>JAABUO010006294.1_pt1 | contig 13702 bp, 6 predicted proteins | sample 5559291 | NCBI WGS metagenome assembly JAABUO01 (sample SAMN10711878, study PRJNA513372) | rock metagenome | isolation source: Antarctica rocks | place: Antarctica: Victoria Land, Finger Mt sud | reverse complement strand
ATCGGCAAATTTAATACGCCTCGCTTATTTCCTCCGCAAGCTTAACGACATTGAAGAAAGCTACCCTTTTCTCCTTCAATTACTTTAGTCATTTTAGCATGCAGTGACGAGTATAAATAAAAAAAGATCTGTTTTAATAATACAGTTTTTGCGAAGCGTAATAAAGATTAATGAGAGATTTTCACCGAGCATTAATGAAAGTTTAGATAATTATTTTAAGAATAGAATGCTTAAAAAGAGTCATGAAAATGCAGAACAAGTCAGTAAAACAGCTCTTAACGAACTCAGTGATTATTTTTCTTACTTAAAAGAGTTTTTCAGAGCGTAACGAGCTAATTAACTTATTATACTGTTATTAACAAGTCTTCGATCTGCGAGCGAAAGCTTAAAATGATTATAGCATGTGAAAACGCAAATTCTGCATTAATAATTTAAGATAAGACGAGATGAGATGAGAAGCGTAATACACGTGAAATCGCTGACGTCGTTTAAGCTTATCATTATTTTATTATTTAATATGTAAATATATAAATATGTAAATATTTTCGAACTCTGCACTCAGTGTAGAAACTTAATATTCAGATACGAGATTTTTTTAAATAAAAAATTATAGCAGCTTAAAGAAAGTGTCGAACAAGCTGATAATGTTTAAATTTCGAAAATGTTTCATGACGCAGTAAGGCTGAGAAAGAATAATTCGAGCTTTAATCGTTATGCGCAGTGTCATGCATGATCGGTCAGAATATCATGACCTGAGCAAGGCGTACTTAACACGACTTTGAATACAAGAACGGCTGAAGTCATCGAACAGGCTTAATCGTAAAATAAGTAAAGTTATAATGATCGCTTAACGAGACATTCATTCTACGCAATTCATTATTCTTAAACGATCTTCATAATTATTTTAACACTTACTGTGCGTTCGCATTACGAAGACATGATCTTACGCTTAAACATTTAAAAAATTTCTCATCTTTTAATGTATCACATTCATCTTAATAAAAAGCTCTTAATTCTTCTTTAACGTTAATATACTTCTGAAAAAAGTCTTTAAGCAGCTTTAATGCAAAGAACTAATTACTTACAAAGTAAATTTATTAATCATTAAATTAAAAGAATATTTTAATATTTCTTACGATTCTAGCATTCATTTTCATATCTTGTTTATGTCTTAACGAGATAATTATAATTAATTTAACGAGCGTTTTAAAAAAAAGACTATCATAACGTTTATTAAACTTATGACATGAATATTTAAAGTAACAATACTTAAGTACATTTCTTAACAGCTCTTTTATCTTAACTTTTCATCTTTTAATTATTATTAATAAATCGCTTTCGTAGCTATACTTTAATGAGGCTTTAAAGCCATTTAATAATTAATTTCTTAACGTTTAAAAGATTTACTTCTTCTGAAAAATCTTCATCGCTTATTATATTACAGATTAATTAAATCACTATTAATTAAATAACTTCATAACATCTTTTAATAAAGCGATGAAAATAAATATTCAAAATTAAAATGTAATCGAGCTTTTAATTCTTTCGACTGAGATACGCTTTCAGTAATGATCATTAAATCGTGATAAATTTAACGATTCTTATTAATTTCTTAATAAATCATGCGTAAAAATCGTTGCTGCGCAGAAACAGAATTTATCTCATCTTTTAATTAATCTGTGTGTAAATGAACAAGATAAGATATTATCTTAAGTTAACGATCGCCTTTCTAAGTGCGCTTTTAATTTTATCGTTAAGTATTAATTTTTTATTTCATTAAAGTCAGATAAAAGATTAATTAAGATCTCAGCGAATCGTGAATGAACGAAATGAATATACTTGTTAAAAAGATTAGTAATTAAAATACGAATACTCGCTCGTGTGCTATTTCATGATCAGATTAAATAATTAATTATCATTTTAAAGAATTTCTTAAAAATGCGACATACTGTTAAGCATTAATCGAGATTTCTTAAAGATGATCGAAATGTTCTATAGCTAATCTCTGTCGAACTTCAGATAATTAAGATACTTAAAGATATCGTCTACATAAGGTTTTTTAATAATCTTTAAGTTTAAATCGAAATTAAGATTCAGCTTCGAAAAGATTAAAACGATCGAAAAAACGTTTCTTTTAATCTCGACTAGACGCAGATATTCAGACATATTAAGAGAAAAGAAAATGTTAAGATTAAAAAAGATGATATCGTAAGCGATAAAAAGAATGTGCTTATTAAAGTAAATAGAAAGAATAAGAAGAATTAAATATCGCTAGGTTCTGAAGTTTAATGTTAATCGTGACAAGCCGTGCTAGAGCTCGAATCGCTTATGTAAACATGCGTTACTAGTTAACTAGTTACTATTTACTATGACTTAGCATTTTTTTAAGTGCTGATGATCGTAGCGATAACGTAAATGTTACATAAATAACATTAATTTCTCTTAAGAGAAAATTATCAGATATAACTAAGTGAGTTATAACAAACACAAGTGGCTTATCGATTATCTTATTAAGAATATCTTAAACTCTGTACATGATTACTTCTCTGCATGAGCGTGATGTATATTCCCTGGCAACAGCAAAACCGGTACTGAAGCTAACTTTTAAAGGCCGGAAAAGATCGTATACACCTTATCGATATGTCGATAAGGATCATGTCTTTTATATCTTTTGTAAGCGTAATTCATTAATTACTCGTTTACATCTTCTCTTATGAATTTTATTATTGTTCACGGTGATTAAGTCGGCGACATCGTCGACTCTCGAGAGTGAGCTGCTTCAGGGATGTGAGCCGTCGCTGAAGAATGATGAGCCGATTCAGGAAGTAAGCCGGCTCATCCTCCTTGCAAGCCGAATAGAGGCTACTTCAGAAGGATGACAGCAAAGATCATCAGTATCAGACATTATTAGGCCAAAGTATAATACACGACGTTGTTGCACAGTGCACAGTTCTGCACGATTGCCTTGTGTTAGTAAATTCGCCTTCTTTCAATGATGAAAGCCTCACAGGTGATGCATCGTTGCATTCTTTCAGCTCTTCTCTTCTTTGCCTTGAAGTGACTTTATCTTGTGCTTCAGAACTATTTGCAGTATTGTTCGCGTTCTCGAAATCTTCGTCTGCTTCTTAAAATTTGCGTTTTTACTGTTATTTTTAACCTTCTTCTTTTCGTGTTAAATGAAGTTCAGAGGAAAGATAGTACGCATAATTCTTTAACTAAACCCTGTTAAACAGTGATTATTAAAGTCAGAAACTAGAGATCTTAATCTTAAAATTAATATTTTACTTCGCTACTCATTAACGTTTATAATTACCTTTCAGGTGTGTTAACTTACTAAAGTTCTTAATCATTAAAAGCTGACTGACGGCAGTGTGTTTAATTATGATGCTGCTCTCATTACTTAATGAGGCGAATATGATCTTAAACTTTTCATGATTGTATCATACTTCTTTCGCTCTCAGAAGCAGTACTTTTTACAAGACACAGTCTTATTACTTCCGTTTAGAAAAGAATTACATTAGCTAACTTACGCTTTAGCTTTAGCTTTTAAAACTATTCTATTTAATTCTAATATTTTTGTGGTGCAAGTTTTTTAAAATATAGCCTTTTAAGTGTTAAATATGTCTGAGTTTTTACATGTTCTTAAAACAATTAATTAACATCTGTAAGAGTGTTCATCTGCTTTTTTACGATTATCATCTTAACATTGTGTATTCTGATTAAGAAATGAAAGTTAAAGAGACTTCAGACTCTGCTTCTTAAGGTTAATTAATGTTCTCACATTAAACGTGCATCGCTGACGAAAATTAAAAAGATGTTCGTATTATTTACAACGACGTTTTCTTGTCTCGTTAACTTTGTTCATTAATTCGTTACTAAAATCATTGCATTACGTACAACGAATCGTTAATCATCGATGAGCATTTCTCATATACGTTTTAAGAATAGGCTCTCAACGCGAGAGGCTGAGCCGAATAGTATGAACTGAAACATGAAAGCATACGCAGACGCAATATCTTCAAAGCCACGAACGTGAGTGCCTTTAAAAGAGATGCCTTTAAAATTCGAGTCAGTTAAGCTCAGCAAGACAATGAGAAGCGATGAAAGGCTGAGTGTAAACAATTACTGAAAGCAGTATCATTGTTAATCCGAGCCTTCGGCTTTAGAAAAAGAAATAAGCAAGAAGCGAAGGAAAGCGGGTATCAAACGAACTTAGCGGACAGTGTTGCAAGTGCAATGAGCCCACTTTGCTCCTGTCGGCATTTATATCACTGTGAAATGTGAACACAAGAAACGCTCGTCTGACTGCGATTAGAAATGAGTGTCTCTTTTAAATCTGCGATCAGCGTTTACGAAGCCTTTCTTATGTTAGTAATGAAGTTTCTGTGATCTTCTGATTAATTTCGTTTGAAATTATATATGCGAAGTCACTCGCACCGATTTTAACACTCTTTTCCTGATACAGAGATTCATCTTTTCCTTTCCCGAACGTCCGCAGAAGTGACGTGTAAATTATTAAAGAATAAACACAGATTCGAATGATTTATTCATATCATTCTATTCTACGTGCTTAAAGATGAGGGAACGTAAGGTATCCGTAAATTAAAAGTTTTTCTCACTCACTGAGTCATCTCAGTATAAATTGAGCTAGTCTTAATCAAGACTATCGGCTAAGTCTAGCATGACTTAATGAGTACTAGCGTTTAAACCTAAGACTAGCGTATTTCCCCAGAGAATGTGCTATTCGTAAGGCACGAGGAGCAAGCTTACTCTTTCTCTCTTCGTTTATAAACTTATTCAGAATGTTCGAAAATCGCCATTCTTAATGATTATGTTAGACTTGTTCGCAGAGATTCTCAACGCATGAAGATTTACACGCTTACCTGGCAGTTCATAAAGTTCGTTAACCTTGTCTTTCACCGGTTAATCTCGAGCTAATATTTCCTATTTAGATTCGCGTGCGAAACTTACTCGCAGAGCTTTAAAGCGCGTTCGTACACATCGAATATTAATCATCGAGCCTTTTTACTGAGAATTCTGACTTCTCGAAAGACGAAAGCAGTCAGTACTCAGCTCAGCTTACTGAAACTGCTATTAAAGATCTTAGATGCTCGCACGCAGACTGCGCAGGCACGGAAAGAACATTATTTACTGTAAAGAAGAATTTATTGCGACATTACACTACTCGTATGTGACTCTTGCTGAACATGAAATATACTGAAGAATAATTAAGAATCGATCTTTAGACATTGAGATTAACGAGAAATGTTCATTCTGTAACGGGTCCTTCACTCGTCTGCGCGCACTGAACAAGCACATTAATAAGTGCAATGTGAAGAAGACTCAGGAGAAGGATGGCATCTCTTTAACTATGAAGCAACTCTATTTAATTGAGCAGAGGAAGCGCTTATCACATAAAGCAACGAAGCAATTGGATCGCTATTTAAATACAGCCGTGAACGTTAAAGAGTGAGAAACTTTAGCCTATGAATCGAGAAGAAAGCGTCGTCGATTTAATTAAGATGATAACCTTTCGCAATTCGATGTTTAAGACATTTTACGCTCTGAGACTCATTTCTCATTCAGGCTAAGGAAGACGGCCAATGGCCTTTAAGATTTAGAACTCAGTCATCAAGACGTAAAACACTCTCGAACGCAAACACATGAATTCTGAAAGAACGCAGTTGCAGGTATACCGTTTCGATTTTGTTCAGATCGATTAACACTGAAATGTACAGAAAGAACGCAATGAGAATACAGTAAACATGTTAATTACCGCTGCACGTATGATCATGCCATCATTGTCAAGAGCAATGGAGACGACGAACGAACTTCAAGATACAGAAAACTTTCGAACACAAACGCATGAAGTGTTTTCTAGGCCTGGCCAGTGAAAGAGCGTAACTGCGGATATGTCGTTTTCATCTTGCCTAGGTCGATTAACACTGACACGTACAAAAAGGACACAATCGGACTGGAATGGAAATGTTAAGCGTCGTCGCACGTATATGATCTCATTACTTCAAGTCATTTGTGATCTGCTAAAGAATGCAGAGCTTCAATCGATCACGGCATCGTCATCTTATTAAGTCGATTCACAAAGTGACATTCCGATCACGTTCATGCAATCAGATACAAGTAAAAACAGTATGTTATGCAGGATTGCTAGGGAAAATCACGAATCACTGAAAGTCGAAATAATGCAGACAATATGAACCCTACGCAATGAATGGCCGTGTGCGAACCCACAATCGACTTAACGCTTTCTTTCGAGTTCACATCTCTCGTAAAATCTAATTCTTTGTCTCTTTCAGCCAACAATTTGAAATATCGGTGTGATCTTGCAAAACTTACACACGCTAATCCTTCTTCTCTTTCACTTAATACTTCAGGATTTTAATACGATCTTGTAAAACTTGCACACGTTAACCTTTTTCCTCTTTCACTTGGTACTTCAGGATGTTCATACGATCTTGCAACACTTGCACACATTAATCTTTCTTCTCTTTCACTTGATACTTCAGGATGTTCATACGATCTTGTAACACTTGCACACATTAATTCATCTTCTCTCTCAAATGATAATTCAGAACTCAGATTTCACTTGGCGACGCGCACATCAGGTAACCCGTCGTCTTTACTTTCACAAATGCCCTCGATCACCGTATAGAACCAGATATTAGAATAGCTTAATGAGTCATTATAACAAGTAGATTCAGCGCTGAACTAACTTTAACCCCTTTAGTGATGTGTATCGATCATTCAATTTGTAAAAGTTAGCTCGAGACAGTTAGATTTCCTTCTATAATTCGAACTGAAACTAAGTCTGCCGAACCGGTCGAGTTCTCGAGTAAGACAGTACATGACGGGAGGATACGTATTACACTGTATATAAGGCGTCGTGAGTGAATCTAGATCTTGTAAGTCAGGACACAAATCGATCAGTCGAGATCATCTTATTGTAAATGCTTAATTTAATTAGAATTAGTTAAGATGCTTCGTCGAGGTTAGGATTAACGCAGATCTTCAAGTTCTCGCTCTTCTTGTGATCTGCTATCTCAAATCTCGCATTAACAAGCCATGATTTAAACAGAGGTAGGGTTTCCTTAACTTTCGGGCTTGTCAGCGAAGTTCATTGTAAATGATTCTCTTTCGACTCAGCTGTTAACATGAATTAATCGAGTCAGTTCTTCTACGTACGTAACATTGTAATTAAAAATGACATGAAAGATCAACTTCCTTAGATAGTGCGACGAGAAGATTCCTTTATTAATTAATTAAAGTGTATTCGAGTCGCGGCAACATTAACTTGTTCCTAGGATCGCCTTTTCGATAAGTATCGTACATATCGAAGCCTCACTGCGTGCTGAATCTATGAAGCAGAAGTCGGGACTTTAGACTTAACGCAGATGTAAAAGCAGAGCCTTAATCGTTACAGGCTAATCCCAATGAGGCCAGCCGAGAACATATCAGGCTAACGCCGTGTTTCGTTGGAGTAGATATATCACCGGCAACGGAGAAGATAGTTGCTAAGATTGTTGAATATATAGACGGTGTGTAGATATTGATTAATCTACTGATGTGAATGACTATTACATGTGTAGTAGCTGAATGTAGTATATTAAGGAAGGAAGGAAGTAGAAAGCAAACGGGCAAGCTGAAAGCTCTGCACCGGGTAGGGCTAGCCCTACTGGGCGGAGATTTGTAACTTTAACGCTAACAGTACCTGTTTCGCAACAAAGATATGAGTGCACAAGTAATGCTTCGCTAATAGGACATGCGTTGGCGAAAGACATATTAAAGAAAAGGTTAAAGGAAACAGCGGCTGAAATATACAGCTATGACGCTGAATGAAAGAGAGGTTCGGGGTTCTCAAAGAACTTAAGTTTCGTTCTAAAACCGATAACATGAGCTGTGTGCTATTCTTTGCATCGATAACAGTTCATTAGACATAGCTATCTCTCTCTAACTCTTAACACTCAAATTATTTCTTTGCTGTAAGGAAGTAGAAATTCATGTCATACGGAAAACTTTTGCCAAAAGTTAATGTTCTATGATGGGATGCCCGCCATTTCCATGTTAAATGTCCCTACTGCGAAGAAACCTATCGCCACGGCCTCAACTCATGAAGATGGCTCACGAATGACACATTCTGGTCAGGACGAATCATACACTTACTCTTTTCCTATCGACACGCAAAGTGGTCTGGTCGCTAGTCCCAGCTGTAGACATCAATACGGCCGCCCAGGAGACGCTCACCATCAGCATTGAGGACGAGGTAATGCAATAAAGTATTGGAAATGGCCACCGTACCGCAATTGCATCATACACGAACATCAACAAAAGATGCAAATATTAACATATACGAGTAATAACGTTAAATATATATAGAGACATTAAATGATTCGAATTATAATATATATCTATTCGTGAAAGTTATTGCCGTCATGTTTAACAATGACTTAAGCAACCCGATGCTTCTGATTTAATATAAAAGAATTAATATTCTTTTCTATATCGAGCTTGTCTCATTCATTCATTCAAGCGTGTTTTAATTCAGCTTTATCTTTTATGAAAGGCCTTCGATTAGTTATACGATTCTTAATCAGATTTCAGACGTGTTCGATAGAATTCAGATCGAGACTGTTGCCTGATTAATTCAGAATCACGATGTTCTGCTCCGTAAATAAAGGTTTTTGCCATTAAGAGATATGACAGAAGGCTTCATTCTGCATTAATAAAGCAGTAGGGCTCATAGAGCAGTGAGTGATTTAAAAACGATAATAGGCAGGTAGTAATAAGAATCGCAAGATGCATCTGTTATATCTATATTAATTAATTCCTCCCTTTTTGAAACGATAGCACGGCGAGAATCTGAACGAGAAAGCCTTCAGGCCTTGTTGCAGGCAATTCGCTTTCTTCTCTGCATGAGCTGTCTGTTTTATAGAGCGTCGTAGTAAATCCTCGATAGTAAGAGCTGAGATAAAGGCTTCGCGATCCTTTTTATCCTCGAGCTAATAGATGTAACAAGGGCTCTTTTAATCCAGAGCTATAGAATCTTAAAACATGAACGTTATATATTCGAAAAAGATCTTTTCACAGTAATCTGACTTTCACGCTTCTTCTTTCGTTCGTGTGACGTGTATAAAGCTTCGCAATTCTTTTAATTTAACAGAAGTTTCATTCGTATAAATGACTCTATCTCATCTCTGTCTCGATATTACATCTCAGAACTCTTTATTCTTACATTAGTTTAAACGCTTCGTTTTCATAATCACAGTAAGGTAAAGCTTTTAACGAGGCGAATATCGTTCGTATTCGGCTTTTTTAAAGATCTTTTCTATGATAAATCGTGAGGCTATTACTTTATATTCGCGTGCGACTGTAACTTAAAATCTGCGTCGTCATTCATAACTAAATGTGACTAATTTAATCATTATATTAATTTGCTTCTGACATAATAATAAAGGCCTTTCAGAACGAGTCTTAGAAGCAACGTTTTCCTTACGAAAAGACTTCGTTTCATGAGTTTTAGCCTGTTTGCAAGCATGATTGCTTATATTTAATATTAATGTTAAAGAGACTTCGGTAAGAGTTTGTATGACGCGTAAAGATGATCGATCCTGATATCGAGCGTAGACAATAGTTACTTAAGTGACTAAACTGATCTCACGATCGCGTTTTTAAGTTAACATAATGATAAAGAGAAAATAGAATGATTATAAGATATATATTAAAGGTTGCCACTTTACACACATTACTTTACTTTGGTTATACATCACTTTAAACTTTGCATATACATCATTCTCTCACTAAACTTAATCGGGTAATTTACAGAGTTCATCGCGTTGTTTATTTACATACATCGTCGTTAATTTTCTGCATTCTTTATTATTCTCTTCATCATCTTACTATGTCTCTTGCATCATCTGAAGAAAATGTTTATTCATTACTTAATGTTCTTATTCAGGCGATTAACAAGCATGTAGAAGTCGAAGGCTACGCGATCGTTAGAAATCGCTTTAAACGATTCAAAAAGAGCGTTTTAATGAAGGCCTTCGTTAAATGCGATGCTCATGACGAGGCTAAATTCGTTAGCAATGAACGTCGTGTTACATATAATTAAAAAAAGAACTGCGAGTTCATTATTATTACGAAGCTAGAGAATAATCACGAAGATTCAGAAACTGGCGAAGAGCGATGACATTTAAAGATTGTTAATTCTTATCATAATCATTCTTTTACCGATTAAAGCGCGCATTCAGTACTGCGGAAATTAGTCATGAATAATACGATTATGAAGAAAATCGAGAAGAAGTTCGTTAAAGGCTTTAAGACGACAGCGATTTTAATGAGCCTTCGACTTAACGACGATTTAGAAAATTCTATTTTTAAACCGCAGAATATCTGAAACGCACATCAGAAACTAAAGATTAAGCAACTTAAATGCTTAACGCTTACTCAGGCGTAGACTGACCGCGTCGGGTTAATACATCGAGCTCGAGTCGAGTTCTTAACTCGTTAAGACTCGATTCGAATCACGATTTTAATATTAAGTATTTAAATTGAATCATGATGTTAATACTAAATATTCGAGTCGAGTTATGATGTTAATATCGAGTATTAACTCGAATTTTTAACTCGGCTCGTTAAAACATGAAGCGATATAACATTTAACTTGTTACATAATAATGTAAGAGAATAATGTAAGAGAATAATGTAATTAATTATTTAAAATTACTAGTCTGAGATCTTAATGATCTCATGATTCTCTTCGTCTTTCTTCTCTTCTTTCTTCTTCTTCTCTTTCTTCTTCTTCTCTTCCTTCTTCTTCTTTTTCTTCTTCTTCTCTTTTTTCTTATACTCATTCTTAATCATCTTCGCATTATCTTTTATTTTATTATACTTTATTTTAATTTCATCATCATCGACTTTAATTAAATTCTTCGATTCGTTCTTAATCGAAGTTAATGAATTAAGTATCTCACGATTCGTCGCATTTTTCTCGCTAAAAAATGTATTCATGAACTTGTTAAATTCATTAACTGCATCTGAATCATCTGCTGCTTTTAAGTCTTCGAGTTCTTTATGATGTTAAATACGTTACTGAATTATTTCGATTATTAATATCATGTATTTAAATATGATATTATCGAATTCATCTTAATTCGTAATAATTTAATATACACATTAGTTACGTCTTTCACATTAAACATAATAAGTACATACTTTGATAATAAAAGTAGACTCAGATGCTGTCTTTCTAGCTACGGCTTTAATATCTCTCTGTTTCGCAGTCTTCTTCTTTCTTGTCTTCTTCATTAAATCTGCTTTAAAGCATTAAGCTATAATACTATCAGCTTTTAAAACACATATGCATTACTTAAATGCATTATCATGTAAACTCTTCTTCACTCGGTTATTCGTAATCATATCTCTTATATTATTCTTCATGTTTCTTCGCTTCTTTTCTACTGCATTTTAATAAACGCTAATGTTTCTCAGCTTAATGAATTACTTGTAAAGAATTATTCGATCGACGTTCTGTTTAATATAAAGAATTTTCTGATCTTTGTTTCATTTCACAGCACGGTTTCTACTGACGATTAACTGCGGCTTAATTAATAAATTAAACATTCTGCGATTTTAATTAGTCTTAATGATAATGTATATAAATAATGCATAACAATCTTCTTACATGATGATAATGTTAAGATGCTTTTCCTTTCTTTACAGTGTACTTAATATAATGAATGAATGCAATGAGTAAATATGAAGCGTAAATATCGTTAAACTTAAAATAAATGTGAGATGTAAATAAAGTTAAAGTTAAAGCTGAATGTTAGAATTTATTCACAATTTTACAGCTGCAAACATTACATTTATAATCTTAGTACTGTAATTTACATAATCATCATCTTAATGTATATCGCATTAATCATCTCAGTCGTTTTACTTTACATCGCATTTATTATCTTCGTCGTCTCACTTTACATCGTAATAATCACTTCAGTTTACATCGCATTAATCATCTCAGTTTATATTAAATTAAAGTTTTTTAATCGCTTTAATTTACATCATGACTCGTATTAAGTAAACAGATAATACATTTAAATAATGCATTTCTTATTGCGCATTACTAACAGACTTAATGTAATGCGAAAGTTAAACGAAGACGCATCGCGTAATAATTTAAGAAAATTAACTCGTAATGATAAACTTTCATTAAATTAAGTTAAGAAAGAATTAAAGAAAGATGATAAGATCGTGTCGAGAAGTAAGATAAATAAAATTAAGAAGATAATGTAAACAGATAATGCATTAAGTAATTAATAACTAATCTATTACGACAGATAAAGACAAAGAGAAAATGAAAACAAGAAATCGTCGCTCTTCGAGAGATTTGTCGCTATCAGAAAAATGCGAATTTATTAATATTTAAGCTCTGTTTTAAAAGAGTAGTACGCGAAATTTTACGAAATAAGATTACTGCGAATTAACTTAGTTCGGGAATGAGCGATGAGAATTATAAAATTTAAGCTTCGGCTCTGCTTGCTCTTCAGAAAATCACAGAAGCGTTTTTATATGAATTTCTTGTTAATAAATGCATTATTCATTTACATTATTCTTAATACTGTATAACACTTACTGATATAATGCTTTACGCATGTAAACAGCAATCTTCTTATAATATACGTAAAGCGTGTTACAATTCAGTAAAGAAATATAATACTAATGAAACAGTTAATGAACAATCTTAAAATTTAATAAAATAATATGTTAATTAAATCGAAATGATCGATAATGAGAATATTTAATAAGTAGTTAAGTTATTTAGCATCGCAATACATTTAATTATTTGTATTATCTTGTTACATTATCTCGTAAGTATGTTATCTTACTATATACATTAATAACGTAAAAGTAACTTTAAATGTAATGATATTAAACATTTAAATTATAATAAAACGTAAAACATTTTATAAATCTGCTTTAAAAAAATCATTAAATTCATTAATCGCATCTTCATCTTCTTCTTTACGATAAATATTTCACGCTTCGATAATAATCTTTTCAGGATTTAAGTTAATACGATTATAATACTTAAAAAACATTATTTATTCGATTAATTCTGAAATCATTTATAATCGATCTTAACGACAAACTTTTCTCGCAAGACTGAATGTTCGTTTAATATTTACAGAGAATATTAAACATGAAAGAACATCTTTAATTATTTAAGCTAATCTTAAAAAGTTCGAGACGTTGTCTCTTTAATACTTTCATGTTAAAGGCTTCTCGATAATAGCGTTAGTGCGAAGATATTAATTATCTTCATTAACAGATAAAGAACGACGTTAACTTCTTTAAAGAAGAGTTCGTGTAATCATTACAACAGGCTATAACATTATTAATAAATGATTAATTACATTATTATATTACATTATCTGATTAATATCACTAGTCACTTGCGTTTCGAGTTCTGAAGTTGTAGTTTTCTCTTTATAATGACGACGAAAATAGTTCTTAAACTTCTTTTTATACTTGTTAAAATAAAAATAAGCATTCTCATTAAAATCATGTTCATCGTTCTCGTTTACATCTCAATCTTAATATAATTTCAACTTTTAAGTAGAATCTAAAATCATAGCGAGATTATATATTAGTTCATCTTTGCTTTTCGTTTTAAAATAATATTTTG
>JAABUO010006293.1_pt1 | contig 13705 bp, 22 predicted proteins | sample 5559291 | NCBI WGS metagenome assembly JAABUO01 (sample SAMN10711878, study PRJNA513372) | rock metagenome | isolation source: Antarctica rocks | place: Antarctica: Victoria Land, Finger Mt sud | reverse complement strand
AATCAGTCACTGCGGCCACATGCAAACAAAACGCAGCCATTCTCCGGTGAGTAGGACAAGGTCAACGTGTGCAACTTCAGACCAGACAAACTCTAATGTCACACCAGGTGTACAACCACCAGCCACATGACATGCCACAGACATTCTGCTGAAACAGCTCAGATCAAGCACGTGTGCTTTTGGTGCTTCATGCCTCTCTGACTACAGGGTTGTGCACATCTTCCGTTGTTATTTCCAAGACTTCACATATGTTCCTCAGCCGACACATTCTATGCACAGATCATGTCCATGCACAACTCAAGGGCTGACCTGTTGCATGTTACAGCTGCTCAAAGTTGGCATCAGCAATGTGCAAGCAAAACGACTAGCCTTTGAAACTCACGGCTGCCAGATGCAGATTGTGAACTCTGCTGTTGAGCAGCTTTTATATAGCTGTAGCATTCTGCAGCACTGAATGCCTTCATGACTAATGTATTTGACATGTTCAGCGTTGCTGGCAGCCAGATCTGCAAAGCAGTCCAAGCCTAATGTTGTTATACTTGTGGAAGCAAAGCTTATGTGGCTACTAGGTATTTATGGACACCAAGCTGAAGTACCAAATGTGGCAGTATAGGCCATTGGTGCTCATGGGGACAGCCAAAACCCTTGTGCACTAGGCCATCTTGATGTCAGTTGCTTGCGGCAGGTAAAAAGACACCTGCCACCTTTCGGCCTTCCTGATTGAGTATATTGAATGTAGACACAGCATTGGCCTGCAGGCAGTACACGGTCAAGAAAAGATTGAGTGAATCAGGTGTGTTGCTGGCAGCTCTGGGACAGTGCATACCGTGTCAATTGCTTCATATGCTATGTTATGCTGCTTAAAGTAAGCTTGCAAACTTGGCGGCACCATCTGTGAGTGGAGGCCGCAGCCTATGATGACCAGATCTGCGTACACAGCGCAAGATCACAATGTACATGTGTTTGTATCACAAGGGCCCAAACAGCACGCATGGACACTAAGGTTACCAGGGGCAGGCTTGAACAGGTGCAGCATACTGAGGGCATCTGGTGTTAGCTCCTGCCAGCTTTTGAGATTCCACATCATGAAAAGGTCAGCAAGGCAAAAAACGGCTCCTTGTACTTGAACATCATTCACGATGAAGCCAGTACCATCATACCTGAGCAAGAAAAAACGCATAAGCATCTGTGCACGCACGTTGTGTTGATTGCACAAGCATGCTGAGCAACAAGCAGCGTACCCTTCTATTCGTACAAGCCCTGCGTCTGCAACTATAAGGTCGTATTCCTCTGCCTTGGTAGCAAAGCTTGTGGAGGAGAAAACTTGAGCACAGTGTCGCCATCCAGACCTGCACACAGCTTCTGGTCAAAGGTGCCCAGGGTGCATGTGATAAGCGCACGGGGTGCAGACTGGCCTGTACCGACCGAGGATGCTTCACTGGCTGCCGAACAAAAGCTTGTTGAGAAAAATAACGGCTGTTTCGCGTAGCAACGCTGGGGATATCGAATGTGTCGTTGCTTCCTGACTTCACCAGTATTGATGGCAGTATTGCTGCTAGTGAGGCTACTGCCGCGCCAAGGCGAGAGTGCAAGCTCGACGATTTTAAAACTGTCCTGCTCACTTGCTGCATTCGAGGCACGCAACGCTTGAATTTACTGCATATTGCAATCAGCGTGTGCACAATCAAGCATGTTGTTGACCGAACGGGTTGGGCATGACCAGCGGCGGCATGGAGACATTCAGCATGTCCACCGCCGCTGCGAAGTTTCGGAAGAAACGCGAAAGCTTTGGCGTCGCCAAGCTGATCTTGATTGTAGACGCGCGCGCGCAGCACCAGCAGCCACACCCATTGACTCGGTCAGCCCTTGCTTTGTGCTGCTTTACGGAAGTGTCGCGCAGGCACATCGCTGACACCGCATGCCGACAGCCCTTACTGCTTAGAGATTTTGCTTGCTGCTGTTGTCCCTGATCGGAGCAATCTTCTGGTTCAGTTTTCGCCGAGCTTTGCATGCAACGAGGCTGCTTGAACTGCAATACAGCTGTGAGCTTACGGGTGGCAAGTCTTAGACTTGATCACTTTCGCAGCCCGAAAACCGCTGTCTTTCCTGTTAAACACACCAAACATACCAGTTTCGCAAGCCAAAAATGCCGCCGTAAGTCTATCCAAGTCTGTCGTCTCTGCTGAGTTTTTGAATCAGCCCTCACCTGCCTGTAGTGTTTGCGTGATACAGGTCCCAGCAGGTGCAAACACAAGGGATCTGCCCAGTCTGCACAAAACACGTGGCATCATGCAGCCTCAGTCAACTCTGGCCATCAACATCAGAGACACCGGTCGAGCAACATGCGCCTATACGCAATGCAAGATGTCGGCGCAGCTTCGACAGAGCCTTTAGCACAACCATTGGCAATATGCAAAAGCTGGCTGCTGAGTATCTTCCCTCTGCTGCGCAATGAGGAGCTGGTGTCAAGAGTTGCTTGGACCCTGATGATCATTGCAATTGCCCGGCTGGGCTTGTACATGAAGCTTCCATATCTGGACCCTCAAGTTGTGCCACAAAACTCTTACACAGCTAGTAAGCCGCTGCCCTGCTTGGCACAAATCTGGCATGCTTTGACTAGCTTGCATGTGATCACTGCTGTCTGAAGTGCCAAGCGCCAGAACATGGAAAGTAGCTGATGCCCAGCCAATGCTGCCATGCCTGATGCAAAGCAAACATTGCATAATACAAGCATGACACACTTGAGCAGGCCAAAATTGTGACCAGCCACATTGCTGCAGGTGCAGTGGACGCTATGTTTGGTGGCTCAGTGCAAATGCCATACAACATATTTCTGCTTGGCGTGGGTCCTATACTGAATGCCAGCATCTTTGCATCTGTGTTCTTGACTCAGCGAATTTGGTGGCCCCCACCGATGGCGGCCCGCATTGAATTCCTGAAAGAGTCAGGTTCTGAGGTATACATGCTGCATTTGCGTACCAGAAATGACAGTTGCTTCAGCTGAGTTGTACATCCTGTCTACTCTCAGGCTGTCACTGAGGGCGTCAACACCAGTCACTGCAAGAAATGTTGATGCAGTGCTGTTGGCCAACCTGTTGGCAGTGTTGTATGTCTTCTAGCCTTTCAAAAGTATGTTGATGGGAGTTGATAGAGACTGAAACTGAAACGTTGCTGACTTGGTAGACACATAGCGGACACAGTAGCACACCTGTACTTCGTCAAGTTGCTTGTTACTCAAGCCCTTCCACCAGCCTGTAGCAACCTGTCAGTGTTCTGCATCGGCTGAGTCTTGAATCAGGCACCATTCTGGTTGTCTGACATGGCTCCTACTTGTGATCTCCGTTCAAGCTTGGCATCAGAAGTGACCTTACATTGTGCAAGGCAACTCTGTTGCACCTGAGAGACACAGGGCAAGGTGGTCAGATCCATATCTGTGAGGCAGCACCAAAGTTGGATTTCCTGTGGATGCAGGGAGCAGCTGTCATCAGTGGATACATCAACCTGCTTGGAGTCATATTTGCAATTGTGGCGGTACGTCGTCACTGCTTCTCTGACATGTCTGCAATGCACCCTGTATTGTCCTAAAGAACGTGCTACATTGTAAAGCTCTGTATCTTTGGAGCACATGAGCACCTGCTGTGAAGTGGCACTATTTTGAGAAGCGTCACATGCATTTGCAGACATGTGGTAGTGACAGGGACGCAGGCAGAGCATTGCAAGGGCCATCACTATGTTGCTCAAGTGCATGTATGAGGCAGCACCTAGCTTGTTGTCACAATTTCTCAAAAACAGATATGCATGGTACTAGTCCCCAAACACGTCTGAGTTTTGATTAACACTTTGAAACAGTCGCGATGATTCTGTATTTATACAAAATATACCCACCCAACAAACTGTCAATCTTGACACAAAGCAGCCTGGGAAGCAACAGCCAGCTGACATTCCAGGCTGATACATGGGTTGACACCATGTGCATGAGGCTTACCTGGATACCCTCCCCAGTCCCCAGAACAGAGAATGAGTATGTGTCATCACAACGCTTCATGACCACCATGCAACTGGTGATTGAAAGCCAGAAGCGCTCTGAGATCGCATTTGCGGTTGTATGCAGGGAAGGTTTTACCATGTTTTGTCTGTTTTGTGCCCCATCCTTTTGTACCTTTTTAGGCCGGTGGGAGACCTTGCAGGATGTTGTGGTTGAGCAGATGTGACTGTCAACTTCATTGCGTCATGTAGGGTGCAAGTGAGGGGATCAAGATTGCCCCCTTTGCCCGGCATACCTCAGGGGTCCCCTTTGTCTTTCTCACCATGATCATTTTGGCTGCTGGGACGTCTGTCCTGCGGTGGCTGTCAGATAGTGTGGAAGCCAGGGGTCTAGGAGACGGCATCTCCTTGCTGATTGCCCTCAACATTGTCAGCAGTGAGTCATGCAAAGCACAATAATGACTAATGCCTGCTTATAGCACAGGAGCTTGTACCAATCATTCAGCTCCTGCAGAATTTTGTGGTCCAGACATAGATGGGAACCACATGCATACATTGCACATCATTGTTTCATGAAGACGCTTTGATTGCAAGGACTGTACATGTTACGAGTGTCTTCTATGGGGCACACTGCCAATTGATATGCTGTAGATGCAAGTCTGTCAGCAAAGCTTATAAGGACTTGCTTGGGGGCCCTCACAATCTCCAGCAGCACATCTCTGACATTCACACGATTGAGTGACAGCAGACCTCTCAGGATTTCCCAGCCTTCACCTTTTACATCCCACAGCATAGCCTCAACTCTGGCACTGACTGGCTTGATTTGCTGTGCAGACTACGCAGTGGTACTAAATAAAGCAGCACTGATTGTTGGCTTGGGAAATGTACCACCCACCACAGTTGGCGTGCTGGTGGCGGCTTACATTGGCTTGGTCATGCTGGCAGTGTTCATCAACAGCTTGAGCTTGCGCTTGCCCCTCATCTACTATAAGCAGAGAAGGTCCAAGGTGCATCTCTGCCATGCTGTGTGTACGTGTCAATGCCTGCCTGCCTGCCTGCCTGCCTGCCTGCCTGCCTGCCTGCCTGCCTGCCTGCCTGCCTGCCTGCCTGCCTGCCTGCCTGCCTGCCTGCCTGCCTGCCTGCCTGCCTGCCAATGCACATGTCACTGCTGTCATACTAATAGCGCAGCTGCAGGAGAATGCAGCCCTTCATATCGTGCCTGATGTTGAATTGTTGTTCTGATACTGATTGCAGGCACCACAGGCGTCTGTTGAGAAAAGGGCAGCGGCAGCAGCAGCAGTCGGCTCTACAAAGCAGGTCAAGCGAGACAATGCCTACCTGCCAATTAGCCTGAACCCCAATGGCATGCAAGCCCTGCTGTTTGCCAGCTTCATCTACCAGCTGCCGGCTGTTGTGGGCATGTTCAGCTTCAGCGGGCAGCTGGCGACTATGCACTTTCTTGCACAGGGCAAGTGGTACCCCGTCATCTATGGCCTGGTAGTATTCCTCTTTGGCATGATCCAGATTGGCGAAAACACACCAAGCCAAATGACCAAGTATCTGAATGCGGTGAGTATACATTCTTGCTAACTTTGATCACTTGCTGCCATGTCCCATTCCCATGATGCTGAACTTTTCCCGTCGTTACTTTCTTGTCTGCTGTTGCAGTCAATGGCGCTCTTGAATAGCCATGGATGCAGTGGGTCTGCTGCACTCAAGTAGGCACAACCCTTGTGCATGAGCCACTGAGTGACCTGCATGCACAGGTTGCCTGCAAGCTTGCAGGAAGGTCTGCCCATTCACGACATATCTCAGATGCATACGCTCAAGCGCAGCAAGGTGTATCAGCATGCAGCAGGTTCAACCCTACACATACTGCGTTGTTTCTGGTGCTGGCTGCACATGCAACGTCACTTGGTACTGGCACAAGTTGGAGCATTGAGAAAGATGATGATGCTGCCTCCAGATAGAGGCTGGTGTGGAGAATGTCAGTCCTGGTCCAGCAACAGAGCGCTTCCTCACACAGACGATGCGCGTGACCAGGTTGTGGGGGGCACTGCTTGTGGCCATCTTGGCTACTGCTGCTCAGTACTTTGATGTGTTGTGTGACAAGACAATGGGAACCTCACTGGGCTCCGTTAGTCTGCTGCTCATTGTTGGCCTCATCAACTCCTGTATCAGACAGGTTTGCCTCATACAATCAAAATGCCTGTGCCTGCTGAGGCCTGCTCAAATCTGCCTGCAGAAGCATGCTTCGTACATGTTTGGAGTGTCTGGGCATCACTATATTTGACCAGCTGTTGTCTGCTTGGACTGCAACAGTCTAACAAGGCATTCATATCTGTGGCATGGGCTCTTAAATCATGTGATCAGCTGACTGCAGGCTCCTGATCTTTAACCTGGTTTGAGGTTGGTGAGGTGTGCCTTGTGCAGGTGCAGTCACTCTTACAGTTGCCGCAGCTTGAAAGGGCATTGCAGCGTGAGCGCAGCGTGCTCCAGCGCATTTCGTCAGTACATTAGTTTTGTTGTAAAGGCAGCCTGACGACTTGAGTATACTGCAGCCATTGCATATGCAGCTTGCTCCTCCATGACTCTCCAGACACAGCCGCAGCAAATGGAGTCGACCGACAGACAAAGACATCAATCCCATATCTCGTGCACACATGGCTGCTTGTACATGAGTATCAGTTATTTGTTACAACTTAGCCACCTGTGTATTGCAGCAGCCCTCTTGATCTTCAGACATCCAGGACCATGTACAATTACACTAGTGCCAAGACAATGAATGTTGCCATGATCATTTGCCCAGATAGAATACACAAAACATGTAACACCGTAACCTGGGCAAAACCATGAGCACAATTGCTGACTTGGCCCTAACAAGCTAAAAGCTTTCAAAATCGCGGCCTAGAATGAGCGTGAGCAATGTGCTGTAATTAACAACATCATTTGTAAATGCTGCTCTGTGAAGTATATATCTCTGCCCAGCAGCATGGCTCAACAACAGCCAAACAATACGTGCATTGTGTGCTGCAACACTGGCTATTGCTGAGGGCGCCTAACATTTACATACTCTGCATCAGCCATGCTGTTCTGCAGGGGCTCAGGAATGGCCGAAGTCACATGCGGGACCTGAGTTGGATGTGGGACGTTTTTGCGGGGCCACTGATCCCGTTGCAGAGTGAGGCTATCTGCATCTGTCAGACTGCTACGAAGGGGCTCAGGATAATCGGGTGTGGACACAGCTCTGCCGCCTGCAAAGAGCAGGTGATTTGACCGTGGAATTTGGTGCAGTGTATTCACACCTGTTTGGTTTAAGAGTGCAAAATGTATAGGTGATAATACAAAAGCGTTGTATGCATGCCTGGGCAAGCAGCAATGATCATAATAACCATCTGTCATGTTGATAAGCCAGCTTGCCAAGGCGGAGGGTAAGGGCAGGCAAGTCATGTGCAACAAACTGGCAGACTCAAAGTCAACGTGCTTGATGGCCTAGCGCACACCTTCGGGAATGTGGACACTGTCTGGAAATGCATGTCTGGCAGTGCCACCAAGCTGAGCTTGTTTGCCGACGTCAGACACAGCAGAAGTAGGGGTGTAGTTCAGAAACATGTCTGGATCTGACATAGAAGACCGGACATTGCGCTGCGTCTGAGACCCCTACGAAACAATCATCAGGTTGTTGCTAGCTTTGTTGCAGGCTTGTTTCCGCACAGATTTTGCCTCCTGGGAATTTTGCCTCCTTTCTGCTGTAGATGGCTCTGCTTTAAGGTCCAAAAGAGAAATCAACTGCGTCAACTATTGGCTTGATGTACTGTTGTCTACCTGGGAGATGGAGGCGGGACGTCCGTGCTTACTGAGAGATGGAAAATAGTTGACGCCCTTGCCGAAAGAGATCGTATGTGCTCCGCGGACACTGCAGGGAAGATCCGTCTGAAGTAGAGAAGACATGGGCAGAGCGCATTGCCATACGCGTTGCATCTTGGTGTTTGCGTAGAATTGTTCGAATGTAGTCGTTGATGCTTGGCCGCGTACCTGTGGTCGAGTAGCCTGGGCAGCTGCTGAAAAAGTTTTCTGGACATGATTTTCGGTAACCCGCTCAGGAAGAACTCTTGCAGTGTCAAACAAGCCACAAGTGGCAAAACAGATCAGGCGCTGGGGTAATCGGTAATGCAGCGCAAAGTTGTCCTGTGATGTCGGAACCAGTTGTCGTCCGACCTGGCAGGTAGTATCAGGATGACATGGCATTAGCATGTTTGGATTCCTGCAAAACGAACGAACGACGACAAGTGAAACGCCAGCGTGCAAACGCAAGGAGAATTCTGCCTGATTTTGCGTGGCGTTGCACGCTGTCTGCTATCCGATCCGATCCGAATCCGACGAGTACCAATGCAAACTTCACGATCGTGACCGGAATGAGCGCAAACGAGTCACAGGAAGGATCAGGGTGGGTTCCTTATCGACTAATCTGCTGAGTGCAGTGTCTCCGCGTGTACTGGTATGAATCTCAGCGGCTTCGCCGATATAGAGGGCCGTTACTGCAGGGAACAGTCTGCAGTCCTGATAGATGTTTTCTCTGGAAAACATAAAGCTATCCTGCCAAAGACTTTGCTCAACAAACGGAAGCTTATATGGCACCCACAATATGGTTGGATGTAAGTCACAAGCCTTGTTGGCCTACCCGTGCTGCAGCATGATGATACCTTACGGTTCGGGTGACGTTACCGTGCAGATTTGACATTTGGGTAGACTCAGCATATGATCACGCCTTGTCTAGACCCCATGGCAGGTGAGTGGTTGGACTGCTCAAGACTAAAGAATGTAACTGTAGACAGCTTCTTCCTTGTCAGAGAGACTTGCTCTCAAAACAGCTGCTTTGCCACATGCAGGTTTGCTGTGCCACACCTGCTTCGCAACATGAGGATCCTTGCAAAAGAGGTCGTTGCAAATGTGCTAAGACAACACTAGTTAGACACATGAAAGCAACCTCAACATTGGCTGCCATGTACTCAAGGCAATGCAACAAGATGTCAACCTGTGTGGTGTGAAGGTGCAATACGCAAGGAGAAACATTGGTTGTGTGCAGCTAAAGCAAGAACAAGAGCTGTCCATGGCATTTCTGCCTGCATCTGGCCTTGTGCAGACTGGGAAGGGGCTAGACTGGCATCATCTTGGGTACAAATGCGAGAACAGCTTCCAAACTTGAACAAGCAAGCAACCTTGCTGAATTGAAGGGGAGGCCGCAATTGACAAAACATGCATCTTGAACCTAGACTGACGTTTGTGGATTGTCACACAATGAGCATCATTCCTCAAAAAGCCTTGACGCATTCAGCCAGCAGCATAGTTTGGGCCGGCAATGTGTCTGTTCGGCACTCACAGAGTATTTTGGGCAAGGCTTGAACATGTTTTTGGCCAGCACATGCCTGTGCCAGTTTGTGGTGTAATAATGTGTATGTTGATGCCACGTTCAAGCCAATATGATGCTCCTGGGCAAGTGAAGGCTGCCACCTATATAGCGTGTATATTGATTTGAAGTATTGGCTTCTGAGACTGCGACTTGGTAGCAGGTGCCTATAGGTAGCCACAAGCAGTGCTTTGACTGATGCTTCAGACAGATTCAGTGCAATGCAATTACAATTTGCACAGCTCGTATTTGAGCTGAAAAGACTCTGGAAACAGCCTTGTGGTGCCAAATAACAATGCACGCAATATGACCCTTCATCCAAAGATAGGTAACCAGAAAACATTGGCTTGACGCAACAAGTTGCCTGTAATGATAGCGTCAGTCAGGCTCAAACATCGTTTTACATACAGCAGTATCTACAGGCACTTGCAAGAAGCAGATCGCAAATATAATATCAAAGTTTGATAATCAAACGGCTGCAAAGGCTGACTACTCAGCTCAGCTGTACATTCATCTCGACCTGCAAATCAGCAATGACCATGCGCACAACCTGCATGTCTGCAAGGCTGTTGTGTGTCAGGTAGGCACGAAAGAGGCGCCTCAGCTGTCGCTCCTCATAAAGCTGCTTGTCAATGATCTCACTCAGCACGGCAATCTTGAATGCTGTATAGCTGCTGCGCAACCGTTGGCTGTGATAGCTGCCCTGAGGTTGCTTGCCAATTGAAGTTGGCTGCAGGTGGCGATATGGTGTCACTGCAGCCGCAACATATACTTCAGGCATAAGACACAGCAACAAGTGGTGCCTATGAGTCAGCGCTGACAGCATGAATTGTATTATATGCAGCCAGTATGCATATATGGGTATGCAGTAACAGTGAAATGTATAAATTCATGTTGACGCTCCTGGACAATGGCATGACAGCATCTGACATTGCTACTGCAAGCTCAAGGCATTGCTCAGAAGAGCAAATGACCATGAATAGACACCCCATTGACGTGTATGAGAGAAACATAATTTTTTGTTGATGACTTGTGGAAGCATTACATGGACCCTCGCAGGGCAGGGGTGTGGTGGGATCCATGAGTGTTGCGATGGATGATCTTGTAGGCTCAGCTGAGCAGAGTGAGCACTGCTGCTGCTGCCTGCAGCACATATTCAAACAACGTGCGTGATGACAATGCACCTGCTGCACAGCACTCCTGATTGCATGCACAAGCCTGCCCTTTGGATGATGCTGCGTGGCATAAGTGGGACAGATACGTACCCCATACAAGAAAACGTTTGATGAAGCCAAAGCAACAGCAGTGCAATCACTGCATGCAATGCTTGCAGCTCGATGTATAGCAGGATGACACTCATGGAGCAGCATGCAAATTTGTGCCTCAAGCATGGTCTGTCAAAAGGTATGACTTGCTTGTACAACCAGCTGATTTCAAGAAAAGATACAGAGAATCATCAGCAGCAAAATAGGCACCTGGGTATCCAAGATGTAAGGCTGAAGGCTAAAGAGTCCCGGTTGGAGCGCTTGTGCTTGTAGGGCTCAGACTCAGCCTTGACCTCAGCTTTGAATTGGCGTCTGCCTGTTTCATCCATGCGCCTATGCATGTGGTAGATGTTCCTGATGTGATTGAGAGTTGTTGCATCTGTCGCAGCCAGCTTCAGAGCTCTGCGTCATATAAAGCATCATGATGTGACAGCTGAAGATGTTTGCCCAGGAGATTTCATCTGGTGTCTTGTGACCAACCTTGGCTCCTACCTGTTGCTACACAGTCTGTCAGCTGCAGCTACAGCATATGATGGAAGGGCATGATAAGTTGGGCGTCTTTGCCGCTTGCCTGCCTGCAAGACACCCAACGTGGAATGGTTGCCGGATTTGATACCAGTGCAAGCATATGAGACGGGTTATGGCGTGCAACAGTGCAGCAGGAAAGTGTGCCCTGCCAGAAGCAGTGTTGCAAAATCTTCGGACTTAGTGCTTCTGCAAGGCATGACAGGGCCACCTGTGCAGATTGAGCCCTCTGTCGGAGCAACGACTCCCTGTTGGTGCTCAGCGCATCGTAGAACAAGCTCTCAACCTAGCAGTAGCAGTGTTGCCTTCAGGTACCAGGAAAAACAGATGTGGCAGGCTGCAGGTCTGCACTTATTGGCACCTGAGGCTTTGCGGTCAAAAGCTTGCGACGCATGTTGGTGTAATCCGCATGTATCTCTTGAACACCACCCAGACATCTCTCGTCGGGAATGAATCTTCGACTCATAGTCCAACTACACTTTTGTAAGAGAGCTTTTTCGGCGTGCCTTTGGAAATTTGACTGACAGGAGAAAGTGGGATATGTACAAACGGGCCGCCGTTGCACCTGCAGCGGCTTCCGAACCAGAGAGAGAGAGAGAAGGAAATTTTCATTTTCTGTCTTTAGGGCCCCCCTCATTAACTCCATGAGGGGGGCAATTGACAATAACTGGGGAATCAACAAACACTACCCTTAGGCTTACCCTTAAGCACTAAATGTTCAAGCCTACTAGTATCCCTATAAGCTGAAGCGCTACAGGCTTGCAGCCAAACATGTTGTCAGTTGTGCAATAGTTCTTACAGGTGTGCCAGCCCATCATGTGGGCTCAAACAATAGTTTGTTACCTCGTAAGCAATAATGTCAACACGCCTAGGCAGGATTTCACAAAACTATTTTACACATGCATACTATGAGCTGTATCAGACATCACAGATACCTTTCTTGTTTCACTAAACTGAATCTTTTGTCTGTTGGGTCCCAGTTGCCCCCCACATATCAACCGACCAACCAACCGACCAACCAACCAACCAGTATACGCACATTGATGAAGCAAGTTGCAACGATGTCAGGTCAGATGTCAAATGTGTCTGGACAAGGCAATGCGTGACATGCCAGCATAGATCTTGAGCTAGGTCTGCAGCGCGATCAGGGCAACTAGCGAGAAGTTTGATAGTCAACAAGTTAGCAAGAACTGCTCAACACTTCACCACATGTCAACCTTGCTGCAACGGCTTGATGCTGAAATTGCTGTATTCACTGACAACTTTGCGAACCTGGTCAAAGCTTCCCGGGTCGACACGCCTGATGACAACACCACAAAGGTAGTCTGGAGTCATCGTCTATTGAGCTGTACCCTTTGTGACTTGAGCTGCTGCACTGCAAAAGAGCTGCTCGGCTATGCTTGGCGCCCCTTGTTCCGAGTCGACCACTCTACAAAAATAGTATGCTATGCCAAGGGTTGATAGCCGAGGTGAAAGCTTTTGTGGCTGCCTGCTTGACTCAACAGTGTATGTTGCAAGTAGGGTGCTAGGGTTGCTGGAGATCTACTTGAGGTCCTAGCAGAGAAGATGGTGTTGTCTGGCCAGAACCTCATCAGCATGATAGCAGATTTCAAGCAAAATGCTGTTGTCAGCAATTTTGCTCTGTTGAACCAGAACATTGCTCAGCAAGATGCAACACACCACAAAACCAATGAAGCCTTACAAGCTCAGCTGGCATCATTACAGCATCAACTGCGTCAGGTGTGCATGTGCTCTCATAAAATTCACTTGGAAGTACTATCTGTCCATGATGAGTTTGTCATCCCCTTACAAGGGTCTCTGCTATGGACATTGCATAACCTCATATGTCGGGCCACACTGGCCAGAAACAGAATGATGTGCACACGCAGGTCTCCGAGAGAGCATGACAGCACAAAGCTCAATGCCATGCTCCTGTCAGAATACCATGGCCTTTGAACGCCTCCGTGTTGCTGAAAGCTCTGGCTGCAATGCCATGAGTGCACAAAACAAAGCAAACATAATCAAACTCACAAGCACAGCTTTTCATACAAGCAACAGAGGACATGTCATGGACAGGTGACATGGTCAGGAAATGGTCACAGTCAGGATGAAAAGGACATTCAGACCTGAGGCACTTTGTCCACTCAAGTGCTTAAAAGTAGTAAATTACAATGCATTCACACCCATTCATGCAAGCAGCTTTGGCCTCCTCAGCCAACTGTTAGCAGAGTATTCCAGCATCAGCTGTTGCTGCTACACAGGTTTTTGGCTGGTGCCCCAATGGATGAGCTTGCTAGTGCCTCAATGTACAACTGTGATGAGGTGACTGATGTCAACAATTATAAGGATCCTTGCAAGGATCCTGAAGTCAATTCCGACAATCACCTAAGGGCATGAACGGGTTGCACATTTTAGCAAGGATGTGTCTATACAGCAACATCCAACAAATGATGTATGACTGGCTTGCCATACTATTAGCTAGTAGCTTGCCACACAAGGATTCATTTGAAAGTGAGTTGGCTTG
>JAABUO010006292.1_pt1 | contig 13706 bp, 17 predicted proteins | sample 5559291 | NCBI WGS metagenome assembly JAABUO01 (sample SAMN10711878, study PRJNA513372) | rock metagenome | isolation source: Antarctica rocks | place: Antarctica: Victoria Land, Finger Mt sud | reverse complement strand
GCTCCGGCCCGGCTCGCCGCTGCAGCTGCGCGACAAGTTTGGGTCTGTGCCGGGCTCGCCTGTGGCGCCCGGAGGCCTGACCCTGAATCCGCTCGCGCCCGGCCTCGCCAGCGCGCCGCTCAAGCTCGCGCCCGGGGCGTCGCCCGGGGTTTCGGTGGGCTCCGGGCGCATCCCGCCCCGGCCGACCTTTGGCCATGCCGGTAGAACCGCCTCGGCGGCGACCTCCAGCGGCGCCGCCAGCAGCGCAGCCAGCAGCGCAGCCAGCGGCGCCGCCAGCCCGGCGTCCGCGCGCCCGGCCGCTGCACAGGCGGGCGGCTCGGCTGCAACCTTGCGGCCATGCTGCAAGCTTGCTGCAAGCTTTGCGGCGCGCGCGGCGCGCGGCGATGTCAGCGGCGCAGCCAGCAGCGCAGGCAGCGGTGCCGCCAGCCCGGCGCCCGCACCCCCGGCTGAATGCTTGCGGCCTTGCTGCAAGCTTGCCGCAAGCTTTGCGGCGCGCGCAGCGCGCGGCGACGTGGTCGAGCAGGTGCCTCCCAAGACCCGCCCACTCGCTCGAGTCCCAATGGACAACGTGACCGCAACGCTGCTGCCAAGACACCGCGCCTGCGCTGCACCTAGCGCCAGCCTCTGCTGTCAACCGCATGCATGCAATTTTAGCCTGCTGTTGTGGGTCGCTCCGGCACAATTTAGCAAGTAGCGCGGTGTTTGCAGCTCAGTAGAAACACTGCATCCATTCGCATGCGGACACCAGCGCGCTGCGGCCGGCGCAGGTGCTGCGCAAGACGGCGGCGGTGGACGCGGCGGGCGCGCTGACGTTCAACCCGGCCTTCGCCATGTCGCCGGCCGAGTCGCGCTCGCCGAGCGGCTCGCCGGCGTGCCGGGGCGTGCCGCCCGCGTCCGCCGCGGCGACGCCCATGATAGGGCTCGTGACGCCCGCGGCGGCGCCCGACGCGGACGCCTGCACGGCGGCCGAGCGCGGCCTGCGCGCGCGCAGCCTGTTCCAGGAGCCGCCGCCCGGCGGCGAGCCGGCGACACCGGGCGGGCCGGCCGCTCCAGCCGCGCTCGGCGGCCTGCCGCGGCTGCCGCTGACGCCGGGCACGGCGCGGCGCCTGCGCCACCCGGCCGGCGGCCGGCGCAAGGAGAATGCGCCGGCCAACGCGCGCCCGGCCGCGCCGCGCACGGACGCCGCCTCGCCCGGCAAGCGCGCGCGCGCGGCGCACCAGGCGTCCCCGGCCGCGCCGACGCTGCCGCCGCCGGGCCTGACAGACTCGCCGGCGCCCGCGCGCGTGACGCCGGACAGCGGCATGCTGCGCACGGCCGCGGCGGCCGCGCTCTCGCTGGACGCGTCGCGCAGCGGCGGCGGCGCGCCGGCTCCGGCGGGCGCGGCGGGCGGCGGCGGGCTGCCGCTGTCGCCGCTGCGGCCGGCGGCGGGGCGGCTGGCGCGCGCGGCCACCGCGCCGGCTGCCACGCCCGAGCGGCCGCCGCTCGCGGAGCAGGCAGGCGCCCCGGGTGCTGAGATGGCTGCGGCTGTGTGCTCTGCTGCTGCTGAGCGCTCACCATGAGGTCGCGGTCCAGGAGTGCCAGCCGGGCGAGAAGGTAACCTGCAGTCTGTCTCCTGGTGACGCAGCAGCGCCGCTGGATAGCATATGAAACATCCCAGAGAAGCATGCACAACACATCGCCCCGCGCGTGCAGGACGCGACGCCGGCGCGCCATGCAGGCTCGGCCGCGCGCGCGCGCCGGCGCCTGCAGGAGCAGGGCCTGCGCGCGTCGGATTCGGTGCTCACCGCGGGCAGCGCAGCCGGTACGCCCCGCTTCGTCGCGTCGCCCGACGGCGCGGCCGCGCGGCGCGGCGCCGCCGCAGGCGGCTCGCCGCCGGGCCTGGGCCTGGGGCCGCGGGCGGGCTCGGCGACCGGCCGCGCCGGCGGCGCGCTGCCGGGCGGCGCGCCGCGCTACCGCGTGGTGATGTTCCAGCAGTACCCGCGCGAGCTGCTGCGCGGCTGGCTGCGGCAGCACCACATCCGCGAGGACGAGGTGGACTTTCGCGTGCTGCCTGGCGCGGCCGCGGGGCGCTAGGCGCTGCGCTGGGCGCGCTGCCTCGGGGGGCGCGCATGCTGCCCGGCGCGGACGCGGGGCGCTAGGCGCGCCGCCCCGGAGAGGGCGCGTGCTGCCCGGCGCGGTTTGCGGGGCGCCAGGCGCGCTGTCCTGGAGAGACCGCATGCCTGGGCGAGGCGGTGGCGGCGACGGCAAGGCGCGGGGGGGCCGCGAGCGGGCGCATGCTGGTTGAGTGTGGCGACTGACGATGCAGCTACCTTGTGAGAAGGAATGCGTTCTGAGCGACCAGGGGTGCTGCAGGATAGCCCTCGGCGTGCAGGCGCACCGGCGCCCGGTAGAGCTCTGTGTTCGTGACGTTGTCGGGCGATGTGTGCCCGGCGCATGTACAGCTGAGAGGCAGAGGCACCGGGTGTTGAGGTAGTGATGCAGCGATGAGTGATGATATGCGTGGCTGCATGTTTGTGGACCAGCGCGTGGCCCCGCCGCCGGCGGTCTGCATGCCGCACGGCGCTGGCCGGGGCCGACCCGGGCCTCGCTGAGGTCCAGCTTTTTGGTAGGTGGGGTAGCCACATCAGGCACATTGTACAGCAGCCTGCGTGGTAGCCAAAGATGAAGTGACGACTTTCACTTTAGCACTCGTACCTCACCTGCGCGCCTGCCGTGCGGGTCGGGCCGTGTTGGTCCAAACGTGTGGGTGCGCGGAAACAGATTCGAGCCATGAGCGCCTGCGGACCTGCGCATGCATCCATCACACATGCAGTCTTCGATGCATCATTTTGATGCATGCTCATGCGCAACCGCCATTACACCGCCGCTGCTGAACCCTCTTCCCCGATCTACCCTGGAAACCGACCAAGGACAGGCCTGGCTTCGAAGCTGCCAAAGCGACTAAACACTTGCTTTGCCTGACGCCTGCGGCATTGCACCTCTGACGCAACCGACCCGCTTGTCGAATACAAGCTTCCACGCCGACGAAACCAGGAGACAGCTGCCTGGGGGCCAGCGCTGGGTGCTTTCTGTTGACCTGTCAAAGGCAGCGCGCCGCTGCGCTTCGACCGGCGCTGGTGACGCCTCCTGGCCAGGGTGCCTCGACTGAGCGCCTGCCCTGATGGTGCGCGCTGCTCCCAAGCCCGCTCACGCGCTCGCTGAGTGTGGCCGCCAACTGAGCTGAGCGTGTCTGGGGGCAGTCACTGGAGGACTGGTACAAGCAGGTGCGTTGCACACCTCTGCCTGCGAGCTTGTCGCGTGCGCTATGGCAAACACTTTGCAAGGCCGTGCCGACTAACTTGCTGAGCGCTGCAGCTGCCGCTGATCACGCGCACGTACGTCACGCTCTGCTTCTTGACCACAGCAGGATGCGCGCTCGAGGTGAGCGCCCCCAGGACCAGCCTGTCGGTGGCCCGGGAGCGCCGGCTCTAACTCCAGAGCTGCCGCCTATCCGGGACGCTCCGCGTGCAGCCCGATGAGCGCGGCCGGTGCGCAGGTGATCACGCCCTTCAGCATGTACTTCAACGCGCGGCTGATCTTCCAGAAGTATGAGGTCTGGCGGCTCTTCACCAACTTCCTCTTCTTCGGGAGCCTGGGTGCGCAGGCCGCGCGGGCGGGGACGCGCTGCTACTGCCCGGGTCGCCCGGCTGCGGCCCGAGCCTGCTGCCGGCGTGCGCGGGCCGAGTGGATGCAGACGCGCTGCTGCTGCCCGGGTCGCCCGACTGCAGCCCGAGCCTGACGCTGGCGGAGACGTGCTGCGGCAGGCCTGGACTTTGTCTTCCACATGTTCTTCCTGATTAAGTACAGCAAGGCGCTGGAGGAGGGCTGCTTCCGGGGCCGCAGCGCGGACTTCCTGTATATGCTCATCTTCGGCGCGCCCCCCGCCCTATGCTCCAACCCGCGCAGGCGGTGGCTGCGCCTGCGCCGCGCCCGCGCAGTGCCCGCGCGCTCCTGCCCGCCCCTGCTCCGTGCGAGGCGACCGGCGAGGCGCGCCCGGCGCCGCCCGACGCGCGCTGCGCGCCGCGCGCAGGCGGGACGCTGCTCACGGTCATCGCGCCGTTTGTGAACATCCAGTTCCTGGGCTCGTCGCTGACGTTCATGATGGTGCGCGCCGCGGCCCCGTCGGCAGGAACGGGCAACGTTGCACCTGCATGGGGCAGGGTGCTGGTTTTAAGCGGGGCCGAGGCCTGGCGCGCTCTGGCCGGGCGCCGCGGGCGCGCTCCCGAGCGCAGCGCCGGCGCGCAGGTGTACGTGTGGGGCCGGCGGCACCAGTACGTCAATCTGAGCTTCCTGGGCATCTTCAACTTCACGGCGCCCTACCTGCCCTGGGTGCTGCTCGCGTTCAGCGTCGTGCTGCGCAGCAGCCCCGTGGTCGACCTGCTCGGCATGGTCGCCGGTGCCGCCCCGCCCCGCCGCCGCCCGGCCTCGCCGGCGCCACTTCTGCTGCAGCGCAAAGTTTGAGGCTGGCGTCAGCTGGTTCTGCGCAGCAGCTCAGGTTCGCTGTGCAGACTTGAGTTGCGCTTGGCAAATGCCCAGCCTAGTACATCAGTGCCGCGATCTGCAGCCACTGGCTTGCTGCGGCCTGCGGGGCCAGCGGCAAGCAGATGGGAGCTCGCATGCATGCCCAACAGGCAGCCATGGCCCCAACCCTGATCCTGTGCGCTGCAGGGCACTGCTACTACTTTCTGGAGGACGTGTACCCGCGCATCACGGGCCGGCGGCCGCTGCGCACGCCCGCGCTGCTGGCGCTGCTGTTCCCGGCCGACGACTCGATCAGGCCGGTCGCGGCGCCGCCGCGGCCGCCGCCGCCGCTTGTGCCTGGCTTCGCCGACGTAGGCGCGGGCGGCGGCGGGCTGGGCGGCGGCGGGGCGGGCGGCGGCGCGGGCCCGGCGGCGGCGAACGGCGTGGCCGGCGCGGGGGGCGACCCCGACCCTGCACGAGCAGGTGCGCGGCCAGACTGTGAGCCGGTCTGTGCGCTCGCGCGTCTAGGCGTCCGGCGGGCTTAAGTACACCCTATCTGCCCTGCATGCAGAGTGTGGCAGCAGATGTGCGGTTTCTTGAGTCCCACATGTTGTGCCTCCAGGTGGCTGACGCTCTTTTCTGTGGGCCTGCTCGCAGGGAGGGGCCGGTTGATCCCCATCAACTAGGGCGCGTGCATGGCACATGCATGGGTTTTGTCTGAAGTGCGGATGGTCTGCCTAGGTAGGAAGCGTTTGTAACTTGTGTACATGTGGCCGTCTGCTGTGACATCAGGACCACAGAGGTCGTAAGACCCAGCATTGCTGGGCCAGCAACCCTCCCAATTGTGTAGAGAGCAAGCTGTGAAACACAACTCTGTGAGTGATTTATTCAGGCCAGGTAGTGCACTTCACACGCCTCATTCCAGCCAAAACAGCTCAGCACAGACAGCCTTCCCACCAAACGGCTGTTCAAGCACTTCAAGATGGGCGCTGGGCTGTCTGTGGTGCGCTGTCCGCTGGTTGCCTCTCTGCGGCTGTCTCTGCACACAGGGGTAAGGCAGCTTTGAGACTGCTGAGCCGCTCGTGCAGGCGGTGGCGGTCGTCCCGCTGCTGGGCATCTCGTTCGCCACCGGCTTGCGCGTGAAGGATGAAGTGAACGGCTGGTACAAGCGCTTGGACAAGCCGTCCTGGACGCCGCCGGGCTGGGTGTTTGGCCCGGTGAGCGCACACCGCAGCTCTGCGTGGCTCATGGGAGCGGCGCATGCCTGCATCAAGACTTCTTCCATTGTTTCCATAGCAAGTGCTTTTTATCCCAAGCTCCGTAGTGGTCGCTTTGCACCACCCCATGGCGTCCAGCCCCTGCAGTCTGCTCGCGCGGGGCGCAGGTTTGGACCGTGCTGTACACCGTGATGGGGCTGGCGAGCCGGGAGGTGTGGAAGCACACAGGCCTGGGGGGCCTGCCGCTCGGCCTGTACGCGGTGCAGCTGGCGCTCAACTTTGCCTGGTCACCCCTGTTCTTCGTGAAGAAGGAGATCGGCCTGGCTCTGGCCGACATCACGGGTGCCGCACCTGCGCAGCCGCCCCCTATGCACCACATGGTTTTTTATTCCGTATTGTAAGAAGCGCTGTTGCTTGCTGCACGGAGCGGCAGCGGCTGACACCTGCATGGCCGCCCGGCGTGGGACCCGGCAGAGATGCTGTTCTTGTTGCAGCCCTAAGTGTTGCCGTAGTGGAGCCCGAAGTGTAGTGCAGCCCTAGTGTACCCGGCCTGACGCGCGGGCGCGGCGGCGCGGCGCAGCGCTGCAGGGCGTGCTGACCGCCACGCTGATCGAGGTTAGGGTAGGGAAGGGCCTGACGCTCCGGCCGGGCCCGCGCGGCGCAGCGCTGCTGGGCGTGCTGACCGCCACGCTGGTCGAGTTCCACAAGGTCAGCCCGAACGCGGCCTACGCGCTGGTGCCCTACTACATGTGGTCCACCTACGCGGCCGCGCTGACGGCCTCCATCTACCGGCGCAACCCGCACAAGCGCGGCCACATGTCCGACCGCGCGGCCGCCGCGGCAGAGGGCGCCGCGCGCGACGTGGCCGGCGTGGTGCAGGCGCGCGGCCTGCGGCAGAAGGTCCCAAGCTGATGAGCGGTGGGGCGTGGGGAGCCCTGGTGTTGCTGGTGGGCCTGCCAGGTTTAAGGACTCGCTTAAACATGTGTGCTGCATGATGGTCGTCATTCCAGCTCCAGGGTCCAAGTCACTGTGCGCTGCACGCAGACCGGCTCCTGAGCGCAGCATGGGCAGCAGGGTGCCTTATGCACAGTGCTTCTTGCATGCAAGAGTGTGCTCTGCCGCACATGCCGGGTGCGGTCATGGGATCTGCCGGTCAGGGAGGCTGGGCAGCGGATTTCAGGTGACTCTTGGGCATGCATGAGGTGCTGCCGCCGTCGGTCGCCGTTGCGTGACCAGAGCAAGGGCGGCAGTGCCTGGCACGCTAGAGCGCGCGCGTGGCTCTGCGCAGGCTGCCGGCACGGCAGTGAACGACGCCGCGGCGTCTGTGGCAAGGGACGCGAAGGAGGCCTTGGAGTGAGCGGTGGCGGCCACCAAATGGCTGCACATGGACCCTGCCGCCCACGGACTGTGGAGCTCGGTGGATTGCTGTCTCATGCCACGCTGACCCTGAGAGGCATTGCAGACCGCATGGCCTGTGATCCTTGAGCGTACAGAGGTCTGTTAGAGTGGGCATGTGATGGCCTGGTGTCGGGGCTTCGTCATTCTTCTGCAGTTCTGTTCTTCACATTGAGAGGGTTTCCTCGGAAGTCATCATTTTTCAAGCGGCCTGATGAGCTTACTGTGACGTTTGTTTGACGGCAGGCATCTCAGAAGCCGCCTGAGATGCCAACATGCCTGCTGAAATAACAAAGTGCTGCTAAATGCGAGCGAAGCAGGTTGGCCTCCACAGCTCTTCCAAGTGGTGGTAAGGTCTAGGGTGTTTGGTCTAAAATGCTTGGCCAAGCCAAGCATGCCAACAAACATTTACTTTACTGCCGATGCCTGCCAGACACAGGTCCTGCTGGCCCTCACTTGGATGAGTGTAGACAGTCCCCAGACACCTGCACGCGCCCTGGCAGTTGCTTTCACGCGGTCTGCCCAGCACGATAGCACATGTCAGGCCGCTTCGCCTCGCGAGCTGCTGAGAGCCTCTCATACGGGCTGCCTGCGACCATGAAGGCGCTGGCAGCAGGCTGGTTGAATTGTGGGCTTGAGCGCGCACCCGTGCTTGGCACCTTGCACGTCATGGCTTTCAGCCCCAGCACCGCCGCGCGGCGCGCACAGCCTGCTTCCTCCCCGCCTGCAGTGCGTGAAAGGACGAGCTTGCGGTGCTGACATGTCAGACATGTGTCCAGTGACATAATAGGCTGCAGGCATCGCCTGTCATGCTGCTCCTGCGCTGCTCACAGATGACCAGGGGCTGCCTGCTTCAAAGCTTGTCTATTTTTGCAGATAGGGCGTGCATGACATGCTCGCCTGTGGACGATCTGAAACCTGTGACACGATGGTCTCAGATCGTCCACTGGCGAGCATGTGATCCAGGCCCTTTCTGCAACCACAGACAAGCTTTGAAACAGGCAGCCCATGTCAACAGGCTGCAGGTGTGGTCTTTCCCACAGGTTTGTGTCTTGCATGCTATACGGGAGAGGATGCATCATGTGTGCTTTGCTGAAATGATAAAGAAATGAAGCGACTTGCACTTGATGCGAGTGAGCGCGAGACCGGGCTCTGCATGTGCTGTGACTTGCATGGCGCAGCTTGAGCTCTGCTTTTGAGAGGGAGCATGCATGCGCAGCCAGCCGCGCAACTGCATGCCTGTGCGCCGCAGGAGCCCCTTCGCAGCGGTGCCTGCAGGCATGAGTGCTGGGGCTGGCCCTGCCCTGAGCTGTAGAGTGGGGTGCTGTCCACAATCAGCTTCATTTGAGGCGCTGATCGTCACGACCAAGCACGCCCGCAAGCACTTCTGCGGCGCGCTGCCCTATCTGCTGTATAGCGTGACCCGGGTGCCCACATGGCCCGGCGTACAGGGGCAGTGCTTGCCCCAGGAGTTGGAGATTGGTGCTGAAGCGCAGGCTGAACGGGCTGTCGCGCAGGCCATGGGCACCAGTGCATGCCTGCACGAGACCTTTTGCGCCAGGGCGGCGCGCGAGCGGGGGCTGCAGCACAAGGTCGGCCGCCCCTGCCCGGGGCCAACTGGGCATGGCGACCGGCCTCTCCGGACGCGCCGGCAGTGCCCGGACGCCGTCCTGTGGCTCTCAGGCCCCGGCAGTGCGGGCTGCAGGCCTACATGTCTGGGCCGCCGTGCTCTGTTTGCCGTGCGGCCGCTCCATGCGGCGGCTGCGGCTGCACAGCCCAGACATGCAGGGCTGCGGCTCGCACTGCCCAAGTCCTGACAGCCAGAGGACGGCGTCCGGGGAGTCCCAGTGCGCCCGGAGGGGCCGGTCGCCGCCGGCCCCGGCTGGCCAGGCAGGGAGCCTTGCGCTGCGGCTTCCGCCGCTTGTGGACCGCCCTGGCGCCCAAGGCCGCACGATGGCATCCGCCGGTGCCCAGCGACAGGCCGGCAGCCGGTCCAGCGCGCGCTTCTGCACCACGCTCCAAACCCCTGAGGCGCAGGCTGCCCGTGTGCGCGTCGGGCTGCCCGCGCCCGCTGCCTGCCCGCGCGGCCCGCTGGCTGGCCATGCCGGCAACGAGCTGGGCGCAGGGTGCGTGCGTACTTGTTTGGCCTGGATGATGCGCCGCTTTATTTGACACGGCATTGCGAAGCGCCCAGCCCCAGCGCCAGGCGGAGCGGGCACATGACATGTGCCTGCCAGCAGGCGCCGCGGGCGAGGCTGCTTCATTTGACTCGGTGCCAGCCGGCAGAGCTGGCTGTGCAAGTAAGCAGCCGGGCATGCCGGGCGCGCGCCTCAGTGGCGTAAGAAGACCCCCCCCCTCGTCGGCTGAGCCCGCATGCGCGCGCACATGCGGCAGCTGGGCCTTGGCAGCGCCGCAGCTGTGAATTGCAGCTCTGCTGCCCCGCCCGTCATGCGCCTGCATGCCGGGCTGTCGAGCAAACGCTCTGCATGCCTCTGCGCACCGAGGTAGCTTGCTGCGGCGCACCGCCTTTGGTTCCGCGCTGTCCCTGAGCCCAAAGCTAGTCCAATGGAGCTATCTGGCTCCCGTTGACCAGACATGCGGCTGATAGTGCTGTGTGCTCCAGCGACATGGCGGATAGGTTCAGAAAATGACAGCCAGGCTGATGCAGGCATGCACGCACGCTGTGCGCCGAGGCGGCCGCCGCGCGCACGCAGCTCGAGGGCCAGGCAACGGCCGGCGAGCGCCTGCAGCACGCGGAGGAGCAGCAGGCGCTCGCCGCGCGTTGCCGCCTGGTCCCCAAGCTGCTTGCGCTCGGCGGCCGCGTTGGCGCGCAGCGCGCCCAGCAGCTCCTCCGCGCGCTGCTTCGCGCGCGCCGCCGCGGCCAGGCGGCGCTCGATCTGCACGCGCGCGGCAGCCGCCGTTGCCAGCTGGTCGTCCAGCTGCGTGTGCGCGGCGGCCGCAGCGTCGCGCTGGGCAGGCTACGCGCCGACGCGTGCGGCTGGAGAGCAGCTGGGCACGCAGCGCGGCGAGGCGGCGGCCGCGCAGCGGGCGGCAGACGGCGCGCTGGCCGCTGCGGGCGAGCGCCTGCAGCGCATAGAGGAGCAGCTGGGCACGCTGCCTGCACGCCTGATACTTGCTTGGCTACCGCTCGGGCAACATCAGCGGGCCATTAGCTGCACTGGCTTTGCTAATACGGGCTGACAGACTTGCGTAAATGAATGTTGCAGGGCTGTACAGCCAAGCCAGTGCAGGTTATCGCATCCGGATGTCGTCCCAACAGTAGCCAAGCATATTTGGTTGGTCGTAAGCCAAGTTCTTTGCACACCATGAACAGCCGCAGGTGGACGATGCATGGATGTGATCCATTCTACACGTTGGCAAGGAAGTGTAGGCAGGAGGTTTGAGGCCTTCATGTACATTTACATAAGTGATTTCACAGGCTGCGCCCGTAGGCAGCCAAGTTGGCTGAAACACCGTTGTAACTCATTCACTCACAGAGACTGTCTTAAACCTTACCAGGCATCAGGCAGGCAGGCAGTGTCAGGCACTGGAAGGAAAAGCTCTTAAGTGCGCGCCCTTTGGTGAACCCAGGCGTGCCGAGTTGACAGCTCGCTGAAAGCTATGGCTGCTCAGGCGACGGATAATTGCAAAAACAACGCACCCAGCAGTGCCATACGAGGCAAGACCAAAAGGCAGGGCAGTCAGGCTATGTTTGGGCACATCATGTCATGCAGCCATGCGCCTCAACCCCAGGCCCGAAATGGGTTTCCAAGGTTGAACCTGCCCGCAGAGAGCAAAGAAGTACAAGAGGGCGAGCCTTTCTAATCTCTGTCTAGCCTTGCCTGCCTCCACCCCCCTAGAGGCAAGTGGGTGCGTCTTAACACAGAGCGCCCTGACCGGCCGCGGTGCGGTGCATGGCCTGCAACCTGCCTGCGCGCCTCAGCGTGAGCTGCGGCTGCAGGTCGCTGCGAGCGCCGCAGCTAGCCAGGGCCAGGCCGCGCGCCTGCCGGCGCGCCAGGGTTTCCGCGCTCCAGACGACAGAGCGGAGGGGCGATGCTCCGGGCGGGCCTGCTGCGCCCCTTGCGAGCACCGATGCGCCGGATACCATCTTCTTGGAGGAGGAGCTTGTGGGGGCGTACAGCTTCACGGAAGCGCACATCAAGCGCTTCTCCGCGCTGCACGCGACCATGCAGCAGTGCGGCTGGAGCTTCATCGTCGTCGCGGGCGCCACGGTGCTGGGCGTGGTCGCCAAGGCGCGCCCTCTGTACGAGGCTGGGATTCTGGCCCTAGTCTACAAGATGGGGCACCGGCCTGGGCATTTTCACACATGCAACCTGGCCGATATTGTAGAACAGAACATGATACAGCGGAACACTCGAGTCGCGCTGCGCCAGGCGTGCGGTTGTGAGGCGCTGTGCGGCAAACGCTGTCTGTGAGGAAAGGCTTAGTGCCAGTGTAGTGCAGAAGCTTTAAAGCACGTTTCAACTGCTCTCTCTAGGAGGCCTGCAAAGCACCACGAGCAGCGGTGGCTGGCGCCAGGCCTGGCGCACACGACGGCGCAGCGGCCTCCCTGACAGCCTGCAGTGGACCGCTATTGGTCCGCAGCGGATTGCTGAGGGGCAGAACCTGTACGTGCAGGAGGGGCCCTGCATGCCACCGTGGGTTGGCAGCCGTTCGGCAGCACGTGTTCAGATAGCTGCCGCTGAACGGCGTTGTGACAGACGCGCGCGCGCCGCGCAGGATGCAGGCGAGGGGCACCACGAGGCGGCCGCGGGCGGCGCGGCGGCCTTCTTCCGCGAGCTGACGGTCGGCGGCGTGGCGCGCCCGGTGGACACGCTGCTGATGGCGTGCCTCATCCTCTACTGCGCGCGGCCGTTTGGCCGCGTCGCCACCTCGTCCTCGCGCCAGCTCGCCTACGTCTTCCGGGCGCGCCCCCCGCGCGCCGCCGCACCCTTTCTTTAGGGTAGGGTCATGACAGGGCCTAACCCCATACTTCCGAGCGCATGCCCAGGCTTTGTGCTCCACGGGCTGTGCGCTCTGCTGTGCTGCCACCCGCCCTGCATGCCCGGCTCTGAGCCGGGCGCGCGTGCGGGCTGCAGGGCATCAACCGGCTGGGGCTGGTGTTCCAGCAGCTGGTCATCGCGAGCCTGGCCGTCAGCACGGTGACGACGCTGGAGGCGGCGGCCAAGTGGCCGGACCTGGTCTGGATCGCGTCGGCGCTCTTCTTCGGCGTGGCCGGTGAGCCGTCGGGCCTGCACACCATGGGCGGCAGATTTAAACACCTTATGGCAGCCGAACGTAGGGCACACCATACGCTGCTTCTCTACCAGACAGATGCTGCGAGCAGCGAGCGCATGCTGGAGCGCATTCCTCGGCGGTGTGCTGCTGTGGTGAGTGTGCACTTTGGGTGCTGGGGCACTGGCCGCCCTGCATGCCTCGGTAAGCGCCCGCCCCTGCCGCTGGCCGGGCGCCCTGACGCGGCGGCCGCGCCGGCGCGCCAGTGGTGCGCTCGAGCGCGATGTGGTGGGTGCTGCACGTGCACGCGGGCCGCCTGGACGACATCGAGGCCACGCTGGCCGCATACCGCGGCTGCGGCGACAGCCCGCTTGCCGAGCTGTGCGCGGCCGAGCTGCCGCTGCTGGACCGGCTGGCGGTCGGCATCGCGCTCGGGCACCTGGCGCAGTACGAGCCGCCCAGCGATGCGGGGCGCGCCGCGGTGCGGATGCGCTATACCCTTATAAGTACCCATATATATGCGCGGCTCTCTTGCCACCTTGCCACACAGTCGGCCGTGAGCTTGACCGGGATGCGGTGTGAGCTCGCTCACTCTCTGTTGCGGGGCTGCCGGGCACGTGGGGAGCGTGCAGGCTGAGTCACAGACATGTAGCCACCCTTTCTCCTCTGTTTGTGCCAATGCAATTCGCGTCCCTGCTTCGCAACGCGAGCAGCCGCCGAGGCAGCGCGGTGCGGTGGCCGGGCGTCACCTCACCGGGCAGGCCTACGCTGGCCTGGCACGGGATTATGCTCTGCCTTCCATCTGAATGCAACGAGCCGCGCTGCGGGTCTGGGCTCGTTGGGGTGGCAAGGCCGCCCGTGATGCAGGCGCTGCGGCTGTCCTTGGCGCAGCCGCTGTCGCATTGGCCGCGGCCGCTCGGCAGCGTCACATCCTCGCCAGGGCGGCAGAGCCGGGCGGGGTGCCGCAGGCGCTGCAGCCCCACCTGGCCATAGGCCTGAGCAGTGTGCACCCCGATCCCATACCAGGGCGGCAAAAGGCGGGCGGGGCGCGGCAGGCGCTGCAGCCCTACCTGGCCATGAGCCCGAGCACGGAGCACCCGGACGAGCCGCTGGACTGCAGCCTGCCGCCCTAACCCTAACTCTGTGAGCCGCTCGCAGGCGCTGCAGCCCTACCTGGCCATGAGCCTGAGCACGGAGCACCCGGACGAGCCGCTGGACTGCAGCCTGCCGCCCCAACCCTAACTCTGAGAGCCGCTCGCAGGCGCTGCAGCCCTACCTGGCCATGAGCCTGAGCACGGAGCACCCGGACGAGCCGCTGGACTGCAGCCTGCCGCAGTACGCGTTCTGCCGCGGCGAGAA
>JAABUO010006291.1_pt1 | contig 13707 bp, 5 predicted proteins | sample 5559291 | NCBI WGS metagenome assembly JAABUO01 (sample SAMN10711878, study PRJNA513372) | rock metagenome | isolation source: Antarctica rocks | place: Antarctica: Victoria Land, Finger Mt sud | reverse complement strand
TTAAATTTTTTTAGCATAATAATGTCGCAGTTAATCAGTGTGCAGATAATAACGCTTACGTCATGTTTAAGAATACTTACACTTAGCTTAATCTTAATGCGCTGAAAGAATTCTTAATCTTTTTTATTAAAAGTTTTTCTTATCTTAATTTATTAAAAGTACGAGCGAAAAGTCTTAATAACAGCGTCGCGCTTGATCTCATTGTTTCTTTTATTTAACTTAACTTTAATAATTCTTTAAAGTAAACGACGTTTAAATTCGTGATCTCGCTTTAAAAATTAATATGTAATATGATAATTAAGATCGTTGTAATTTATATTTATTAAACTTTCGTCGCTTAAACTCTCGTCGCTTAAATTCTCGTCGCTTTTAAAATTTTCGTAAATCTCGTTAACTTTTTCATTATTAATTTATATAACTGAAGAATCTTATGTCTCGTGCTGCTCGTTATTTTAATTATTCTGTTCATTTTATTAACTCTGTAATTACGTCTTATTTATAAAACGATCGCTTAAACTCGTAACGTTTAAAAGCAGAGTGTTAAGACTGACATGATATAATTTATATTAACGATTTTTAATATTATGTAAAGTTTTCTTATTCTGATTAATAATTAAATATGTTAATTAATCGTAAAAGACATTTAATAATTAATGAAAGACATTTCATCGTCGTCGAGCGAGATCGTCGTTTACTAAATAAGATACGCGATTATCTTAAGCGATTACTTAACGTTCAGTGAACTGCGAGTGAAAACGAATAATTTTCTTATTCGTTAAATTAATGTCTTTATTTTTTAATCGCTGAAGCTGTTCGTTTAGTTTAAGAACAAATGTATTAGCTGTGTTATTAAACGAGCTCAGAACTTTAACTTTCTTGTTTAACTTTAAAAGTAGCATTGTAATAACGACATTCATTAATGTCTTTTCTGTTTTAAAGAGTCTCTTAATAAGATTAGAATCGTTAAAAAGTTTTTAAAGATATTATATAATTAATATCTGAGACTTATTTAGCTTAATATCTTACTTAACAAGAGTTATCGAAAGATTTAAGTCTTTAAAAAGAATTAATGTAAATTTAATACGAAAATTCTGACTCAGTATAATATTACGAAAGCGATCTTTATGTTCATATTTTTTCTCGTTAATATGAGTAAAATTAAGAATTTTAATTATCGCTAGTTTAATTTTGTTAAGTTTATTAAACATGATTAAACGAACTGAGATTATGATTAATTCGCTAAAAAGATAATACTAAAGTACATTCTTATTATCATCTTGTTAATTACGCTAACGAAGATTAAACGTTAACTGTAACTTAATTAAGCTTTAATCTGTTTTAATAAAAGAATAATGAAGAGTTACGCTCACATTCATCGTGTTAAAGAAAATAAACAATTTAATAAGAATGATAGCAATTCATTTATCATTATTAAACTTCACTTTAAAGCGATTTTTCGAATTAAATTAATAATTAAAGCGATTAAAAAGACGCAGTAAATTAACATACTTCTTGTTTATTCTCGCGAATGTAATGAGTGTACGCAACTCGTAAAATAATGCTCGAGTTTTCGTAACAAGTACTTATTATGTCTTTATTAATTATAATCTGAAGAAACTTTTAATAAGTTAACATTTCTTATTATCGCGATAAGTGCGTTAATACGATAAATAAATAAAAAAATAATCATTCTTTAAAGTTACTTGTTTTACTTAAATGATATGCTTGTTAATTTTAAACAGACTAAATCACATGTTAAATGATGAAAAGACTCGCTTTATGTTAATATTATTATTAAACTTTCGATATTAATTCATGAATGTATCTTATTTAATCGTTAAGATGAAAACATTTAACTTAATTATATAATCTTTTAATAAATCGAAGACATTTTTAAATGTGTTCTTTATACTCTGAAGAATTAATGAATCTTAATAATTCTTAAGCAGAATTAACTGAGTATAAGCTGAGATTAATTTAAATATAAATTTAAGAAAAATTATTCATTCTGCTTAACGCAGATCGTTAGTCTTTACATTCATAATATTATGTGTAATATACATGCTTTTAAGATATGAAGTGCGCGATTAAAACATGATTAAATAATTCATAACGAGAACGTCGCGAATGTTAAAATTTAAATGTAAGCGAAAGATTTAATTATATAAAATGTTTTGAATTAAAAGATAGCTTTCGAATAACGATGATGTAACTTAATGTAATTTAATATTAAAGCGAATGCTGAATGCTCAGTTCATTAAGATCTTCGTTACAATCTTGTAAATAACGTAAAGATTATTATTTAAAGCATTAAACGAATTAATTATTAATTTAATTACTTCATTAATGTTAAAAATAATCTTAACTCGAAAGATAACAAACTTAATGTTATAATACTTAATTATGTTTACTTTCTGCGTCTTTTTCTCATCGTCTGAAATGAAATTAATAAAATTATTATTCTTAAGCTTCATCGCTTAAGATATATAATACACGACGTTCGTCGCTGCATCTTTCTCTGTCGTTATCGCTTTAAACTTTTCTTTAAATATCGTAATGAAATGTTTATTAAAAAACGTAAAGTAACGACGTAAGATAACGTTAAGCTGTTAAATGTAAAGAAGTAATAAGATGTAATGAGATTATAAAATGTACGATGATAAGATAAGATAAGATTATAAAATTTTAAATTTTAAACTAATGTGAATTTAAATTAAACGATTAATCTTAATAATCGCAGCTCGAATTAAGATTATTATTTAATTATAATGAAAGATAAGAATGATTTTAATTAAAACGATTAAAAGATAAGAATTTATGTAAGCGATTAATTACTGTAATGTCTTCGAAGTTAAGTTTTTAAAAAAAGTATACATTTAAATAAAGTAAGTAAGATTTCGTTAATGAATTATTTAATCATAACATAATAAAGTTATTATTCATCTTTTAGTGAATCACGCTTATTTGTCTTATATTCTTCATTATATTTAAGTTAACGATTTAGAAGAAATGATATAATAAATATTATTTACATCTTTATCGCTTATCATGTTTCGCTTTAAGCATGAGTAAACAAGTTACATCGTAAACATCTTAGTTACATCTTTAATTATTTATATATTCTTTACGTTAAGTCTTTTCGCGATGATCATTTATTAACATTCGTAATTATACTAAAAACGTTCTTCGAGACGAAAAAGACAAATGTTAATTAAATTACATTATTAACATCATTATCTTTACTGATTCGAGTATTTATTAATAATATAAAATTCTTTATAACATCTGATTTAGATTAATTTATTTTAATTAAATACATTCGTATTACGTGAACTTAAATCGTTTCTTATCTTAATAAGAAATATAGTAATAGCTATTAAGATTAAAGAACGTCGTTCTCGAGTTAATAAAGTGTTTCTTAATAATAAAACGACATTAAATATGAAAAATCATAATCTTTTCGTCGCGAAAATAATAATTCATTAAAAGAAAAAAGAGTATCGATTAACATACGTCGTTAATAATAATCTTTCACGTCTTTATCGTTAAGTCTCATGTATTCATACATTCATAACAGACGATGTAATTAAACAGAACGACAGTTATTAATAAAGATATTTTTAATAATTTAATTCATAATGAAAATACGATATGTATCTTCGTAATTCGATCAGAATTTATTAAAATAATTAATCGTTTATATCGAATTAAGATTTTCTTTACTTAAAAAGTATAACTAATTATTTCTTAGCATTATAACGTTTATTAACTAAATTAATATCGCACTGTAAGTTATAATGCTTTTAAGCGAATCTGTTTATCACTTTTACTGTTACGACTCATAAGAATGTAATAATAAGCGTTTTCATAAAAGCGTCGCGAATTACGACGATTTATTTATTATTAATGAGCAGATTAATTATGTAATTTAATTAAAACGTGTTATATTTATTTATTTAATGATTACATAACTTTTACATTATTATTAATCGCTTTTTAAATATAATCGCGAAGATAAGCTTTCTGTTCGAAGTTTTCATGAATAATACGATTTTAATATTTTATTATAAAGTTACATTTAAGCGTTTAACGATGCGAATTATAATCTACATAATTAAAAGACGAGATGACGATCGTCGTAAAGTTACTAAAATGTAATATTATTATTAATTTAACAACAGAGAAAGCTAAAAAAATTTATTCGAGTTAAGATATTAAAGAACGATATTTTTAAATTAAAGCAGATTTAAAGAATCGTCATTTAAGTTCATTAAATCTTACATACTTTAATTTTTAAACGTATTACATAATTTCACTTTCTTCTTAATCGCACTTTACGTTACTTATAACTTATTAAATATCAAATAACATTATCATAAAAATAATATTAACTAAACGCATGCGAAACATTACGACTAGTGTTAAATAAGCTTTCATTACTCGACATGTTAAGAGAAAGAAAGATATTATTTTCAAACTTTATTCATCTTTCGAATTTATTAAAAAAGCAGTCGTAAAGAGAATATTAAATGTCTTAAAGCAAATAAATAAAACAAAGTTATGAAACAAAAAGTTTAATTTAAAAAACATTAAGTATCTTCTTAAAGATATTATTTTATTTACTGATCTGAACTCATGAATTAAACGCGATACACAGCATTAATTCGAGATCGTTTTAAGTATTAACGATAACAGTTAAAAGAATAAAATTAATTCTAAAATATATAATAAAGAGAAAAACGAGAACGTGATCGAGAAGTCTGTAAGCTTTCAGAACGATGATTCAGATGTATGTAATCTGTCTTACGTTATAAACTGAATAATCGTACTTAATGATAAAGAGATTTCATACGACTTAAATATAAAAGTATTTAATTATACGAGCGAGTTTAACTTCGAGCTTTAGCGTAATCATTAATCTCGTTTAATCTCGAATTAATGTATTAACTAAAATTACACGCATTTTTTATTTTATAATTAAATTATTATTCGTTACTTCGATTAAATAATTGAAATGTTAAAGACGTTAAAGAAACGTAACGATTAAAGAAATTTAAAGAATATACTGTTTCATTTATAAAATAGCGATAAGAGAGATTTCGTTATTAAACTAATTAGTTCATAAATTCGTAAAGATCTTAACGATTATATCACGAATGATAATACTTCTTTCGAGCTTAAAGTATTAAGAAAAAATAAAAAGATACGAGTATTAAGAAATAAAATCTTAATCATTATTTCGAATTGCTTCTTTTATATATTAATTAATTAATTGCTTTCATTCAGATCAGCGATATTATTCGTGCGAAACGCTTAAAGAATAAACGTAAAAAGTAGTTACAGAGAGACGAGTTATATATACTTAATCTTCTTACTCGTTAACGATATTATTACGAGCAATGTAAAAACTTTAATCGCATCTGTTATCGTTAAGATATAAATTATTCTCATGAAACGATAAAATTAAAGATAATACGATATTAAGTAACAGTAATCGCGAAAGGTAACGAAGAAGTTAATTATAATAATTCTTCATTTAACTTAATCATTAAACGGCTTCATTTGTTTTTAAGAAATAAAGATTTATTTGTAAAATTAAAGTCTTCGTTAAGCAGTTAATTCATCGCGAGCATTATTTATAATACGATATCATTAAGTACGCTCTCATTAACGTTAACGTTTACAGTAATATATGATTAATATACGCATTATAATTAAACTCATGATTTAATTATTAATAATAATAATAAATAAGTTTAATTAAAACGTGTCGTTAAATGCATTAAAATTCTTATTATTATTTAAACAAGTAATTAACGTTACACGAAGAATTATTAGACGAGAGATTCTTCGAAACAACATTACATCATCTTTAATGTCATCTCATCGTTAACAATTATCTTCGCTCGTTACTGTCGCTTATTTAATTAATGAGCTTATTTTTACGTTTAACGATTAATTAATTTCTTCGTTTAAGTTCGATAAACTAATCGTCGAATCGAATTTCGATACTAACTTTCTAACTCGACTTAAATATTTAATATTAACATCGTGATTCGGCTCGAATACTTAATATTAACATTATGACTCGACTTAAATACTTAATTTTAACTTCGTAACTTAACTCGATATCGGTCTCGAATCGAATTATGATTTAAGTTCTTAACTCGATTCGCTAAGTAATTAAAAATGACGTTAAATGTTAAGATTTACTAAAAAAAATCTATTACGTCATAAATAATAACTAACTAATTGCATTACTTTTTTACATTATTCTTTTACATTATCATGTAATTATTAAATATACGACGAAAATTTAATCATATATAAATAACGATAATGATAAACGATGTCGCTAGCATACAGCGTGTGTATTATATATTTAGTATGTAGTTACTAAAGTATGTAAGAAGTACGATTTGTAACGTACGAAGATACGATGAAAACTTTACATTTAACACTAGTTTTAATAAAGATAGCTAACTACGTCGTACGATGTAATGACTTTAATATTTAACAGTAACAAGTTAAATATTATATCGCTTCATGTCTTAACGAGTCGAGTCGAGAATTCGAGTTAATACTCGATATTAACATCATAACTCGACTCGAATACTCGATATTAACATCATAACTCGACTTAAATACTCGATATTAACATCGTAACTCGACTCGAATATTTAATATTAAAATCGTAACTTGAATTAAGTCTTAACGAATCGAGAACTTAACTCGAGCTCGATGTATTAACTCGTCGCGATTAGTTTAAAGTTTAAGTCTTTAATCTTCGATACTCGAATCTTCTTAGTTTTCATTATACATTAAATAGCGATAAATATAAAATCTAAGCAGCTTCGCATTTATGATAAGCTTAGAAGAAACGACGATGAGCTTAAGCGTAATTAATATAATATCAGAAAGTTTAAAAGAAAGATGAAAAAGATAAATGCATAATCATATATCTTTCGAATTGCTCATTAAGTTACGATAAAAGCGAGATAAATAACGACGATAAGATGAAGTTTAAAAGCTCTGAAGATTACTTCGACTTAAGATATATAACACTTTAATAATCATTATTTTTATTTCATAAGAGATTTAAATGATCGTATTTTAAGCGATAATAACTAGTTCGTAAGAATAGCGATGATAATTATTTAAATAATTATTTTTATTTCATTTACAATTTAGCTAAATATAGTTTATATAATTTATATATTTATCGAGTTAAAATTAAAGTTAATAACTTTTAATGATCCATTAACATTGCGATTAACATTATTTAATTCATCTTGTTATTAACATTTTATGCACAAATAAATAATTAAGCGTAAGAAACTTTAATAATTCGTTATTTTTTCGTACAAGTTATGTAATAACATTAATTAAAGATTTACAAATAATGTAACGCGTTTGCTCTTCGTGTAAGACGAAGATAAACAACATTAGCGAGCTTAAACGTTATCTTTATTATTATTATATACGCTTGCATGATTAATCGCGAAAGATTTTCTAATAAAAGTTATTATCATTATTAAAATCGACGTTATGCGATTTAATATAGCTCATTTAACGCGATTACGAGATTACAGAATGAGATTTAAACTCGAATAATTCTTATAATAAGAGCGTTTAAACGAACATTAAAGACGAGAATTAAAAATGCATGTTAATAAATGATTTCGCAGAGAAACACATGAATACTGAGATGAATAGCGCTAATATAAATCAGAATGTAAAGCGTATATCGTTAAGAATTAAGACGATATAACTTTAAACTGAACTTTTCTTTACATCGTTAACGCTTTAAGTTAAAATCTTCGTTAAGATAATTAATCGTAATGTCGAAATGACGATCGACGTGTTAAAGAAAGTATTAAAGTCGTTAAGCTCGAATTCTTAAACGATTAAAAACATAAATAATAATTAATATTATTCATTTCAGTGCGAAGCAGATTACGCGTTCGCTTATTAACTTCATTAAACGAAGATTATTAAAGATAATGTTTAACGATTTTTTTAAAACTCGCGCTTACGAGTCTTACATTAACATATTAGCTTTCACGACGCGAACGAGTAATAAACACTTTTATATTAAATTTCGTATAATGTTAAAAATAACGAATAACATTCTTAAACGTTTACAGTTGAATTCAGTTACGAAAAAGTTTAAGAAAAGTAACATTACATGTTATATCGCGACATTATTAAGATACTTTAATTCTTATTAAATTATTCATTATTTTAAAACGAGTTAATTTACGCATCAGTTTAATATTATAATGTTAATAATTATCGAATTTACGACGAGATGCATATTATTAATTAATAATGAAAGACGCAGAAAAAGCTTTTTAATAATAATATTATAATATCATTATTAAATTTCATTAATAAAACAGTCTTAATTAAGCATCGAAGCGATTTATCTGCATAACTTATATATTTAACGATAGAAAATTTAAGTTAACGTATAAAGCATGCTTAAAAACGATCGAGACTGATTCTTTTAAAATTTCTTTTCATATTTAATAATGACGGCGACGATATTAAGTTAAAGATTTAACATATAACGTTATTAATCATATTTAAGCGTACGTTAAATACGTATCATTAGGTATTAATATATTATCTCACACGAAATAATCGTTAAAGCTACGATTAAAAACGACATTTTTATTCTTTACGCGAATAATAAAATAAGATAATGTTATTTAATAATCGTTAAATTCTTAATGAATTACGAGAAATAAATATGAATTATAAACGTTAAGATGAATTAACATTACTTTATTTATTAAATGTCATCTCATGAACGCGAAAATTTAAACAAGACATGATTAATTTAAACGCATATATTTATTAAAAATTAATAAAAGTAGTAAAAAAAGAACAGCTTAATCGAGAATGACTTTGCTTAAATATATTCAGTAAGAAACTTTGCATGATTACATATGTTTATTAATATTTACGAGATAATAATGATAAACGTATTACATTAATTATTTAAGAAAATCGTCTCGTATTTAATGTTATAACTTAATTAAATCATTAACGAAAGCGTTTATATAAGTTAAAGAAGAAATTAAATTAAATTAACTTTAAACGATGCATCAGAAATAATTTAGCTGAATTAAAGATTTCGCGTCATTTCGTCATTTAAAAACATGAAAAGGTTTTTTAAATATAATACGATTAAGTAATAAATTAATGCAGATTAAAAGTTAATTATATGTTAATTTATTTTAATTATCGCATCGCTTTTAATCACGAAAGCGTTTATAACGATTTACTTCGCTTAAGCAATAATAAACTTCGTGATACTTGCTTAATATTATACGTTATGATACATTATGTAAATTAAATTTAAAGATACGATAATGCTAATAATTTTAATACAAAGCACAGTGAGACCGCACATAAGTATTTAATAAAGATCTTTTTTAATCGTATTAATAAACGAGACACGTTTTAAACGTAGTTATTACATTATAATACTCGACATTTAAATCTTTTTACGATGAAAAATGTTCTTCTTTATAAGAATATAAAATAAAGTAAGATTAATAAGCATGCATTAACTGCTATGATAACACGATTCAGTCGAGTCTTTAATCTTTATAAAATTTAAGACGCATTTATTCGCGAATAATGTAATTAAATATAAGAAACAGAACTTAATTTAAAGTTATAATGTTACGCATCGATCTTAATTAAAATTCTAAACATGAAAAAGCTTCTTAACGCGTTAATAATCTTCGTGCGCGAGTGTCGTAATATAATTAATGAAAAAGTCGTATCAGATAAAGAATTAAATTAAAAGAAAAAAACTCGATCTGAATTAAATCATATTACGTAAACGTTTATAAATTACTTTAATGCTAAAAACGAGACGAAAAAGACGTTAACGACTTAAAGAATCTAATTAGCGATAAAGTATATTACTCATTAAACTAACAGAGAAAGAAAAAAGTTTAAAGACGTGATTATGTCATGATTCAGAAGAGATTAAAAGAAACGATTAAAGCATTAACTCTGTTAAACGATCGATTATTTAATTAGCTACGACTTATTCTTTTCATTATAAATTTGTTGCGACGAGATAATAAGAATAATAAGCTACGACATAATAACGTTCTTGTTAAATTACTTAAACTTCGTAATAAAAAAACTTAACATGCTATGCATGAAATGATTAAAATAAAGTATTAATTTAAAGATAACGTTAAAAATTTTCGTTCGTTTAAAGCTAGTCGATTTTTTTATTCGCATATAATTCTGAAAAGTGTGCATGTTATATTAGTAAACGATAATCGTAACGAGTTAAACAAAAACAAGTTCTTTTACATTAATAACTTTAGCGACTAAGATTCATATAACTTAATTTACGAGAAGAATTTCTTACATAAAGAAATAAGAATAACAGAATATTACTTTAAACGCGAAAGCTAAAAATATTTAAAATTAATTTAATCTCATCGTAAACGAAAATTAAACAATGTATATGTATTACGTTTATGTCTCAGAGCATATACAGAATCATTAAAGTTAACGATGTTACATGATTAATTAATTAAGACATATAATCATCTTTTAACTTTATTTAATTAAATTTCTTTTAATGAATAAAAATCTCAGCTACGAACTAATAAGAATTAAAGTTAAAGTTAATCTCATAAGAGCTATGTTCGTATGAAATATACGTAATAAATAAAGCTTTACTCGTCGCAAGAATATTATTAGCTACAAATTTAATATTATAAAGTTAGTCAGTTAAAATTAATCGTATTATTAAATTAATTTAAAAAATCGAATAAACTTAATAATCGCGAGCGATTATATTATAAAGAAATGTAAGCGACTTAGTAATAAACTTTAAATAATTAATATATATTTCATAAGTCTGATTAAGAGCTTAAGTAATAAGTAAATTATTAAGAGCTAACGTTAGTTATTACATGAATAAGATATAACGAGTATAACATTAATTAAATTCTGAAGTTATAAATTATTAACGTTAAAGTTTTTTTATTATAAGCGCAGTCGTTAATCATCGACGCGAAAAGATTTAATAAACATTAAATCTTTTGTTTAATATAATGAATGCATTATTAAAGATGTCATGTAAAGAGTATATACATTATAAATGATTAGTAAACAGAGTAAAAGAAAATCTTAACATTAACGAGTTTAAATATACATAATTAAAGACGCGAATACGAAATTAAATAAGATTTCTTCAGCTTATAAAACGAAAGTTAAATATAAATAAATTAAAAAAGATTCTTAAATTAACATTTGAAGTCGTATATTACGAGTTTTATATTATATTTAACGATATCGCAAGATTAAGAAGTAATTTTATGTTAATATTCGTAACATAGCGATTAAATTATAATGTAAGAAAACGACTTAATGTTAAAAAAACACGACGAAATAATCTTAAGTACAATTCTTCATCATCGTCTTAATTAAAGAGATATATATATATCTTAAATTATGTTATTTGCGACGAACGAGGCCGTAAGAAATCTTAATTAATATTAATTAAATCGATTAAAAGTATTATAATATAAATCAGTCGCGATTTTAATCGTAACACATGTTATAAATTATAAAATCTTCTTAAACATGAAGTAATAAAGAATTTAATTCGCATTAATAACATAAAATACGATAAATTTATAAAGTTAATTAAGAACGAGCTAAATTATAACTATGTTATAAATATAATAATATACGATCGAGCTGAATTCGCGAGAATATATATTAATAACGAGCGCGAATGAAAAATAGCACTAAAAGAAATGCATGCGAAAGAGTTTATTCGCTTTCTTTTTATAATTAAGTTTATTATAAACAATGATTATAAGTTTCAAATCTTTTATAATACTCGATTTAAGTAACTAATCATTAAAGAAATTATATAAAATGTTCGTAAAGAACATGTTCACGCTTAAGATTCTCAGTATAAGATAACATAACGAGATCATGTTATAATTAAGAAATCTTAAGACTTAATAATAAGACTTATGATTCGTTTAATCTTAACAAAAGTTTAATGAATTCTTATTAATATTAAATAAATCATTCTTAATGCTCGAGATAAAGTAAATTCTTTTCTTATTTAAGAAAAAATCATTCGCAATTTAACATTCTTTTTTGTTCTTCTTCTTAATCGTTTATTACATAAATTTTTTCGACGATTATACATTATCGAGTTACATTAAACGATTTTTATCTCGAATGTAACATGAAAATACGTTAATCTTAATAATAATAAATTTATTAAAATATTAAATAACATTATAAAAAAGACGTCGTTATATAAATAACTTTAAAATATTATCATCGTTAAAGCGCAGCGTAATTAAATATACAAAGACTTACGATGATAACGAGATCGTAATAAACTTAAGCGACAGCGATTTTATAAGAAAAGTCTTTAACGAAAACAAACGTGTCACTCTTAAGATAAGAACTCGCTTAAAGATTTAAAAGAATAAATGATTAATTCGAAAATAGAAAGAATCGAACATTGTTAAAGCATTTAATAAAAATATTCTTACGAAGTTATTACGACATTTTAAAAACTTAATATATATAATATTAAATAATCTGATTCTTTATAATTCATTAATAATAAACATACTAAAATTAATTTTAATGATAATAATGTTAAGAAAGTAAACTAAGAATTAATAACATCATATTTATAAAAAAAGATAATACGTTAAATTAAATGTTAATTCATCGTAAATTATAAGTTAATTATTAAAATTTGTACTCGTTATTTACTTACGTGAATATTAAATAATTATGTTAATAATAACAGTAATTTATGACTAAACGTTAAAAAAGAATAGCTTAATGAAAAAATGAAAGAGACGTAAAAGAAGATCGTAAATCGTTTAAATAAAAAGTTAAATCATAAACGTTCTAAAGTAAAGAACATTTTAACGAAGACAGAGACTCGAAAGATAATACGCTTAAATCTTTCGTTGCGAATAAGACTCATAATAAATAAATATATAATATTTTTAAAACGTGATAATTTAGTATATTAAGTTAAATACGAATTATAATCGAAAGCGAATACGATTAATAAAAATAACTTACGAGAAAAATGCGAAAGAAGTTAACTTAGAGTTTATTAAATAATAACGACTTTGCGTGTGATTAAATATATATTAATTAAATATTATAATATTAATTAACATGAAAAAACTTTTCGAGACAGATTCTGCGCGAGAATCATAACGAACGTATTAACTCAGAAGTTTTACTGTAAAGTCAGAAATAAGATAGCATATTAAGAATACACGAAGATATTCTTTAATTCGCTTTTTACTAACATCGTTCTTATCGCAGTAATAATAATCGCTTATTATATACAAGAATTTAAATTAAAAAAACATAAATTAAACAAGTTTAAGAGATTAAACGTGAAGAATAAGTAAACATTTATATATATTAGTGACTAAAGTAATTAAAGCGAAGCTGAAATTTATAACACGTAGCGACATAAATGCGCGTTAACGCGACATGAAATTAATAAGTTTACGATCGTAAATAAGTAATATTAAAGATTTTATTATATCGTATTAAATAATAAATTAATAATAACGATATTAAGACGATTATTAACACTTAAGCTATATTTAATATATACGTTAATGACATTAACGATCTTTTATTATACGAGTT
>JAABUO010006289.1_pt1 | contig 13708 bp, 15 predicted proteins | sample 5559291 | NCBI WGS metagenome assembly JAABUO01 (sample SAMN10711878, study PRJNA513372) | rock metagenome | isolation source: Antarctica rocks | place: Antarctica: Victoria Land, Finger Mt sud | reverse complement strand
AGGAATGGGCCGAACGACATGGCATCGTAGCGCCATTTCGAGTGCCCTTGGAGAAACTTAGAAAACTATGATATCACTTTAATATTGCCATATGGTAAAATGAAAATATTGATGTGTTGCGGCATTCGGTCTGTTACCCAGACGTCATCACCTGTCTGCCTTCGTGTGCAACAGCATGGGTGCCGAGCAATCGCTGTCCCGTTGGACATAGATCAAGCAGCGGGCAACGGGCGCAGGCAGGGTTGCGGTAGAAGCAGCAACGCTGGCCGTGCAGCATCAGGACTTCGTGGTTGTCGTAAATCTGCTGAGCATCCCACTCAGGCGGCAGTTGGGCGGCGAGCACGCGGTGAGATGGACCTACAGGCAGGTTTGCTGGGATCAGCCCGGTGCGGGCAGCAACGCGGTGGTGGTGGCTGTCCACTGGTAACGCAGGGCGGCGCAACGTGCTGAAGCTGAGCACGGCGGCACTCGTCTTAGGGCCGATGCCGGGCAGGCGCTCCAGCCAGGCGCGAGCTTCCTCGACCGAAAGTTCGCCGAGGAAGTCGAGGTTCAGCGCACCGCGTTCGGCCTGAATCGTGCGAAGAATTGCCTGGATGCGCGGCGCCTTCTGCTCCGGCCAGGTCACGCGCGCAATCACCGCCTCGACTGTTGCGGTGGATGCCGCGATGACGCCGGCCCAATCGGGGAAGCGGGCTCGAAGCGCCTTGAAGGCGGCGCCGCTGTCGGCGTTGCGGGTGCGATGCGAGAGCAGCGAGCTAACCAGTTCACTCAATGGATCGAGCGCATGGAAATAACTGATCGGACAGTTATAGGTGCGGCACAGCCGATGGTGGATTTCCGTCGCCTTGTCCCGCAGTTCCACGCGCTTGCCTCCCTCGCAGCGCCGTTGCCTTAAAGCGTCGCGTAGATGAACAGCGTCCTCAATGCCACCGAGTTCCAGCCAATCACCACCGCCGCCACGAATGCGTCGGGCTGGTGGTAAAATGCCTTGCGGGGCCGGTGTCGGCGCGCGCGTAGCGCCTGCGTCACACCAACCGCCATCGATGCAGTCGGCCGGCCGAGCAGTGCGCCGAGCTGGTGGCTATCATCGAACAGGCGCTCTGGCGGCTCCGGCGTCGCTGTCCGCCAGCAAGGCTGCAACACATCAATATTTTCATTTTACCATATGGCAATATTAAAGTGATATCATAGTTTTCTAAGTTTCTCCAAGGGCACTCGAAATGGCGCTACGATGCCATGTCGTTCGGCCCATTCCTGCACAGCCTCAATCAACAGGTCATGCACTTTCACCTTTGGGCCGCGAGCGAGTGCATAGCGCTTCAACTCGTATTTCCCGTCGGGGTGGAGGTATATGATCGTGGGGTCGCTTCTCGTCTCCATTGGGCGGTTCCGCGCGGCTGCGGCAAGTTTTACCAATGCTTCGTCTGGCGGCGCAGTTTCCGGCTTCAGGACCTTAAGCTTTACCTGTGACCCGTAACTGGCAGGTGGTTTTGTCATGTTGCCCAATCTCCATATAGTCAATGCTCCATATGATATAATCATCATATGGCATATTGGAACTATGGAAATTTGGCTCTAATTGAGCTTTCGCGCTGATCTGGAGACAGTTCATTCCCATTTCGAGTTCGGTGTAGTGGCAAATCTCACATTCGACTCAGGTGCCTGGCTGGCTCCTATAGCGGCGGACTATGAAATTGCCATGTGCGCGACCGACCTGCACGGGGATCATGTGTCCGACTCAAGTCGCCGCTCAACGCGTGACAGCAAGCAACGCCTGCAGGCAGGCCGGCATCGAGCAGTGCCGCGAGGCAATCCGGCTGTCGCGGCGGCACCTAGCAGGGTATGACGCGCCAAGGCGGGCTGGGATCGCGGCCATGTAGTTTTCCGTGTGCAGCCGTTGCGCAGGAACAGGAACGTCAGGCCGGAAGCGCGTATCAGCGCCTCGGCCTGCCGGTGTTCTTCGGCCTTGAGCAACTCGCCGATGACGAGCAAGCACGGTGTGCAATCTGTAACGGCCCAAACCTATTTGCCTTTGAGTCGTCTGCGCCACCATGCCGAGCAACAATGCAATGGTTCGCTCAAAATTATTGTATGCATGAAGCCAACGCCAGCGGGTTCTGGCTACACCGCTTGCTGGAAGCGCATAGGCCATGGGTAAGTAGCCCGCCTGCGCCAGGCTCTTGGCAATCGATCCGGCGGCTACTCATCAATAATTCCTATACCACGTCCGGGAACACGGTTCTGCAGAGCGGGTGGAATGCTGGCAGGAACATCTATCCGATTGGTTGAAAACCTGATTAAGGCACTTGAGATGCATGGCATCAGCAAAGCCAAGTGTTGTGCCTGCATGGCTGGATCGACGAACGGGCAGGTGGCTTCTCTGCCGATTACCGACCTATTCAGAATGCCGACTGTCAAGGTCAGGGGGCCTGAAGCAGGCGGAAAGCGGTCATGGTAGCTAACACTTGCGGCTGCGGCATGTCTGCGTGCAGCACCAACTCCGCTTCCTGGTTATCCCCCGCGAGCACCAATGCCGCGGCAAGATCCTGCCGCATTCGGGGTGACGCCTGTGGGGTGGCAACCAAGGGGCGCAGTATGGAGAGTGCTTGCGGCAAATCACCGGAAAGAGCCAGAGAGAGCCCGAGGTTAACCGCTGCCGCGACACGGCCCGGCTCTACCGCCAATGCCGCGCGATAGGCATGCTGCGCTGCTTCATGCTGGCCAAGCAGGTCGTTGGCAATCCCGAGGTCGACCAGCACGGCGACATTGCGCTGGTCGTTGGCTGCCGCGTGTTGCAAAACAATGGCGGCGGCGGCGGGGTCGGTTGCAAGCTGCAGCCGCCCAAGGCCCAACGCCGCATTGGCATCGTCCGGCGCTGCCGCCAGCGCCTGCTTGAAGCTGCTCACCGCCTGCTCGCGCTGCCCTAGCGCCGCTTGCGCGTTTGCCGCCTCGATAAGCGCCGGAACGTTGCGAGGGTTTGCAGCGAGAGCCGTCTGCGCCACATGAAGCGCCGTTTCAGGCGCGCCATTGGCGAGTGCTACCTGGGCAATGTCCAGCCCTGGTGGCCGATTGTAAAGCAAATCGTCAACAGGCGCCTTGCAGGACGCCAGGAGCAGCAAGAGGATCAGGACGGAACGCATTTTGCGTTACCTTTAATGATGTATGAGGGTTCGCACTACCGTCAGTCCAGCTGGACCGCCGACCACGATGAAGATGCACGGCAAGATGAACAGGATCATCGGCACGGTCAGCAGCACCGGCAGCCGTGCCGCTTGCGCCTCGAACCGCATCAGCATTTCGAAGCGCATCTCGGCGGCCAGCGTCCGCAACGCCTGGCTCAACGGTGTGCCGTATCGCATGGTTTGAATCAGCGTCGCGCCAAGCCGCTTGAGCGTATTGAGGCCAGTCCGTGTGCCCATGTTCGTGAGCGCCGTCCGACGGTCGGCAAGGATGCGCAACTCAGCAGAGGTTACCTTCAGTTCCGCCGCCACCGCGGGATGCGCTAACTCGATCTCGCTCGCCACTCGCTCCAGAGCCATCTCAAGCCCGAGCCCCGCCTCACTGCAGATGACCAGCATGTCGAGCGCGTCCGGTAAGCCAAGGCCGACAGCTTTTAGGTATCGAGCGCGTATGCGACGAATGATGAAGTCCGGCAGCAGCAGTCCGATAATCCCAGCGCCGCCGATGCCAAGCAGGCGTAGCATGGGCGAAACCGCCATGCCGTGCAGCAGCAGGTAGGCAAGCAGCGGCAGCAATAGCAGTAAGAGCAGCTTGCCGCCGATGAACAGCGCCAATGCGCGAAACTGCCGCATACCGGCGGACACCAGCGTATTTTCCAACTCAATGAGCGTCGACGCCGGCAGCAGTCCGCTGCGTGACATCAGCGTACCAAGGCCGGCGACCGCGGCAAGCAGGCCCCGCTCGCCCTGCAGTACCCCCGGTGCGGCCATCCCGGCACCTCCACAAACCGCGGCAATACGCCGGTCTTGCAGGTCCTGCCGTGCCACCGCGCGCAGCAGCCACAGTCCCGCTCCGGTCAGGCCGAGACAGAGGATGCCGAGCGGCACGAGCAGCCCAGGTTGGATCATGCCAGGCTCTTGCGGATCAGAGCCCGCATGCTGAACGCCCCGATTCCTAAAAGAAGAATGCCAAACAGCAGCAGCTTGCGGCCACTCGGGTCGGTGAACAGCACACTCATGTAATCGGGGTTCATGATCGATAACAGGCCTCCGGTGACCAACGGCAGCCCGCCAAGGATGTAGGAACTCATCCGCGCCTCGGCCGCCAGTGCATGGCCGCGGATCCTGGCTGCCACGCGCTTGCGGATAGTGTCTGCAAGGTTTTCTAGTGTCTCGGTGAGACCGCCTCCAGTCTGGCTCTGCAACGACAATGCGGTCGCAAAGAAACGGTACTCCGGCAGCCGGGTGCGGTCGGCCATTTCCCGCAACGCATCTTCCAGCGGAACACCAATGGCGGATTGAGCCACCAGACCCGTAAACGCGGCCGCTGTCGGTTCCGGGTTCTCTTGCGCCACGACGCGGATTGCCTCGACCACCGGCAACCCAACCCGCACCGCCCGCACCACCATCGCCAACGCGTCCGGGAACTGATTGTATAGCGTTGCAAGAAAGCGGTCCTCGCACCATCCGTAGAACTTTCGGCCAAGCAGCACGCACGCCAGCGGCGCCACCGCCCATCCGGCCAATCCAGTGAATTCCACAGCCGCACGCGCGAGCACCAACGACACCAGCAGCGCCAGCGCCAGCACAAGCGGGAGCGGCGCCGGGTAGGTCGCCCGACGCGAAGCATCGTAGCGCAGCAGGGCGGCGGCACGACTGGCGAGCGTCACGCGGCTACGCCGCAGTCCCAGGCCACTCGGCGCCGCGTCCGGACGCGCGGTACGGTGACCTCTCACCACGGCGTCGACCCGCACCGCATACAGCTTGAGCCGTTTCCGACTGCGCAACAGCAGGGTGGCGCTTAGCGCGAAGCCGAACAGGAAAATACATGAGGCAAATAGCAGGTGAGTGAGGTTCGGCATCATAGCAGGGTCTCTTCGAGCGCCGTTGCCCAGGCACGGTCGAGCTGGAAGTAGACCAGCCGCTCGTGGAAACTCGGCCGGGCGCGGCTGATCTTGTAGCGGGTCACCAGCTCGCCGGCCGGATTCTCGCCGTCGATCTCAAGGCGGAAAACGTCGTTCAGCGTCACCATCTCGCCCTCCATGCCGAGCACATCGGTGACCTGCGTGATGCGGCGCTTGCCATCGCGCTGCCGCTCGACCTGCACGATCAAGTCGACCGCTCCCACGATCTGCGTGCGGATGGCGCGCAGCGGCAGGCCCATGTTGCCCATCTGCACCATGTTCTCGATGCGGCTGATGGCGTCGCGCGTCGTGTTGGCATGGACCGTGGACATGCTGCCGTCGTGCCCGGTGTTCATCGCCTGCAGCATGTCGAAGGCTTCCGCGGCGCGCACCTCGCCGACAATCACCCGGTCAGGCCGCATCCGCAATGCGTTGCGCATCAGGTCGCGCTGCGTCACCTCACCTTTGCCCTCCAGGCTGGGCGGGCGGGTTTCCAGGCGAACCACGTGCGGCTGCTGCAGCTGCAGCTCCGCCGCATCCTCGATCGTGACGATGCGCTCGCCGTGGTCGATCATGCTGCTGATCGCGTTGAGCAACGTGGTTTTGCCGGAACCCGTACCCCCGGAAATAACAATGTTCAACCGGGCACGCCCGGCGATCTCCAGCACCCGCGCCAACGGAGGCGAGCAGGACCCGCCGGCGACCATGCGGGCAAAGTCAATCTTCTGCTTGGCGAATTTGCGGATCGAGATGTACGGCCCGTCCAGCGCCAGCGGCGTGAAGACGATGTTGACTCGGGAGCCATCCAGCAGGCGCGCGTCGCACATGGGACTGCTTTCGTCCACCCGGCGGCCAACCGAGGAGGCGATACGCTGGCAGATGTTGGCCACGTGCGCGGCGTCGCGAAAGCGAACTTCGGACAGCGCTATCCTGCCACTGCGCTCGACGAACACCCGCTCCGGCCCGTTCACCAGGATGTCGCTGACCGTCTCGTCGTCGAGCAATGGCTGCAACGGACCGAGGCCGAGCATGTCGTGGACGAGGTCGCTCGCCAGTTGGCGCTGTTCGCGTCCGTTCAGCTGGATGCGCCGCTCGGTCGCGATGTCGGCCACCAGCCGTTCGACCTCCGGTCCCAGCCGGTCCGGCGGCAATGCGGCGACGATCGCAGGATCGAGCCGCTGCAAGCAGAGGCTGCGAAGTTCGGCGATTGGCTGGGATACGTTGACCCGCACTACAACCGGGGCCGCCACGGCAGAGGCCGGCTCCACAACCAATTCGCCGATCTCGCTGCGGCGGCGTCCAAAGCTTGGCGTCATGGCGGTGTCCGGCGATTGAACCAGCGGCCGAAAATGCCGGCCGCCGGTTTGGCCACGCTGGTCGACGCAACCTCGCGCGCCAAGTCGCGAATGGCGCTGCTGAAGCCGCTGCGTGGCATCGCGGCCGGGGTTCCCATCGTCGCCGCCGGATTGATGACCCGCGGCAGGTAGGGGACGACCACCTCGATCTCGTGCTGCAACGCCGCCTCGACCTGCGACCGCGTCATGGTGCCGGGAATACCGAGCTTGTTGAGCAACACCAGCGACTGCCGTGTCTGTTGCGCGCCCGTCTGCAGCGCCAACACGCGCAGCGCGTCGCGCACCGCCGCGAGTGTCGGCTCCATCACCAAAACCCGCTGCCGCGCCTGCTCCAGCAGCTCGCCATGCCACGCCGTCGGCGCCAGAGGCACATCGAGCACCACATAGTTGTAGCGCCGCCGCAGGCCTTGCAGCAGCCGCTGGGCGCCACCCTCCGCGATGACCAGCCGGTCGGTCAACTTCTCCTCGCCTGCGATCACCGAGAGGCGGTCGCCGGCCGGTTGCGCAATGCGCTCCATGAACAAGTCGTCAAGCCGCTGCGGCGTTTCGATCGCGGTGCGCAAGCCGCCACCGGTCTTGGCTCCGAGCAGCATGGCGGCGTTCCCGGTGTGTAGGTTTCCGTCGAGCAGCACGGTGTGACGCTTGGCCTGCGCCGCGAGGTGCCAGGCGAGATTGGCGGCAATGGTCGTCGCGCCGGCACCACCGCAGACAGCAGTGACGGCAATGACCCGCCCGCCCTGCGTGTGCGCCGCCACTGCCGCGGCCGGGTTGACATGGGGGCCGAAATGCTGGGCGACCACCTCGGCGGTGAGCGGCTTATAGAGGTACTCCGCCACGCCAAGCGTCCGGGTAAGCTGGCGATAGAGGTTCATATCCTCGCGGTCGCCGATCACCAGCACCTTTACGTCCGGCTCCACCACCTCCGACAAGGCGGTCAGCGCCGACATCGGCTGCTCGTCGCCGCTGACGTCGACGATCAGGACTCGCGGCGTGGGCATCCGACCCATCGCCGTGACCGCAGTACGGCTGTCCCCGCGATGCACGACAAGCCCGCCAAACGCCGCGGCGAGCAGCCCAAGCCGCAGCACCGCCTCGCTCTCGGCGTCGGTGACGAAGGCCAGCACCTGGATCCGACCGCTCGGGCCCGCCGCTGTCTCCGGACCGGCTTGGACAATCCGGGCAGCGCCGTCGTCCGGCATCAGGGACCACCGGCCGTGGCGCCGGCGCTACCCGAGCCTTGCACCCTCAGGTCGGTGAGCGAGCTGTCCGGCAACGCCTTTACCCGATCGATCCGAACGCGCAGCACCGCAACCGCCGCCGTTTGGCCGTCGCCGCCCCCCACCGGCTCCCGGCCATGGAACGCATCCGCCGGATTGGCGAGCTGGGCCACGATATTGGCCTCGTTCGCGCCGCTTGGCCGCCACGTTTCCTGGTTCAGCAGCGGGTCGGTTGCGGCACAGCCGGCAAGCCCGCCAAGCAGCAAAACGGCCACCCGCCTCATTGCACGATAAACCCGGCGTCGCCGGTGATCCGGGCCGCCGCCACCTTCGACGGCCGCCCACTCTGCCGCAGCAACAGGATGCGCTCGAGGTCGTTCGGCGGCTGCCAGCCTTCACCCGCCAAATGCAGCGCCGCCGGGTTGCTCACCGGGCGAACGATGAACGGCGTCACCACAATCACCAGTTCGGTTTCCTGGCGCTTGAAGCTGTCGGAGCGGAACAGCACGCCCAGGATCGGGGTATCGCCCAGGAAAGGGACGCCATTGCCGGTGTGCGTGACGCTGTCCGACAGTAGGCCGGCGATGGCGAAGCTCTGGCCGCTGCCGAGTTCCACCGTGGTGTCGGCGCGGCGGACCTGAAGTGCCGGGATGACCAAGCTGCTGTTGCCAGCCTGCAGTTGCACGGCGCCTTGGTCGGTCAACTGGCTGACTTCCGGCCGCACATGCATACGGATGCGATCGCCGCTCAGAACCGTGGGCACGAAGGCGATCGAAATGCCGTATTGCTTGAAGTCGACCAAGATCGTGTTCTGCTGCTGCGCCACCGGAACCGGGAACTCACCACCGACCAGGAAGCTGGCCGGCTCACCGCTCATGGTCGTGAGGTTCGGCTCGGCGAGGATATGGACCAGTTGATCCTGCGCCAGCGCATCGAGGATAGCCTCGACACCGGTTTTGTTGAGCGATGCCGCGATCGTCGCCGGCGCCGTCGCCCCGCTGGTCAGATCCGCCAGGGGGAACTGCGTCGCCAAGCCAAGCTTTGCGAAACTGCCGATGTCCCCGCCAAGGTTTTGCCAGTTAAGGCCGAGATCGCGCGTCAACGTGCGGGACATCTCGGCGATGCGGACGCGCAGCAGCACCTGGATCGGCTCGCCGGCCTGGAGCCGGTTGGCCACGATCTGCTTATCGCTTAAGAAGGCTCTTGCGGCGTCGACGGCGCGCTCGGCATCGGCCGGCGTCGCGACCTGACCACTGAGTTCGACCCCGTCCGACGTTGCCTGCGCGCGCACCGCCTGTCCCGGCAGCGCCCGGCCGATCGCTGCGGCCGCCTGTGAGGCGGCGGCCGACGACGGCAGGACCCTGACCTCGTAGACTGCGACCGGGCGACCCGCGCTGTCCATCGCGGCAATCGTCGTCTGGCCCACGGCGATGCCGAACACGAACACGCTGGTCGGGCTCGCCGGGCGAACCTCGGCGACTTTCGGATCCGCGACGAACAAGTTTGCCGCCGCGCCGCCGAGCTGAACCACCTGGCCCGATCCGGCCTCAACCGCGATGCTGCGCGTCGCCGCCTGCGCCACGCTGCCCAGCAGCATCGCACCCAACAGGACGGTCATCCATTTTGGAATGGTCATTGAAAGTGAAACTCCTTGCCCTCGGCGCTGCCCTCGAACAGGTGCAGCATGTTGGAGCTCTGGTCGCCCTTGTGGCCGACCTGCAGCGCAGTGGAGACGTCGCCACCCCAGGTGACAGCGGCTGCGACGATCGCCGGCACGGCTATCGGTTCCGCCATGTCGGCGGAAATCACCGACAGCGAGAGATGGCCGAGCCGGGTCGCCACCGCGACCCTCTCCGCATTGGCCGGCGACACTTCCAGCGTCACCGTGCGGCTCTGCTGGTTTTGCATGATGCCGGCTGTGGGTTCGGTGGCGCCCTGGATGAGGTCCTGGTCGATTGCGATCACGCGGACGTTTTGCAGCACGGTCTCGCCGGCGATGCGGCGGCCGAGCGGCGCCGCGGGATCGTCGATCGTGTCGGTCAGGATCAGGTCGACGTGGTCGCCCGGCCAAATCAGGCCGGCGGTGCCGGTGATGGCGTCCACGCCCACCGTCGCCGCCCGCAGGCCCGGGCCAAGCACAGCCGCAAGAAAGCCGCGGTCCCCCACGCGCATAACGTGGAGGGGCAGCAGCACCTCACCCGCCGACACCGTGCGGCGGAGCATCGCCCCGAGTAGATCGGCCCTGGCCGCCGGCGTATCGGGACTGGCCCCTTGCGGTACTTGCGCCGGCGGCAGCACGGCTGTCGTCAGGTCGTCCGGTTTCAGCAGGGCGCCGGCACGCAGGGTGTGGGCCGCCGCCAAAACCGGCACGGTGACCGAGGGCGCCGCGATGGCGACCGCTTTCGGCGGCGGCGGCGCCGGCGTGCGGGTGCTGATCCAGGCGACCGTGCCGAACCCGGCCAAGCCGACCGCCATGACGATGAACAGGGCGACGCGAAGCAGCATGGCTCAGCTCTTTGCCAGCATGAGGATAGCCGCCGCGCTGATGGCGGCGGCATACGGCAACGACGCCCGCCGTCGGATGCGCCGGCACTCCACGGCCATCACACGCCGGAGCAACGACATCTGGCGGTGCCACGGCGGCACCGAAACAATGCGTTCCAGCAGCAGGTAAATCAGGCCGAGGCCGCCGCCGGCGAGGGCGACCATCAGCACGTAGCCTGGCACGAGATCCGGCCGGACCAGGATCGCGGTGGCGCCGAGCAGCTTGACGTCGCCGCCGCCAAGCCAGCCGCGCCACCAGCAAAGGGCCGCCAGGGTAGACACGGCGAGGCCGCAGGTCAGGCCCATGGCCCATTGGCCGTCCAGCACCCGAGCGACACCGCCGCCGAGCGCCAGTACGGCCGAAACCCAGTCGGGAACGGTGCGGAACGCGATGTCGTGCAATGCCGCAAACAGCAGCACGGCACCGGCGAGCGCCACCATCATGGTTGCGGCACCAGGCATCAGCACGGGGCGCCGATCCGAGTATCGATGCCGGTTGAAGCGGCTGTGACAAGACCCGGTCCAGCTTCCCGAGTAACTACTTGCCGACTGCGGTAGTTGCAGTTGAAACGGACGTTCCGACCGCCTGGAACGTGCCTTTGATGTTGGTGCCAAGCGTCGTCACGGCGGTGATGATTACGCCGGCGATCAGTGCCGCGATCAGGCCGTACTCGAGCGCGGTCACCGCGCGGCGGTCGCTTTTCAAGGCAAGCATATAACGAACAAACGAGAACATTGGCGGGGTCCTTTTCCGGTGTAGGTTGCGTCGCAGGCCCAAAGCCGCCTGCCCCGAAACACGCGGCGAGTTCGACATAGATGAGCATGTCTCCTTACCTTTCCGTTGCGTGCGGCAGACAAGTCCACCCGCGCGACCGTCGCGAAAGTGAATCTCCATAGCGGCCAAGACCCAGCGACTCCTTTGTGCCGAAGTAAGATGAAGAAACTCTTTACGGGATCATTTCACCGCCTCGGCCGCCCCGGCCAAAGCCGAACAGCCGCGGGGCTGGTGACATGGCCGGCCCAAAAACCGGGATCGCCCGGGCTGCGGCAGACATCACGATGACAAACGGATCGGCACTTCGCCGCTGCCGCGGGACCGCCCCGCCGCGTGGCGCCACGCCCGTGGCATCCGCGGGAGGCTGAGTGGCAGCAAGAGGCTGAGTGAGGAACTGGGCGGTGGCCTGGTCAGCGCCATGCCACTGCGTCATCACCTTCTGCCGGTAACCTTCACCGGCCGGCCCCAACGAGTGGTAGCCGGCAACCGCAGCGGCCCAGCTCCCGGTTCGCGCACGCAACTCGGCCAGGAAACGGGCGGCATAGTCGGCGTTGGCGACCGGGTCGAACGCCTGCTCGACGCTGGCGAACGCGTCGGGGTGGTAGAACAGGTCCACCTGAAAGCAGCCGACGTCGATGAACCGCGCGCCGCGCGCCTGGAGCATTCGAACAGCGGCGGCGGCTTCGGCCATCGAGGCAAAGACATATCCGAGGCCGTCGGCGTTGACCGTCCATGGCCAGGCGGCCAAGCGGCCCGCAGGGTCCAATCGGCCGCTCTCCACCCGTCCGACCGCGCCCAGAAGGTCGGACGGCAGACTCCAGCTGCGCTCGGCAGCTACGGCCGCATCGGCGCACGTGGCGGCTGGCTGCGCAACAGCGGAAAGGGGAGAGAGCAGCGCCGCCAGGAGCAGGAGATCGAGGGAACGCATGGCGGGAGCGTCGCCGAAATTACTCTGTCTTGCGTAAACGTGGCCCGCATAAACGTAGTGCGGCGAAAATTGCCCAGCTTAAACTTTGCTTAAGTTGCCTGGCGCATCCTGCGTCGGTGTCCCGGCCGTCATGCAATCGCTTCCTGCGTACCGACCGCCGCGCCATCGCGGCGGTGGAGTTCGCCCTGGTCTGCGGTCCCTTCACCATCTTCCTGCTCGCCGTAATGGGCGCGGGCTTGCAATTCTACGTGCAGCAGGTGCTCGACTACGCAACGCAGCAAGCGGTGCGCCAAGTGCAGATCGGCCGCGTCACCGGATACACGCAGGCGGATTTCGTCAATAACATCTTTTGCCCGGTGTTCGGCCAGTTCCAGCCCTGCGCCAATTTGTTCGTGGATATGCATCCGGTGGCGGACTACGGGACGCTGGCGCTCCCAGGCATCCCAGATGCACCGGATAGCACGGCAACAAGCGGTTTCGTGTTCTGCTCCGGCAAGCCTGGGCAGCTGATGTATGCCCATGTCGTCTACCTGGCGCCGTCGATCGGCGGCGCGCTGCTCGGTGCGCGAAGCACCAAGCCGATGGTTGCCAACGCCGCTTTTGCCAATGAAAATCCCACCGGCGCGCCAGTGCCGCCGGGATCGGGTTGCTGAGATGGGGCGCACCCGGCGCGCCGGCCTCGCTGGCATCGAGTTCGCCCTGGTAGCGCCGGTCCTGCTGACGATGTTTCTTGGCACGGTCGATATTTCCGGGGCATTGCTCACCGCCCGGCGCATGGAAATCGCGGCCGGTTCGGTGGCGGAGATCGGCACGACGGCTGCATCGCAGACCCAGACGCTGAACCAGTTGACCGACGTACAGGCTTGGCAGGCGACGACGGCGCCATTTGCCCTGTTCCCGGCGTGGACGGCCAAAATCAACCAGGGCAGTTTTGCGATCACCTTGTCCGCGATCGCCTTCAGCGCAACGCCCGCCGGCTGCACGCAGGCCTGCGGCTACACCGCGAACGTGAGGTGGAGCGTCGGCAATGAGCTTGGAGTGGCGCGGCTACGCGCGTGCGGTCCGCTCGCAGCCGCCCCGAACGGCGATGCCGCATCCTACCTGACCCTTCCGGTGGGCAATTTCGGAGCGACGTCGCTGCTTGTCGCCGACATCTCCTACACGTTCGTGCCGATGTTCTTCGGTTTCCTGGTCGGCGCGATCCCGATGATGCAGTCGGCCTACGTCTCGCCACGGATCAATACCGACCTCTCTCTCCTAAGCAACCGGGGCAAGGGCGTAGCCGTGTTCTGCCCGGTTGCGTCTTGAAGCGGGGACGCCGCTGGCCGGGGCGGGCCGGCAATGTCCTTCTCCTGCTGGCGCTGGCGGCGGTGCCGCTGATGGGTGTCGTGGCGCTTGCCGTCGATTTCGGCCGCGCCAGCGTGGCGAAGGGCAAGCTCGATCTCGCCGCCGACTCGGCCGCTTTGCTGGCCACGACCGCCGCGGCCAACGCCTGGAAGGCGGGAGACTTCAACGCCGTGCAGGAGGGCATTGCAGCCGCCCGGGCGCGGTTCCAGGCACAAAGCGCCAACCAATCCGGCGTCGCAATCGGCGCCGTGGATGTCAGCCTGACCCGCAACGGCGGCCTGTTCAACGCGACCGTCACCTACACCGCGCAAACGCCCACGACGTTCGCCGGAGTGGTCGGGATCGCCACCCTGCCGCTCGGTGGCCAGTCGACTTCCAGCCTGGCAATAAATCCGTTCGTGGATATTCAGATTCTGATGGACGTATCCGCATCCATGGCCATTGCCGCCACGCCGGCCG
>JAABUO010006288.1_pt1 | contig 13709 bp, 17 predicted proteins | sample 5559291 | NCBI WGS metagenome assembly JAABUO01 (sample SAMN10711878, study PRJNA513372) | rock metagenome | isolation source: Antarctica rocks | place: Antarctica: Victoria Land, Finger Mt sud | reverse complement strand
TGCTTGAAGTGACTGCTCTGAAGAACTGCAGCTGCTGTAGTGCTGTGAAGTCACCCAGCACTACTAAGTCAAGCTAGGGAAAGTCTGGTCCTGTGCCTGTTAGGGTGAGCATCTTGAGGGCCACTCCTGCTTTGAGACTGGAAAACTCAGTAGTGAGTCATCCAGCCGCACGAAGCCCTAGGGTAGGCCTGAAGTGTAAGCGCCTGAATTCTTAGGTTGGTACGGACTCAACCAGTTCAGAGACAGTAGTTTGCTGCATCTTGCAAACCTGTCTAGCACTAGCTACATCATGTGACTCTGGCCACAGCTGGACCAACCGGCTGACGATGTTTTTCAGTTGCTCAGCTGTTAAGCATGCTGTGCGCCCTGCCAGAAACAGTCTTAAATGACTGCGTCACTTTGGGAGAAACGCAGCAGCCTCAGTTCCAGTAGAAGTTACACTATACAAAGGCTACTGTTGTAAAGGACTTAGACGCACTTGCATCGTAGCTGTGCAGCTATTCACACAGCACAAGCTGAAACATAAGCAGAAAGCTCCGAGACCAAACAAGGCCTGTGCAGGTCTTGTATCGTTCGATCGCAACAACTGCCAGCATGACGGCTGAGTCTCGGCAGCATTAAGTTGCATGTCCCAATGAAGCGGCAATTGTTGCATAAAACCTTTTGCTCGAGAAGGAGGCGATGACATTGCTCACCTTGCCACAGATCAGCCAAAAGGAAGGTGAGGTCGAGGTCTGTTTTGTAGTTGCCAAACGTGCACTACTTCCATCACCAGTACTGCAGGTTGCTAATGACCACCATGCCGTCTGTAGAGCTGGACCCAGTCAGTCAGACTAGTTCATGGCAGTTCCTGCCAGCTGAGCTTCTCAAAGACATAGCCTGCCGTTTGCTTGAGCAGACGCCAAGATCGGCGAATCTAGCCGGTGGCCGACAGACTTGCAAGCTGTGGCGAAATGCTGTTTCTGAAGTAGTTCAAACAATACTTGTACCAGAGGACTGTGGTGCGTCAAGCACTCGCTCCCCAGGTTTTCTGGATTCTTTTACCCAGCTGAAGCGGCTGTACAACCTTCCCTCATGTCAGCTGTCCAGTCTCAAGGCAAAATTGCCTCTAGAGACGCTTACTCTCACAGGCACAGCAACAGACTCAGACATAGCTGTGCTTGCTGGCATCACGACACTACAGCAGCTACAGTTTTTAGGACCTATCACTCTGACCACAGAAAGGTTCTGTATGCTTGGCTGCCAGCCTGAGCTTACAGCCTTAACTTTTCATAATGTGCTGTTTCCTCGCACACCATATGGAGAGCATGCCTGCAAAGTAGCCCAATTTCCAAACTTGCAAAGCCTAGAATTGCTCATGCGCCGTCCTCTCACCAGGAATGGACAAGAATCTGGTGCAGCAGGGCGTCAATTTCTTTCGGCAATGAAGTCTGTGCTGTCTTTGACTATTGATGCAAGAGCCGTGACACAGGTTTTGTTAGAGACGCTTGACAAGTTGCCTGCCTTGAAACAAGTTCATCTTTGGGGATTGCCTACCATTCTGGAGCAGTGGGTACAGTGGGCCAATCCTAAGTGTGTGCATGTTTACCTGCAGGGTCATTTGGTATGTCCATACCCTGCAGCTTGATGCACCCATACATGTACATGTGTGTACATTAGTTGCACAGCTTGCGATGCTGTTAGGTCTGCCAAGACTGTGTACCAAAGCGATTGGTCACATGGTGGTTATGGCCACAAGCTTTTCTGACCAGACATAGATCAGATTTTGTGTGTAGCCCAGTGTAGGCCCTTGCGATCAAAGCTATGCCCTTGCACATGTATCAACAACTCAGCCCTCATCCTCAAGTGCTTTTTCTCAAATTTGCTGATCATATGACTGTGCAGCTATTATACAAATGTGTACATTGTGCTGTGGTGAAGGTCATGTCAAACATGATTGGCCGACATTTCGCTATGTCTTCTGTTCGCTGTCTAAATTCTGAGCCCTGAATCTGATACCATGCTGAGCAGTATAACTTGTCCTGCGGGTGAATAATGGTCAAGGCATGATGTGAGTCGTCCGCTTATACATAGTAGAATCTCATCACGTCAGCAAAATTGAAGGCACAACAAAAGGCCTTGGCAGGCAGCATCCTGAAGTTGGTGCAAGACAAGATCATTGAATTTCCCATAAACTGCCAAGAAGTTGTGATCCTGCTCATAAGCTGCTGCGCACATGATGTATCATTTATTAGGCTCTAATGCCTGCTCTTTCTACTGTCCCTCCTTTCTTCCTTCCGCTCTGTGTTTTGCAGCATAATGACCAGTATCCGAACAAAAATAGCAACAAAATCAACAAACAGATCCAGGGCATGCTTGATGTGGTCTGTGTCACCATGTTCAGCTTTCTCTACAATGACCTGCAGCATTGGACAGCCAAGGTGAGTGCCTAAATGTACATGACATCAATTGTCGGACAACACCACACATGCACATAATGCCCAACCACAGCCACTTGCTTTGCTTCTGCGTACACAAAAGCTAATGTGGGACATATGCAACTTCATGCCCTGTGATGCTCCAGATGCCATGCACATAATCAGAGTCCAGAAATCACCAATGAGCGAGGCTTACCTGGGTATCAAACAGGACGTATCCAATGAACATCAAGAGGCCAACATATAGCTCTGCTTGAAAGACAAATGCCCTGCCACCTAGAAAGTAGGACCCCAGGCGCATGAGTAACAGTACAGTCATTGCGCTCGACAGTGCTCCTCCCAGATATAGCCAGCTGCAACACAGGATCAAATTTATCAGTGGATACCAGCAAACAAATTTGTTCCTGTTTAATACAGCAAAATTATGGCTCTTTAGAATCGGCCAACTACAACCTCTGCACAGGCCTGTAGGCAACGCAACACAAGTTGTCAACCAGCCAGGAACAATATCCTCAGGCCTTCAAGCTGAGCAAGGTGAGACTCAGCCAGTGCAGCGTGTGGGCACGTCCAAATGTGTTCCATATTGTGCATGACATGGTGGGCTGCTTACTGGGCAGCCCGGTATATTACTTGGCTTCTCATAATTTGACGCCGACAGTAGTCTTTTCTTTTTTGTTCTTTTCTAGTGGGCTGCTTCAGCACTAACATGCTGCAACATGTGCAAAACAGTGCAAGCCTGAGCGTGCATGCATTTCAGTAGTCAGCAAACTGCACAGAGATTGCATGTACATACCACTAGGCAGATGAGAGCAAAAGCTACAGAGCAATGCAGCAACTAGTCACACGAGCTGCCTGCTGTGTGTATTGGCCCAGATGAGCAGCTGCATGCTGGCTCACCTTCTGCGCCTTGACAGTAGAGCTGCAGCTGAGAAGCATGCAAAGATGGTGCTGGTCCCCAGGAAAGCTGTGACCAGAATGCCAGGGTGCGTGGCCAGGACTATTTTCACCAGTGGCCCTAAAGTAGCTCCTTGGAAGAGGGCACAACCGGCCAACAGCCCATACCTGCTCAGCATGCAGATAGGTTTAGGATTCAGGGTTTAGGAAATCGTGCATTGCCAGACTGCAACACGTGAGTGCAACATGTGTTGAGGAGTTCTGGCAGACGTTTCTAGGGACGGCAGGATGGATGATTGTGACGAGTACAACTCATGCTGTTACACTGGTGTACTGCCTTCCAGTCAAACGTAGCAATACAGCATGAGGGTGATGGCAAGAGAGAGGCTTTGCGGCGCAAATGCAAGGTATGCCTGATCTGTGTGGTGAGGCAAAGTAGCTGCGTTCCCCATAGTAGCTGTCTATGGTCTATGTGATTGGAAGGGGACTTTGTCTGAATCACCAAACAGCTGCACTGGACCTGTTCGGTGGTCATGACTTGCCTTTTGTTCAGCTTGCTTGGCTGAGCGCTGGTGTTCAGTAGCAACATCATACAAGCCATGAAGCCGATGGCAGGAACCCATGTTCCCAGGGGCAGTACTTGTGCTGTGCTGACTCCTACTGCTGAGACTACGAGCAGTGCTGTGAGTGTCAAATAGACCTGCACGAGGTATTGCTATCATGAGCAACAAGTGGTGTACAACAGCAGAGTTGCACTCTTTCTGCGTCTACCAAGCTCAATCATTTGGCAGCTACTGTCAAGCCTCACCTTCTCCAAGTGGCTTTGAACGCTTGGAGATCTGCAGTGCCACAGATCTGTCACAATGAGCGTATTACAGATGGATTATCTTGGTGGACGGCGGGCACCTACATGTCTGTAAACTTGAGTACATTGTTGAGACTGAAGTTCTGAGTTCTTCCTCGAAGCCGATCCACATAGTCCATGACAAGGGTACAGCTACAGTCCCGCCTGACTGCTTGAACGCACAGAAGCCACTTGCTCTGTGCAAGTGAATCTTGCGGACTTGACGCAAGTCTGCTAGTCAGTGTTGGTACCGAATGGACGTCAAAATTGGTATTGTCAAGACACTTGTCAAGGCATTTATTAACAGCACGCACTCCGTGACCGAGTCATAAGTTACACGGAGCTCGACAGCAAACGAGACCTGCCTCAACGAGATTTGGAAGCTTTGACCATCAATTCCGGTTTGATGGCTGCGAAACTGCGTACCTAGCTGTCGGAGATGGCTGGAGAAAGCACAAGCGAATCAGCACGACCAACATCCGCCAGAACATTATTGACTTCCACGAAGTTGCAAGGCCTGCGACCAAAGTCTCAAACGCCGGTGGTCTTGCGATTTGAGTGCTCGGTTGATCACGCGCTGAAGGTGCTCAACCTGATTAAGTCGTGCTTGAGTCTGTTGCTGCTTTGCGATCCTTCGGCTCAAAGCCTGATGGCCTTCCAGGTCCTGTCGGCACAAAAGATCTTGAGTGCACCGGTTGTTGCGTGCTCTGAGTCTGATGCACCAGACGATTGCACAGATGTAATCGGATTCATAGATATCCGCGATGTGTTGGTCAGCTTTCTGTCAGGTATGCGCAAACAGTGATCAACCATCACTGATTGCTTTTGGCCATCTGCTTGGCTCAAGAGTTTGACTTCAACCTCTGCAAACACCAAGCAGATCCTGTGCTGCAGACTTGGACATGGTGAAGTGCATGAAAGGCCAGTCTATGCTTCACTGCATGCATGCCCTAGAAGAAGCAGGGAAAGCTTTTGGGACCAAGAAGCTGCAGGATTTGCATGAGCTAGGTATGCGGGGCCCAGCAAATGCCTTATGCTTGCAATGATTACAGCCTTATGTTTGCGATCATTGCACTGGGCTTTATGTATTTGAGATTACTGAGATACGCACGGTGCCTCATCCTCCCGGGTGCTGCATGTTCACTCACATGCATGCGCAATCAAACCTCTGTCTTGACGCTTCTGCTGGGTTCAAACTGCTCAACAACATCACATATGCACTAGTGATTTCATTGTTGACTGTAATAATAACCCAATTTCATTCGTGTCTCTTGCAGGTGGCGACGGCACATTCCTGTTAGATACCGGTATGTCAAAAGTATCTGTGATGGAGCTTGTGCACAACGGATTCCTGTACCCTCGCGAGACCAAAGCTGTAAGTTACTGCAAGGCCTGACCTTGTTTTCAGACTCCAGCAAGAATCAAGCTGTAGCATTGCATACTGTCATGTGTCAGCTGCAGCAGCAGCTGGCCAAATTTTGCTGCATTGCAAAGCACGTGACTGCCTCTAGGTATGTGCTTTACGCCCATATCAGCTTGATTTCTGCTGATACGCAACAGCTTGCTTTGTGCCTGATGTTAGACTGTTGATCTCTAGGACCAGTCTGCAGTGTGCAGAATCTGCTACAGTGTCACAGAACTGACTGTTTGTTTTACATCAGACAGGACTACCGAGGTAGGGCATGTAAGGCCTGGCTTGCAGTTGCGTGCCTCCTCTGGCTCTCTTGCATGTACACTGCATCATTGTGCACCCCAACAGCTGCTCAGAGGGTGCAATGATTTGGTTGATCTTACAAGATGGCACCACAGCAATGACACAAGCAGCCTGTCCCAGCAATGCCTTCAAAAGTCAGCAGACAGTCCAGGTCAGGGCTGTGGTGACACATGCCACTGCTGCATGTGCATAATAGGCAGCAAATTGGCATTAACACAATACTTTATAAAACGCCAGTGAGTGCAACATCAGAGGGCACAGTCAGCATCAGTTCAACTATGGCTGCAGGAACAGCAAGGTGATTCAAAATGGTCCACACCATTTGAGCATAGGCCCGCTTTAACTCTGCAAAAATCTAATCTTCTATATAATGTGCTACAGTGTGTTGTAAGGTGTCCCTATGTTCAGGTCCATCATTGTGAGCACAGCCGGACAGTAGTACACAGAGTGGGCATCCTCTATAATGTGCTACAAGGTGTTGTAAGGTGTCTGTATGTTCAGGTCCATAATGGTGAGCACAGCCGGACAGTAGTACACAGAGTGGGCCTGTTTGATAAGACCGGCCACAGTCTAATACGCTGTAATGTGCTACAGTGTGCTGTAAGGTGTCTGTATGTTCAGGTCCACAATGGTGAGCACAGCCGGACAGTAGTACATAGAGTGGGCATCCTCTATAACATGCTACAAGGTGTTGTAAGGTGTCTGTATGTTCAGGTCCACAATGGTGAGCACAGCCGGACAGTAGTACACAGAGTGGGTCTGTTCATAATGTGCTACAGTGCGCTGTAAGGTGTCTGTATGCTCAGGTCCATAATGGTGAGCACAGCCGGACAGTTGTGCACAGAGTGGGTCTGTTCAACAAGACCGGCCACATCACCAATATCATCAGCCAGTCAGATGTGGTGCGATGGCTGCAGCAGCACCAAGCTAGCTTAGGTGCTCTCAAGGGTATGACTGCCCAGCAGCTGGGGTGGGCCGACAAGCAGATCAAGTCCCTGCCTGCCAAGACACCTGCAATAGAGGTCACACCTCAAGCTTCACTTCATTGAATTGCCTGATATCTTTGCCTTGTCTGGTATGAAAGCTGTGTCTTGCCTGATGACTGCCCAGCAGCTGGGGTGGGCTTGACAAGCAGATCAAGTCCCTGCCTGCCAGGACGCCTGCGATAGAGGTGAGATTTCACTCTGCACTTCATTGAATCGCTGAATGTCTCTGTCTTTTCTTTGTTTGCTTTCCCACTTTTTCTCTCCTTTTTTCCCTTTTTTTCTTGTCTTTTTCTAGAGGTGAGACCAATATACCAATTGGCATGCATCTCTATGAAAGCTGTGTCTTTCTTGATGACAGCATAGCAGCTGGGCTGGGTCAACAAGCAGATTGAGTCTGTGCCTGTCAAGACACCTGTGATAGAGTGAGACCGGCAGCCTGATTACATGCTTTGCCAGGGTCTGTATGAAAGCTTTGTCCTATCATGACAGCACAGCAGCCAGGTTTAGCCTGAAGAGCACATTCACTCACTCACTCACTCACTCACTCACTCACTCACTCACTCACTCACTCACTCACTCACACACTCACTCACCCACCCACTCACTCACTCACTCAGTCTCAATCTGCCTTTTTTCTTGCTCCTACTCTGCTGTTTTCGGTAATGAAGGTGTTGTCCTGCTGCAGTGCCTGGCTCAGTTTGCGTTTCACTCACTCAGTCTCAGTCTGCCTTCCTTCTTGCTCCTGTTCTGCTTTTCCTGTACTGAAGCTGGTGTCCTGCTGCAGTGCCTGGCTCAGATGCAGCAGTTGGGCCTGTCAGCCATTGCACGTACCTAGCTCATCATGAGCTGGAAAGCGTTATTATTGTTGTTATTATTATGCTTATTATTATTATTATTATGACTATTATTATTTATTATAAATGTGGTGTGCTGGTGCAGTGCTTGGCTCAGATGCAGCAGTCGGGCCTATCAGCTATTGCCATCACTGACGGCACGGACAGCAACCAGCTCATTGGCAACTTCAGTGTCTCAGACCTCAGGTAATCAATGATTTGTTCGGTTGTAAGATAGGGAACAAAGGAACTGAATATACATAAATGACGTATTAAATACATGACAATTGCACAAATAGTTGAAGGTATTGACTTATTGAATAAGCAAATAGACATGTAATAGATGAAATGTGGGCTTGGCCAACAGGCGCCAGGTGCACGCGACACACATCAGCTCCTTGGAACTCCCTTGGACATCACAAAATTGCAAGCACCTTACATCACCTTTCTTTGCTAGATCAGATCTCAGCACCTTTTCTTGGTCAACACCACATGTCTGTGCCAGACACACATTCCCAAGGATGCACTGTTTTGCACAGCCTGGTAAAATTCCTGGATCATAAGAGTACTGTGTCACCAGCATCACATGCACCTGCGCTTTCAAGCCAGGATGTCTGATGAGTCACAGCTGGCTCCACACCCCAGACTGTGACCTACTACACAAGCATTGACCCGTTTTGATGCACTGGTACAAGCTGTGGGTCAGGGTGTAGGGTTGGTACGTTTAGCATTGAGGATGTAGGGTTTTCTCAGACTGATGCATTGGATTGGGTCGTGATGATGAGCGCAAGGGCACTGTAAACCATAAAACCCTATAACCCCTGACGCATGTCTTTCCAGGTCGATAGAGTCAGAGCATTTTGGGGCTGGCAATCAGCACGCTGTTGCGTCTTGTACTCACCAAAGTGGCTTTGACCCCTTGTGATCACTGCACAGTGTCAAGTCTGACAATGATGTGGGCCTTGCAGGTCTATAGAGTCAGAGCATTTTGGGAGCCTGGCGTTGCCTGTGGGCGAGTTCCTGGCGCTTGAGCACGGCCTGGAGTACTGGGGCGTCGCAGACCATGAGAAGTGAAGGTAGACAGCTTGACCATTGTAGCAGCGGCATCGTGCATGCTTTGCATGCCAGTGTTCTTCTTCCTTGTGCATGCTTGCATGCCAGCGTTCTTCCTCTTTGTGCATGCTTGCATGCCATTGTTCTTCTTCCTTGTGCATGCTTGCATGCCAGTGTTCTTCTTCCTTGTGCATGCTTGCATGCCAGTGTTCTTCTTCTTTGTGCATGCTTGCATGCCACTGTTCTTGTTCCTTGGCAACCTCACACTGTCAACACATGAATGATCACCAATCTTGGGGGTTGTGTTTGGGGGTTTTGAAGTTTGAGTCATGGCGGGTTGACAACAGTCCCAGGCACCTGCCTGCTTGAACTTGATGAGTCCTGAGTGATGAGTCCTAAGTGATGGATTTTGAGTGGTGAATCCTGATGGTCCTTGGAGCATAGCTGAGTGCCTTGGTCTGTCACATAGCACTGCTTGTGCAATCACATGGGTCTCGCCTGTCAGCCAAACAAAGACAGGAAATGTCGATTGATGTCTGGATTGCAATGGTCTGTCTTACTGTCTGGCTGGCTGGATATGATTAGTATGAGTATCTGTCTATGTATAAGTGCTTTCTCAGTCAGTCAGTCAGTCAGTCAGTCAGTCAGTCAGTCAGTCAGTCAGTCAGTCAGTCAGTCAGTCACAACAGTACAGACCCCAGGCGCATATGATCATGTGCATGCATCAAACGCACCAGGTGCACAGCTGGCGCCATCAAACCTTTGTAAACATCCCTGAAAGCTTTTGTAGGAAGCAGAAATGGGTTGCATGTGATATAATTTTAAATGTTTGGTGGGTTGTCATCCTGCCTGCCGTTTGCTTTGCTTGTGGGCTAGCTCTGCCACAGCGCACTGAAAACAGCAATTGAGCCCAGACGCATCATCACTTCAGCACTGGTGTCTGCCCTGGCTAGCTCTGCAACTCCATGGGTTCTTCAAAGTGCCATGCCAGTTTGTTGGCTGGAGTAGTCTTTGGTTCTCTGTTATGGTTTTTGGTGCTTGCAAACAGCGATTTGCTCTCTGTGGAATCCTGCACAGAATCTTGCACTGTGATTGTGTGGGAAGGCACCACTCCCAATGCCCCCTCTGCTGTAATAATAATAATAATGACAAATTGCTTTCCAGCTCATGATGAGCTAGGTACGTGCAGGACAAGTCTTGTCTCTCCAAAGCAGTCCGTCTTGCGCATCTCCCTCTGCCGGGAGCGGTCATGTTCATGCAACCAGCTTCAAAATCTCAAACCAGTTATATCAAAAGACTTCAGTCATTCTCCATCTTGAGACTTGGCAGAGCCCAGAGTAGTTATTTTATTACTATTGTCATAACTGTTACCGTAATGAAAGTATTGCAGAGCCCATACACATCCCATAAGTGACATTTCAGCCAGTGCTGCCTGTGCATGTAGGCCAGCCCTGCGGCAATTGCCAACAACAGGCGGCCTACCACTATTGCAGTATCGCAGAGCCCATACACATCACAGATTTATCATTTCAGCCAGTGATCTGTCTGTGCATCCAAAACCATTGTAACTAACGTGTGAGATCCGAACCCAGGACTATTCTCCTGGAAGGATCGCAACTTTTGGTTCTTAAGCGGGCAAACGTCCAAATTCTGATGTCCCAACGCTGATTCTTACTGAATCACTGTTACATTGTAGGCGAGCCCGGCGGCAGTGTTTGCCAACAAGAGGCGCCAGGAAAGGGAACCAGGCCCCGGGGATATGGTGGGCCAGAGCCTGGTCACATGCACCCCTCAAGACACCTTCAGCACCGTGAGTTGCCATTCTGAAGACTTAGCATGACAGCCTGTGTAGCATGTTGTCTGTCTGGCTGTCATCCCCAAGGGACGTGGATCCTCATCCCCAAGGGATGTGGATCTCCATCCCCAAAGGATGTGGACCTTCATCAGCAATACCAAATCAGAAGTGCGTCAAAGGCATACACAAGGTGCATCACCATGTCCAGCTAAGATTGGGGTCCTTCAGAGTAGTAGCCACCAAATCATGTCTGTCTCCAACATGCATGCCTTCTGACGTGCTACTCTGATTTGACAATCTCAGCCGTGGTTACAATGCTCAGCAAGGCATCTGTGGTTTTGTGTCCCTGCTTGAGAACCAGGTTGCTTATTGCTTTGCTTTGCTGTGCCTCACACGATTGGCAGGTCATACACAAGGCAGGATGCAAAGTGTTACTACCAGAGTTATCCATGGCATGCTGAAGCACGTGCGACGAACAGTCTGAGAATGCACTTTGCATTGCAGATTCAAGCTCACCCTGGAGCGTTCCCCCGGTGGTTGGTTCTGGGACAACACGCCGGAATCTGGAGAAGGACATGTGGCTTGGCGGGGGCAAGCTGTTTGTGCCAAAAGGAGTGCTGCTGTGGATTCCTATGCATGCTGTGCAGAATGTGTCTGCCAATTGGGATGAACCTGACAAGTTTCAGCCAGAGAGATGGAGCCAAGTCAGTTCCCCTCATCCCCCCTCAGATGTCTTGCCTTTTGTGTCCTTTGATGCTTTCCCTCTCTAGACGCTGTGACATTTGCTTCTTTCCATGTTTGCCCATTCATGCCCTCAGAAGCTCTGCCTCTAGAATCCTTCCTAGTCTTGCCTTAGTGCCCTTTGGGCCTCATGTTGAATGCCCTTCTGTGTCTCCTGATTTATGTCCTTCCCTTGTCTGCCTACCTATGAGGCTCTGCTGCCACATTGGCTGCTGCTGTGCTTGCTGTAAAGTCTTGCCCATGCAGCGCAGCTTTACAACAACCCTTAAAGCCATCGTTTGCATCCATTTGCCTGTCACTATGATAACCTTGTTGACAGCTGGCATAGAATGCTGTAGCAGCATTACATTATCACTGCCTTCTGAAGTGCTCATGCTTGTGTGAGTGTCTGACATTTGTCAGTTTTGCACAGTGTCACTGCTGCACACTTTGCTGATCTCCAAACACTTCATTTTGCGAATTTTCCCATTGCATCTGCTCCCAACTGGGCATGCATGCATGGATAGTGTCATGTTTGTGCTACAGCCTGGTGCCCAATACAGCCAGAAGCCTTCCCTGTACTCCCCCAGCAAGGCACAAGCAGCAGACACAAAGCAAGTGGACGACTTGGGCATGGACATGAGCAGGCAGGGCAAGAGGTGGTTCCCCTTCAGTGACGGCCCACGCAACTGTGTGGGACAGGCTCTGGCCAAGATGAACATGGCGGCCACCTTTGCACAGCTGTACTCCCACTTCTCCTTTCGACTGGCAGATGAGGTGTGCCTGCGCATGTGTCTGCTCTCCTCAAAACTCCTCCTGCTGCCGCGGCTCGCTCATCTGGTTTAGAACTTGTGCATTTTGGTTACAGGGTGGCGATGCATGAGTCTGTTGAGGTGAAATCAATGACGCTGACATTCACTCGCTGCATTTGCGGTTACAAGCTAATCATGTGCCATGTCTGTTATTAGCAGGGTTAGAATTGCCAGAGGTCAGAGCATTGCATGCAAAGCTAGCTCATTGTATCTACTCTGTCTAGCAGCATCAAGAGGCAAAGTACCCTGTTTGTAGTGTCAATCGAAAGCTTGACCCAAGGCATGCTTGTGTGTAGATGGGTGGGACCGCTGGAGTCATGGCGTCAGAACACGTTTTGATGACGGTCTCGCCTTCCAGGGGCATGAAGATGCATGCTGTCCCCAGGCACTCTTGACCATGTCAAGCATCGACACCAAACAATGTGTCAGCAAAGGCTCGTCATAATGGAAGCACAGGGCTTCATGACTTTGTATTCATGTGGTGCAGCAACGAGCTTGAGACTGCATACATGTAAGACAAAATATGCTTTCTCCATGTGTTGGCCTTGAGTACTGTGCAGTGTTGTTACACGCAGCACTGCTTGCCTCACTGGGCTCTGCAAAACAAGCACATATGTGGTGAAGCTTTCTCGTCTTCACTTTTAGAGACTACCAACGACATAGCACCGTCTAGTACAAAACACTGAATCAGAGATCAACCACGAGTATTGTTGCATTGCAATGAGATGACCTGTGCAAGCAGCTACACGTGCCCATGCACACTTCAGTGCTATTCCAATGACCTTTCCCATCTGTGATACACGTGCATGCTTTGCTGTACTTGAACTAGAGGTAAGCCTTGTCTTGTGAACGTGCCCTTACTTGACTGACTGGACTTTGACTGACTTGTGTGCTCACAAGAGCAAAATAAAGACTGAGCGCATACAAAACGAACAGCCTCCATGAAATAGGCACTAGCGCGACTACCCTGCAGAATGCTAATAACTGTAGAGGCTAGTATACAAAAGTTGCACAAATCCTGCCACAAGTCTTAGCAGCTTGCTGCACAGAGTATATTGCAGGCAACCCTGCCAGCTTATGTTGGCCGATTGGGGGAAAACTGGAATGGCACTTTCCCTTCATGACTTTTTGGATGCTTGTCAGAGGAGTCCCTGCTGTCAATCGGCTTCAGAATGAACAGTTTTGTCTCCAGAGGGAAGTCAAACTTGCCCTGCTCATAGTGTGTCTCAAGCAGAGCCTGCAGCTGCTTCTTAAAATGCTCTCTTGTATGGCCATCCATGTCTACTCGGATGTATGGCAACGCCTCTAGAAGCTCAACCGTCTCCTTGGCATTGCGCATGGGAAGTGGGTTTGCATGTACAGAGTAGTCTACCAGATTGAACAGCCCACCTGCAGAACAAGTTGAGCATGAAAGCAAGGATCACGTCACTCACTCACAAAAAGCAGTTGCCACACAGGCAACAGACCATCAAATTGGTTTTTAAGCAAGAATATAAGTCAGGCTGGTGTCAGTGCAATTGCTACCAGCTTGGTTCTGGAGGTATGCAAGTGGCTGTATGACTCACTCTTCATCAGCTTGGGTCCCCAGACTTCTTTGGTGCGCTGCTTCATCTTCCTGTCATAATCTGGGTTATACTGCTC
>JAABUO010006286.1_pt1 | contig 13712 bp, 13 predicted proteins | sample 5559291 | NCBI WGS metagenome assembly JAABUO01 (sample SAMN10711878, study PRJNA513372) | rock metagenome | isolation source: Antarctica rocks | place: Antarctica: Victoria Land, Finger Mt sud | reverse complement strand
GTTTCGTCGTTCTTTTTAATATATGATTATAATTCGAAAATACATTACGAGATTAAGAATAATCTCGTTAAAGAAGAAATATTATTTATAAAAGATCGAGTTTAGTAATTTTAAGATTTAAGAAATTAATTAACGAAGCGTCTTGTTAACGCTGTCGCTTAGCAGACGAAGTATTATAATCGCAGTCATAAAGTTAAAACTTATGCTGTTAATGATTTAGTTATGCTCTTAACTAAAAATTTAAAACAAAAGAAGCTTAATAAGAAATTATCGCATAAATTTATTAATTCGTTCAGAGTGAAGAATAAAATTAAAACTTAAGCTTATTAATTAACGTTATTTAATACTTATTATATTCATAATACTTTTCATGTTTCGTTATTAAAGTTATATTAAAATAAAGTAAACGATCAGAAGACGAAAGCTTTTATGTAAGCTTTAAAGCTCATTAACGATGAAAAGCAATAAGAAATTAAGAAAATTATGAATAAGAGTAAAAATAAGAAGAAATTATGATATAAGATAAAATGATTAAACTGAAATCATATATATGATTAATGATTACTCGAAGAAAAGCTAAAGCTTATTTAAGAGCTAAAAGAAAAATTCGATAATTAAATAGCGTTACGCAAGCGACGACGAAGAAATAAATAAACGAGTATCGTAATAATAACGTTTAATTATTAACGACATTAATTTAATACAATAATCGTCTTCGCATCGTTATTAATTATAAACTTTTAATTAAAAATCTTTTCATTTCGTTACATAAAGTGTTAATAATGATAAGACTGAACGCTTAACGCGCAGCGCTTAATCACAAAAATTTATTTATTTATTTATTATTATACACATCGAGCTCAGATATTAAAACGACGACTTCGAGCTATTAATAACGTTCGAGATCGTTAAGCTAAAGCTCGTTCAGAAATTATCTTTAATAAACGAAGCTTTTAATAAGTTAACGTTAATTCTTATAAAAACTTACTTCGCGAGCTTACGCTCTTACGTTTTCTTCTCATTCTTTCTTTTATTCATTATTACATTTTTTTCTTGCTTCATTTTTTTAATCGTCGTTTTACTTATCATTCTTTTAACTTTATCGCGCTTAATTTAAAGTATTTTACACTTCGTTTACGTTTCATCACGCTTTCGTTTCGTCTTCGTTAAACGCTTAATTAATTAAATAATCTCGCGCTAATTACGTTTAATCGCGAATTAAGTTTTATATGCGATATTAAAAATGTATTCGTTAACGCGACGTTATTTCTTTATGACTGTTATTAATTTCTTTCGTTTGTTTTTCATGTTTACGAAAATGACACGTTAATATTAATTTACGCGAGTAAATTTACGAATAACGCGTTTCGCATCGTTTCGAAAGCGTTTAATGAATTAAATAATTCTTAACAGCTGTCGCAGCGTTAGCGAGATAAAATTTTATCGTAATGTAACGATTCGAGTCGTAACGTTAAGCTTTATATAATTTACAGACATTTAATTCGCGCACGCACTCGCGTTTATTAATGCAGATTATACACGAAAGATCTTTATATTTTAAAGAATAAAAGATTAACTTTACACTTAAATTAGCAAATGTACACATATTAATCGTGATCGTTATTTCGTTATTAATTCATGTAATTACTAAGATCATGTTATGTTTATTAATATTAAAAAACATACACATGAGTTTATGCAGCGTCTGTTTCTTATTTTTAAATACATATAAATTTATTAAATTTATAATACTTAAAAGCATACATCAGCATTCGTATCGTTTACTCGCTATTATTAAGTATATATAAAAAGTGTTTAATTAAAAAATGAAAAGAAAAAATAAAAAGAAGAAAGAAAAAAAGAAATAATAATATTATATATGATAAACAAGCGTCATTATAACGATAATATTAAATAAACATTAAGTTTACGTCATCGTAACGATAGCACGCGAATAAACATTAAAATTATATTAATTAAAATTAAAATTTTATGAAATTTCATAAAAAGATTATAAATTATAATCGATTGCAAGATAATATTACATTTAAAAGACTCTTTTTCTTTTATTAACTTAAAAAGATTTAAGAGATTTTTAATGAGCTTTAAAAAGCTGTGCTTAACAGACGCGATTAATAATTATCTTCACTTTAAAAGATTAATATAATTTCTTTGCATTGAAAATCAGTGCTTTAAAAGAAAAGATAATTATAATAATAACAAGCGCTAGCTCGACGTTAGCGCTCATTAAAGACAAGATTAAATGACTTATTAAATGATTTAAAGTCGCTCAATAAATTAACGTTTCTTATAACGTATTAAGAATGATTTATTACGATTAAATAGCGAAATGCTAACAACTGAAGTCATTAAGATTATTAAATAAGCTAAAGCTCATCTTCTTAATGTTTTTCAGCGATTAATTCTATATATTAATATCATAGTAACTGAGTATAATCATAGTAAATTTATTATGTCTCACGTCTTTTATATCTAAACGCGCTAGCGGAAAGCTGACGAAGCCGACCTTATAATAAAGATATACGCGTTATAGTCTGATTCTCATATTTCTTTAATTTAAACCTCATTAAAGCCGTGTGAAACATTATAAAGAACTGAATACAGAAACATTATGATGATCAGAACAAGCTCTTTTACAATACTTTAAGAACCGCAGTGAAAAAGATCTGAGATGCAGTTACTTCGAAGCAATTAAATGAGCTAATTAACTTTATGTCAGCTCGCTGTCAGGCCGTTATTAATGCAGATGAAAAGCATATCAGATACTAAGCATATAGAGTATTGTAAATAAACTGCATAAAGGCTATGTTTAATTAGGTATAGTGCTGTGCGACGCGCTAACAACATTTCCCCCAGATACCGTAGTACACACACAACAAGTTAACCTAAAACCATGTGTAAAGAGTCTAACCCATTCTGCTTTCCTGCTTTCAGTGATCTGACTTGACCGGAAATAGTTTAGTGCAAAGTACTAGTGTAATGATGGAACCCGGAACCAAAACAACGACTTGGTTAAGCACAATCCGATGCTGTTCCCAGACAACGATGTATGATCTTGAATTGGGGGTGCGCGTTCCCTTATATTCACCCGCTCCCTAGTAAGAAACATGACTCGCACTCACAGATAACCAAACGCACTAGCCCGTCTTCCACCTCACTACTTGCTGTATCCTTCGGGTGCCTACAGTTCATCCTTCAAGTCCTGTTGGTAGATAGCATAAGCAAGCAAGTATCAGCAGGAACACGGCCAATAGCATTCGTATAAGGCGCCCTCCCTCGTCGCATTGGCAAGGTCAAGGCTGCTATCGAGAGCGGTGGGGTTAGGCCTTCTGCTCGCCGGCGGCGCAGACTGCATCCTGCGTCACTGCAGTGCAGGGCATCTGTCGCAGTTACTGAAACTTGGACTCCCAAACATTCGGAGCAAAGTTCGATGCGAGTTGATGGGGTTCAGGTGGCAGATGCTGGGGGTAACCACGCCAACCCGCCAGCATTTCAAATAATAGTCCTGGTAAGTGCGTACGGAGTAGGCCTTCATGGAAAGTGGTCTCTGCTTTCATTGTTGGACCATGCCTTGTTCCTATATGCGATTTGGGATGCGGCGCCGACCTTCAAGTTTGACCGATGTCTCGGGAGGCTTGTGCAGTCATCCCGTAGGATCGTCTGTCTACATTGCATACTACGGCACTTGGTTCAGCCGTAATATGCAGTTTGTTTTGATTCCTTTGTTTCTGTTTGAACAATTTCTAATAATATGTCATGGGTCAGGGTGCAGGAGGTGGTCCCGTCGAAGATAATGTGACCGGGCTGCTAGTCAGATCAACGGCGACTCAGTGGGCCAAGGGTTCTATATTAGCAGTCGACGGAGGTACACATCTAGCTGCGATTATCAAAATACTCGAGGAGCATCTGCCAAGTGCAGCTCCTAGGCGATGCTCTGAGACCCCAGTCCCCGCGCGAACCAGGGCGGCGGCGACATCCTTTAGCATTGGCGCGACCTCACCAGCGATATCACCCGACAGCTCGAGTCGCACAGGATACTTGAGTTCGGCATCAGAGGTCAATGGGAATGGAGTGGGCTCTCCATTATCCCACGGCGATGCCCCCAAACCCAAGCTGGTCCTTTCCGCTGGTCCTTTTGCTGGTCTCGAGCTGCCACACGAATCCGCTAAGGCAAATGCGGCCTACCTAACCCGTAACCTGATCTCGACATATCTGATAACCCACCCTCACCTAGACCATATATCAGGTTTCGGCATTAATACCGCGTCGTTCCAGCATACATCTCGCCCCAAGCGGCTCGCGGCGCTACCGCCCACAATCGATGCCATCAAAGACCACATCTTCAATGATGTGATATGGCCGAATCTGTCAGACGAAGACGGTGGGGTTGGCTTTGTAAGCTACATGCGACTCGTCGAGGGTGGAAACGTTGCATTAGGTGATGGTGGTGGTCGTGGTTACATTGAAATCTGCGATGGTATGGCCGTGAAGGGTTGGAGTGTTAGCCATGGTAACTGCATGAAAAGGCATAGCCACCGCGGAAGTAATGGTGGTAGTACACAGGAATCGTACTTTCCTCAAAACCTTTCTGGAAGATCGTCGCACAGCACGCCGTCACGGAGTCAGAGTCAAGCAAGTGCTGTGGATAAGATTTGCGTCATTGACAGCAGCGCATTCTTCTTGCGCGACGATTATACCGGCCATGAGGTGTTGATATTTGGCGATGTCGAACCTGATTCTATCTCAGTCTCGCCTAGGAATGCTACGGTGTGGCATGACGCTGCGCCGAAAATTAGTAATGGAGTTCTTACGGGCATACTCATCGAATGCTCCTACGATGATTCTCAGCCCGACGAATTGCTGTTCGGACACCTCACACCTCACCATCTGATAGCAGAGCTACTAATTTTGGGCGAGAAAGTTGCTGCCATCAAGCGCAGCGAAGACGCACTGTCCTCACGCAAACGCAAGCGTCAGAGTAACGGCCTTACATTTCACGAGGATCTGAGTATCCAAAGCCCACACCAGACACGGCGGAGGACAAGGACTTCGGGTACCAGCCCCTCTGCGCAAACCGTAGAAGATTCCTCAGCACCTCGGCCATGCCTAACGGAAAGAGTGTCGAGTGTTAGTCCAACTACTACACGTTTCGCAGGAGACGGCGTGCTAGATCGGCCTCTAGTACCAGCAGAGGATTCGGACGATAAAATGGATCTGCGAAATGGGAGTATGCTTACCCCACCCGTACCGGTGTTAAGGCGATCCTCAAGCCATCGGCGATTGGAAGGTCTGCAAGTCATCATTATACATGTAAAAGATACACTGAAGGATGGTCCTCCAGTTAGTGATAATATACTGGCGCAATTACAGGAGCATGAAAAGGAGGCTCAATTAGGGTGTACGTTTTCGATATCTAAGTCAGGAGGCTCCATTTGGCTTTGATCTCAGGAAAGGGATTATGATACCACGGAGGGGTCTTTGGTAGGAATGGGTTGGTTAGGTGGGATTCAGAGGGCGATCTCGGTCCATTGGTATGGTTAACTTTGCGAGAAGTTTTGAGAAGCTGTACTCTAGATATCGCTCTTGTTATTAGTGATTGAGAACTTATCCCGAGTTGCATCTAAAATACTCGTTAATTCACTCGTCAAATACTTTACTCGTAATTGTCAAACCGAGCAACGACCGATATCAACGATGCCGGGATAGCTATTACGTCATCTATGTTACTTTCGCTAGAGTAACAAGTATCTATACAAACTGCAGCGCAAAATGGAAGCTACCTTCTGATTACTCTGTTAAAAAATGCCAGGTCTAGTACGCAAGTTGGTTATTCTCGCTGCTGTTGATGGCATCATCCTTCAGCCGGCAACCCAGCGCAACCAGAAGGCCATACCTGGCCTACAAATCAGATACAATACCCACGAAATCGTTGCTGCTGGTCCCGCTTCGCAAGCAAAGGATGAAGCATCGGCTGTGTTCGAGGCTCATGGCATTGTTGGTAGTCGCCCTTTAAACGAGTCATAGAATTCGTTACCTGACGGCAATACGTACACAGGACTTCTAACTATCGCCTCGGTATCCTATTTGATCTCTATATCACGCCGCGAACAAGTCGCGCAGATTCGAGGGTCACCTATATATACAATCACCGGGGTTACTCTAATCCCGCTATCTTCGCAATTGGATGCTAAGAGTGCTATAATTCAAGCCAAGGAAAGCTTGGTAAAGGAAGCTGGCGGAGGCGTACCCGACAACAGCGATACGTCTGACGATGAAGATGTTCAACCTGACGACGGCCATACCGAAGATGACGAAATCAAATCCGTGGTCTCGGTGTCCCTAACAGACCCGGCATCAACACCATTGCCAGCAGACAAGGACGGAAACACTAGTGTCGTTGAAGATGTTATTGGCAGAAAAGGGCAGTACGGACGGTTTGCGGAAAGATGGTTTTCAAAGAAAGGGTGGAATACGGAGAAGAAAAGGACTCAGGGAATAAGCACGGATGCCATCGGAAAATCCCAGGTTGACGGAAGCGGTACCGATACTGAAAAGCCGGATCAGACGCCATCCTATACGTCAGCTATCACTCAGGGTGTGAGTGACTTACTCGGAGGTAGGAAAGAAAAAGCAGAGCAATCTTATGAGAAACCGCATTCCGATACAAACGACGTTGCTGTCACTCTCCTCCCAAAGCTGCTCCGAACAACGAAGATGCTCTTTGGATCTCGGAGCTTTTTCTTCTCGTACGATTACGATCTCACCAGAAGGCTAGGCACTCAAGAAGTTAAGAACTCAGAGATACCGATGCATAAGATCGTAGACCCACTTGTGAGCTCTCCATTCAACCCTGAACATGAACACTTCTTGGCATAAGTTATGGCTAAACAGTCTTTAAAGTTCTTCTGGAACCACCATTTAGCCTCACCTTTTATACAGGCTGGGCGTCACGCATTTGTACTTCCCCTATTGCAAGGGTTCGTTGGGCAGCGGGCTTTTACCGTGGATAACACCTCAGAAAACCCATCTCAAGATACGTCAGGAGCCGAAGAGGATCCTAAAAACGTAGTTGAACTTCAAAATAGCGAAAAGAAGGACATGAGCTTCTTGGTAACATTGATATCTAGAAGATCTGTCTGTCGACCCGGTCTTCGCTATCTTCGGCGTGGAGTCGACGACGACGGTCATACAGCAAATAGTGTCGAAACGGAACAGATCCTCTCGAAAGCCTCGTGGGGACCTTCAGAAAAAATCTACTCATTTACACAAATTCGAGGCTCAATACCTCTGTTCTTTACCCAGTCACCCTACTCATTCAAGCCGGTCCCAGTTCTGCAGCATTCACTCGAGACGAATCATATGGCGTTCAACCGCCACTTTGCAAATATCCAGTCCAGATATGGGCCCGTACAGATTGTCCTACTAGTCGACAAGCATGGCGGCGAGGCGGAGATTGGACAGCAGTATGAAAAGCAGACACAGGAACTAAACGAAGAGACAGAGTCTGCCGACAGAGAACTCAGTATGATCTGGTGGGACTATCACACAGAATGCAGAGGCATGAAATTCGAAAAGGTCGTGAATCTAGTTGACCTCCTAAACTCCAAAATCCAAGACTTTGGCTGGACTGTCGAACTAAACAACACAATCACCCGCAAACAACGCGGCGTCCTCCGTACAAACTGCATGGACTGCCTCGACCGTACTAATGTTGTCCAATCCGCATGCGCCCAACGCGTCCTCGAGTTCCAGCTCAAAGATGAAGGCTTGGAAATAAACCTCCAGAACGACCCTACAACCCAGTGGTTCAACACGCTCTGGGCCGACAACGGCGACGCAATATCGAAGCAGTATTCCTCAACTGCTGCACTCAAGGGCGATTACACGAGAACCCGGAAACGCAATTATAGGGGCGCGCTAAATGATTTCGGGCTCACCCTGAACAGGTATTTCAACAACATTGTTAACGACTATTTCTCGCAGGCGGCAATTGACTACTTGTTGGGCAACGTGACAGCTCATGTTTTCGAAGAGTTCGAGGCCGACATGATGAGCGGAGACCCAGCGATGTCGATGCCAAAAGTGCGCGCTAATGCCATTGACGCCAGCGCCAAAATTGTCATCGCCGATCAGAGTGAAGATCTGATCGGCGGCTGGACGCTGCTGAGCCCCAGGGAACCTAATACTGTTCGGACGTCCCCCTTCGAGGAGGTGGTGTTGCTGGTCACGGACGCCGGACTTTATACCGTCCGTTTTGACTGGAACATGGAAAAGGTCTCCTCATTCGAAAGGGTCGATCTGAGAAGCATCACGGGTATAATCTCGGGGACATATATTACTTCAACACTAGCAGTTGCACAAATCGACGAGCAGAGAAACGTGGGATTTGTGGTTAAGTATCGCTCTGGGAAAGAGGATATCGCGAGAGTCAACACTAGATCCCTGACTACTGTCATCGAAGAAGAAGATGGAAAACCTGCCGAGGGAGGATCCCAGCAAGCCGACGAACCCGCCCAACCAAAAGACCAAAGCAAGAACGCCAAAGACGATCCTTCATCCCTCAAAATCCTCGCTTTCAAAGCTCTCCCCGCCCGCTCTAGCCTTGTGCCTTCTTCGTCGCCTCCAGTATACACCCCTAGCGAAAGGGATCTTGTTAAAAGGATCTGCGAGGAGATACAGAAGGGCGCCGGTTATGGGACGGATGGTAAGGAAAAGGAGGGGAAAGGGTTCGTAGAAGACAGCGAGATCATCAGCTTAGCGGAGGCGAGGAAGAGTACAGGATTGCTGGAGCAGTGGGGGCATTCGTTGAAAAAGTTGGTATGGGCTTGAGGGGTGGAAGGGTGGAGAAGGTGAGGGGTAATATAAGGGGTTGGGAAGGAGGTTAGTTGGGGATGTGGGGGGAGATGTTTATAAGTAGCTGGTAGTGATAAGCGCAAGAGGAGTGAGAGGAGGTGTATTCCTACGAAGAGAGACGAGCATTGCCATGGCTCTATAGGGAATGGCGTCGAGTGTGGGGGCTACGAGTATATATGAGATTACCTACTAGTGTTATGATAATGAGAGTTCAACATATCGCTGTGAGCATGCAATGACTGTGCACTTCCGTCGTTCTCTCCCCCTCTTCACGCAAACACCTAACTTATAAACCATCAACTCCTTCCTGTAGCACCACGACCCAGGACATGCTCCACATTAAAACGCATCCATGTCAAAGATGGAATCGGACCCCCTTTGTGAACCTACATCTGAACCACAAGGAAGATATTTCGCGTTAATCGACACAGCCTGTGTGGGTCTTCTAGCACCAAGCGAACCGAGAAAAAAGGGATATTCATACGGCGCTCCTGGCTCTCACCCAGCTTTGCTCTACGTATCCGCAACGCCATGTAGCAACAAAGCTTTTCCCACCCACCCTCAACTGGGCAGGACCCTTCCTTCTTTTCTTCCCTACAGACTTTTGGGGGTTCATTGGAACCGTTCAATGAGTACTCTGTTAAACCCAGAAGCAAGAACTGGGGGGTTGGTGGTGGTCAGCATTGAAGGCGTCAATTCAGCATCAGCGATGTCAGCGGTGTCGGCGTCTCCGTGGCTAACGAGCCCCAACCTCATATACGGAGTACATAGAGGGCTATAACACGAGGCAAAGCAGTAGTCAATCCTATTCATCCCGCAAGAACTCCCACATCCACATGCACATATGATACATACATCGTGACCATCTTCCCCCAATTTCTACCTAAAGTAGGCGAAACAAATGCGAGTAAATCCTGGGTATTTCGCAAGCCCATACGTTCAAGTCCTCCCCCCGAATGTAAGCTCCAACGATGATAGTATACTCCGGCAGGTAAAGGACCTTTGAAAGGGAGATGAAGGAAACGCCAAACCATGCTTGACGGCGTAGAAAGACTTGGAAAGGGATGCCCGGAAATCCGCGTACTACATCGCTACAAGATTTGCCTCATAGATGGCAATCAAATCACTCTTTCACGAGCAATTCCGTGAACTGGCCACTCTGTCATCGACCAAGTACCTTTGGTTCCGTCTCGCCGCTCTTCTCTTTTCCGTTCATGCCCTTTCTTGCTTCGCCCCGCTCCTCCTCGCTGTCCTCCGCCAGATCGTGCAGTCCAAATCCGCCGTTCTCCTCGTCATAACTCTGTATCAGCCCGTCCCTATCCCCTCTTCCCACGAACCCACCTCCAATACTCCCAGTGCTGACTCTCCTCCCATCAATGCTCCTCCGCGCTTGCATGCTCCGTCGGGTTTGCAGACTTGCGATACCGTCGGTCGGCACGGCGTCTTCATGATGACTGTGTAAAAGCTTGTGGCCGTTTGGATCGCCGCGGGAGAGGTTGAGAAGGTAAACGCCTGTAAAGATGACGAGGAAGCCGGAGAGGAGGGAGAGGGTGTTTACGGCGTCGGTGGTGTTGAAGCCCTGGAAGAGGATGAAGGAGGCGCAGAGGGTGGCTGTTGTGAAGGTGACATAGTAGAGGGGGTTGACTCTGCGGATTTGAAGTTTTGTTCATGAGTTTTTGGGGCTGTAAATCGTGGAAAGGGGAAGGGGACGGGGCAGGGGCAGGCTTACATTGAGGTAGAGAATTGGCTGAGGGCTTTGTTGAAATAGTTCATTTGGGTTAGTATACAGACGATTGTGACGATGGCAAAGGCGTAGGTAGAGGCGTGGGTGAATTGATTGCTGCCATTGAGTGTTAATTTCAAGGCGATTCCGAAGGCTTTGACCGACATGACTGATACAGAGCCAACGGTCGAACAGATTGATAGGTAGATGAGAGGATTCTTCTTTCCATGCTTTGGAGCGACCCGGTAGATCATGACGCTTGAGAAAACAGCTACTGAGACGCAGTAGAACAGGAAAGCTGGCAGAAGAAGTAAGCTTGCGATATTTCGTTTTAAAGATGCAAGAATAGATCGTACGTAGTTTTATAGCATATTGTAATATGTCTTCGATCCTTGTGACCTCCTTATCTGGCGGTGCATGTAGCACTATGATGACAGACCCTATTAGACACATGGCACATCCAAGTTTCCCCAAGGTTCCTAGCTCTTCCTTGAGGAAATATGACCCCAGCACAGCTCCTATTAGAACACTGAGTGCTCCCAGCGGCGTGACTAAAATGGCCGGAGCAAAAGCATATGCCGCAAAATTGGCGATTTCGCCGATTACTAGAGTTATGATGCCCCCCCACCATGTGGGACTCTTTAAATACGCAAATCCATCACCCGCAAATCCATGTCGCTCACTTGCTTCAAGTAACCCTTTCTTTGTTATCACAAAGCTAGTTCCTATGGCCATGGTTGAGACCATGGCCAACGCCAGGCCAACGAATTTGTCTTCTATCATCTTTGTCAATTTTGTCCAAGGAATGTCTCTGAAAGCTATAGGGCAGCAAGCCCTTTCTTGAGATTTCCCTCCACTAGAAGAGCCAGCTCTGCGTGCCTTTGTTTTCCTCAGTCTTACTCTCCCTTATGAGCGCCCATAGGGTTCAATTATAGGATAGGATACAGGGCAGGTTGTGTTCGCTGACTATCGGGATAAACTGGGGTTAAGGAATGTATGCGACAAGGACGGGTTACGGCGCAGCAGGTGAGGAAATCGAGTCAAGGGCCGGCTAGTGATGCGCAGCTTTTTGAAGATTCGCGGACTGAATAAAGAGCGTGAGAGCTGTAAAATTCAAGAGAGTAGTGGTGAAGATACACAAGTCACGAGTTGAGGATGGTGTGTTCTCAATAGAGTACGCGGGAAGGGTTGGTTCCTTCTATTTCAGGATAGTACGGGAAGTAGCTTTATCAGGCTTGGTGCGTAATAAGAATTACGAGGCGTTGTTAGCAGAGAAAAGGGCGCCCTTGCCTTAGGGCTTCATGTAGCTTTGAATGTTAAGCGAGCAGATTATTTGGATTATTAAGAACTCTAATGCACCCATACTATGTGGAGACCCCCAATGACAGATATGCCCATTTTCCTTGCAGCATCCTGATTTGAGTCGCACTGAGCCAATGAATACTCAACCTCATAACTCAGACCACTTCCACCATCGCGAAGGCCCACCACGGTAGTAAGTGGACACCATCCTTAGGCCCACAAGTGAAAGTTTCAGACCCAAGGCCCCGAACGTTAGCGCGACAGTTTTGCAATGCCGAAGTGGATTCTGTCGAAGAACGTAGGAGCGCAAATAAATCAGGGTTATCATTCAAGGGCATAAACAGGGGAACGGTGAAATGGCATACCTACGCCTGCCAGTAACTTACATTCAAGACTTACCTTGCTCTGCAGATGGCTCTGTAGTATTGGTGTTGGACTCGGCCGCCTTAGCTCTCGAGTCGACGTAAGAGACGCAGCAACCAGATTGCATTGCCTATCTAAATCGAGTCCGTAGGATAAATAGCGTGCGGCTGCTTCGAGGAGTCGAATACATGCCGTGTAGTGTGGTTTAACGAGCAGAGCAGATACTGGCACATAGATAAATCCCATTATGAGCGAATTCGTTTGAGATCTGTGGGATACATGCTTAGCTACAGCAATTTGAACGAGACTCCACCGGGTCAAGTCTCACCTTGAAGATCGTCATCTACCGAAACATTGTCTTCATCATCAATTCGTGTGCGCTTAAGATAGCCTGGACTTGCATTCGCACTTTGCTCGGTAGGCAACATCGAACAAACCACATCATCTTCGTCCTCATAGTTAATCTCGTCGTTATCTACGACAGGCCTCTCATGAGAGTCTCGATCTGGTATAGTATCGAGTGCAGACGTTGGATCAGGATGATCCAAACCAGGTTCGTAGCCATGGCTTAGAGTTCCATTGGCCTTCAAGGCCACTGTATCGTCACCATCGCCCCCAAGGTTTACTGCGAGGTCAAAGTTATCCTCATTGCCATTAGGACCTTCATGAAGTCCCGCTTGAGAACTTCCGTGGTGCTTGTATGTAAACTCAGTGTTCGTTATATGTTCTTCCTCGTCAAGTGAACCTTGGTATTGCTTGGTCAATTTGTTTGTAAGTACTGATTCTGTTTGTCTCGCGTCGCTTGGTAGACCACCTGGTGGATCGTCATTATAGGTCCCTTGATCTTTAGCATCAGGCTCATTTTCCTGACTTAGGCTGGAGCGATCAACTTCCTCGTGGCCATACTCATCCTGTTCATCAAGATCTGGCTCGAGTTCTTCACTTGGTTCTTCCAATCCCAAGAGCTCACCGTCATCATCAGCTTCAAGGCCTTCTTCATTGTGGGTTCCTCCTTCGACATCACCTGCTTCAAATACTCCACCAGCGCCGCCCGCACATTGATCTTGTATTATTAATGGTCCCCGCTTGTGACCGTCCTCCTGAAGCTGCTGATTCAAAGACTCTGCTGGTTCGTCATTTAACCCATAATCGATAGTGGTAGTGAGGTCAAATTTTGTAGTTTCGATACTGTCACCTTGTATAGTGGAGGATCTGGTTGAAGGCCCGTGATTCGTTTCATCATCACCTTCTTCATCTTCATAATTTATCAAATCTTCTTCCTCCGCAGTAGGTTCCTCGAGTTTTCCAAATTCATGCTCATTGACGCCGACAGGTGACGAAATAGCGATTTCCTCTTCTACTTTAGGGATCAAATATTGATCAAGATCTGTATCATCTTTATTGAAGCCGGAATCTTCTCCTCTGGTACCTCTGAGCTGCATGGATTGGG
>JAABUO010006285.1_pt1 | contig 13713 bp, 15 predicted proteins | sample 5559291 | NCBI WGS metagenome assembly JAABUO01 (sample SAMN10711878, study PRJNA513372) | rock metagenome | isolation source: Antarctica rocks | place: Antarctica: Victoria Land, Finger Mt sud | reverse complement strand
GGTGCGCTTTGGGGAAGTCCATGAACGCGAGAACATCGTGTTCTGCGTCATCGAGATACTTTATCGCCGCGATCTTCATCCTCCTGCGGCCCGTTGAAAGGCCGACGACGCCGCGTCGCGCCGGTGCCACGGCGTAGGTGGACGCCGCTCACCCGCTCGTCGTTGCGTGGTCCTGGACAGCCGAGCACGTCGTCTGGATCGGCGCGGGCATTTCGTTGGCAATCGCCATCGCGCAGCGTGAACGTCGCCGCAAGGCGGGGTAAACCCATCATTCGTGTCACCTCGATTGCGTCGTTGCGCTGGAAGCAACGCTTCGGCTCGGTGAAGGTCTCATGGGCAAGCGTTCTTAGTTTAAATCGTAGGCGCTGGAACGAGCCGGAAGCCCAGCAGATCCCGCTCCGTCCTGGCTTTATTCTTGAAGCTACTCGTTCACCCTAATCCGACGATTTCGAGCAACGGCGGGTCGTCGTCGAGCGTCGCGGCCGCGACGTAATCGAGCACGATCCCGCTGCTGCGCTGGCCGGTAACCCGCTTGATGTTCTCGATCGGGATCTTCTTCTTCGCGGCGTTCGTGATGAACCCGCGCCGCAGCGAATGCCCCGCGAAGTCACCCGCGACGCCGGCCATTGCGGTTCGTCGCCGGAGAACCCGAGCTACGTCGCCCGAGTCAAGTCGCGTGACCGTGAGCTGCCCGCGTAGGTCGAACGTTCGGAAGACCGCCCCTGCCGGCCCGACGATGGCAAGCCAGCGCTCGAGCGCCGCAACGGCGCAGAGCTCCGCTTTCGTCGACGTCGCCGGCAGGCGAGGGACGAAGAGCTCGCGTCCTTTCTTCCGCGGATCGTTCTTCGCGCTTGCGATCCAGACGTAGCACCCTGCCTTCGAAAACCGCAACTGCTCAACGTCGAGCGCCACGAGCTCGCTCCGCCGAAACGCCCCCGCGTACCCGAGCAACAGCAGCGCGCGATCGCGCGTCGCGAGCTCGTCGTCGGGCATCGCCATCAGAATCGCCGGCCGCTGCTCGATGAGCAGCGGCTCCTTCTTCCGCACGGCGGTCCCGCGGGCGCGGCTATAGCGACGCAGGAGCCGGCGCACGAGTGAGTGCTCCGTTGGCGTCTCGAGTCCGGCCGTCGCGTGATGGCTCGCGATCGCGGCAAGGCGCCGACGGAGCGTCGGCAGCGACAGCCCGACGGTTCCGGCCGCGAGACCAGCTGGCGACCGGCTCCGCTGCGTTTCTAGGGCCTTGAGATAGAGCGCGAGGGTCTGCGGGGCCGCTGTGAGCGGTGCGAGGCCGTGGCGGCCGCAGAACGCCGCGAAGTCGGCCCAGTCGTGGGCGTAGGCGCGCTCGGTGGCCGGCGCGTGGTCCGGCGTCGCGAGGTCGTGCTCGACGGCCCGCGCGAGCTCGGCGAGGACCGCCCCGCCCCCCTCGAGCGGCTCGATCGCGGCCAGCGCGTGCCCGCCAGCGCCGTTTCCGGCAAGCGGGCCGACCCGGGAGCCGTCCACGGCCGTTTTCATGCCTTCTTCTCCGCCGGAGGTCGTCGCGGTTCCCGTGCCTGAGAAGGGGTTCTTCTCAGGCACACAAGCCATGTTAACGTGTGAGACAGGACGCTGCCAACTGCGGCGGTAAGCACGGACCATGCCGCTCCGGCCGCTCGATGAGCTCGACGACCTCGAAGAAATCGGGCTTTCCCGACTTCTTCCGTTGCGCCGGATCTGCAGCACGAAGGCCTGCCGCGGGACGGCGCGGCCCGGCGGCCGGCATTGCCTCCTCTGCCATGCTCGAGCGGTCCAGCGCTACCGCGATCGCCACGCCCAGCAGCTCGCCGCCCGCCGGCGAGACGCCGACATGCGGCGCGACGACGCGACCCGCGCGGCTGACTCGGCGCGGGCGAAGCTCGCGATGGCGCTTCGGCGTGGGACGATGAAGCGCGGGATGTGCCAGATATGTGGCACGGCTGACGTCATGGGGGTAGTTGAGGATCCGGCGCAGTGGCGGGACGTTACTTGGGTCTGCCGGCGCGATCGAGATGAGGCTCGAGAGCGGCAGCGTGACAGGCAAGCTGAGGTCGCTCGCGCCCGTGAACGAGCAGATTGGGCCGATGAACGGACGCGGGTTCTTGCCGCGATCGAGCTTCTTCCGCCGAATGAGGGGCGCAGCTGCACGCACTCGCAGGGCGCGGGCCGGCAGGCTGGACGCTTTCGCCGATGCGCCGCTGTACGTGATGAACCTTGTGCGCGTGTACAAGGCTCACGCTCTGCGTGAAGCTGTGACTTAGGCGGACGCGGCTTCCGCCAGTTGCACGTCGGCACCCGGTGCCACGAAGTCGACGACGAGCTCCTTTCCCAAGCTGTCGGCGAGGCGACGCAGGGTCTCGACACTAGGCGCGTGGTCACCATGCTCCAGGCGGGCGATCGCCGACTCGCTGGTCCCCACCCGCTCTGCCAGGGCCTTCTGGGTCAGTCCAGCTGTCAAACGATGCATGATCACGAGCCGAGCGATGCGCTCATAGGGGGCGCGCCGCTGCCGTTCGGCACGATACGCGGGATCCGTGAGACGACGGCGTTCAGCTGTCGCAGTATCCGATCCCAACGGGGACGCCACGCTCTGCTTCTCCACCCGCGTATCCTCTCAAATTTGAGAGGATACGTCAATAATGCCCGCGAGATGCGAATACTCTACGGTGCGTCCTTCCCAAGCGGACGCGGCGGCATTCGCGGTTGCGCCGTCATCCGCGCCTTGAAGTCGTCCCACCGCGCGCCTGCGATCGTCTTGTCCGCCTCGGGAACCTCAGCTGTGTCTTTGCGAAACATGTGGAGCAGCACGATAAAGGGCCCCGAACGGCGGTAGAGGATGCGGTATAGCTTCCGGCCGTGATGACACCGCAGCTCGCGGAGTTCGCCCTCAACCTGTGAGCTGTGCGGGAAAGGCAAGTGGGGCCGCTCGTTGCTCAGCTCGTTCAGCAGCTCTATCGCAAAGGCGACGGAGGCGCGCTCGGGGACGGGTAGCGCGTTGATGAAATCGTCGACCGGCTCAGCGCCCTCACGCGTCCGGTAATATTTCGCGATCAACCGCGGTCAGCTACGCCGTAAGACGACAAAACCCGGCGACGTTTCAGGCGGCGCCGGGGCTAATGCCCCCATCTTGCATCCGGCAAGCCTGCAGGATCTGGACCGCGAGCGAAGGGATAAAGCAGTCTAAAGTATGCTGCTTATTACTGATACCAGTGCCTGGCCATCTGACGGGATGATGTCGTCCGAACAGATTCCCCGCGCAGCTCTAAGCAGTCTACACTATACCGTCTTGTACTTAGCGTAGCCCGCAGGCCCCTTCCCGCTTTACACAGTTTACCGTCTACAGTACACTTTCGAAAGCTTAAGCTGGAGAAGCGAATGCCGCTGATCGTTGTCGCCTCGGGAAAAGGCGGCGTCACGAAAACCACTACGACGTATGCGCTTGGAAGCGCCCTACGCGAACTCGATGCGGCCCCTATACTCCTCGATCTCGATCCGGGTGCATCCCTCACTGAAAACGCCGGACTTATTGCGGACGGGAACCATGCCCGCGACCTATTGGAGGGCAGGGGAACTGTCGAGACGCTGTCGGGTCAGACAGTCGACGCGCTCGCGATCATTCCAGGGACCGTCGATCTCCTGAACCTCGCGAACGACCGCGATAATTTGGTCCTCTACGCGCGCCGCCTGCACGACGCCTCACGGGAGCGCCTGCTGCTCGTGGACACCGCTCAAGGATTGGCGCTTGCGGCGACGCGAGCGGCCTTGCTCGCCGCTGACTACATCGTGGTACCAATGCAAGCCGAGCCGGCGGTGATCAAGCGGTCGTATCCCGACGTCCTGGCACTACTTCGGGTTTTCCGAGCGGATCCAGAGCTGCGCGCTCAGTTTGCCATCAATCCGGAGCTCCTGTTCGTCCTCACGAAGTGCAATACGCGCCTCGGTTTGACCCGACACGAGCTGGAACGGCTCGCGAAGGATGGTGTTCAGGTTGCCGCATACGTGCCGGCCGGCGTCGCGGCGGCAGAGTGCTGCCTCACTGGACAGTCGGTCGTTGATTATGCGCCACGCAGCCCCGTCTCAGCCGGCTATCGCGATCTCGCACGAACGATCATCGCGAGTCTCAATCGGGCGAAGCTCAGCCTCGCGGCCTCGTGAGAGTAAGCTTTAGACTGTTTACTGCTTAGATGAAGAAGCTTAGTGAGCGTACTCCGGTCAGTGCTCGCGCCGCCGTGCCGACGCCACCGGCCACGGGCGGGATGCGCCTAGACGACTTTGATGACGACAGCAGTCGCCGCGAGCACGTCGATGAAGCGCTCGCGTCAACAGTAGGGCAGCGCGTCGTTTCAGATTCGCTGCCGTCCCCCTCGCCGCCGGCGCGCACGACGAAGATGATCGCGACACCGATCGACGCAAAGTTGCGCAAGATTATTCGCGATCTCCGCAGTGAGCACGAAGTCTCCGAAGCGTTCACGCTCGAGACGGCGCTGCGGGAATATTTCCGAGATCGTTCGCTCGACGACATCGCAGCGGACTTACGGCGCCGCGGCGGCCGTCTTCGGCGCACGAAATAATATGGCCGCTCGGCGACCCGTCGGCGAGCGACGCGACGGAGCTTCGAAGAAGAAGAGCAACTCGACGACGAGCGTCGACGTCGGCGTATCAATCGACACGTCACAGAGCCGCTTACTGCGTATCCCGCGAGCATATGGTGGCGCAATTGTGTTTGAAACGCGAACAAACGAAGCCGCAGGCGTCGACACATATTTCGCGTTCGTTCGTGCGTGGTTCGATGCGCGCGGCAACCAGCTGCCACTCATCGATGACGGCCAGGAAGGCATCCGCGAACTCGCATCTGCGAACGCTGCTGCAACGTCGGCTGAATGGCCGAGCCCTCCGGGGCACGTCACGATGCGGTACGAGCCTGCCGCACCAAGGCATCCTAAACCGAACCTTCCGCCGCCGATCGCGGGCGATACGTATCCTACCACTCCAGGACTGGAGCGTCGTAGCGTGAGCACATACGTCATCGCGAAGGCCGAGGAGCGTTTCGCAACATCCACGGGTCTCGCCGTCCGCCACACCGAGGATGGGGTTATCGCTGAAGTCGAGATGCGCCCCGCGAGCGGACAGCTTACTGACGATGCTCTTGCGGAAATTCGTACCGTTGCAGCGCAACTCAGCGCGGTCGACGACGACGTTCTGGACGTACTTCTCGCAAACGCAATAGCGAACGGTGCTGACGGAGACGATTTGCATACGATCGAGATTGACGCCATTCTCGATACGCGTCAGCGCGGTGTTCGACACAAAGCGGACGGCGGGAAAACCTATCTCGCGGGACGCCGTCAAGAAACCCGCGACGACGCGGTCGAGCGCCTGCGCCGACTCGAGACGCTGTACGTGTCGATCGGCGAGCGCAAGATGCGCGGCAAACTTGTTCGTGAATATGACCGCGTCGTAGGGATCCAACGCCTGATCACCGATCCGAACGACGATCAACGCGTGGTCGCCGTCCGCTACCGTTTCGGCAAATGGTTTGCAGCATGGCGCGATGGGCACGCCCTCGCACCGCGGCGGCTGCTCGAGCTCGATGGGCGCAACCGTGCGCCGGCAAAAACCTTAGGACGCTACTTCGTGCAACGGGCGCGCGAGACGGACGAACGCGGTCGCATCGTCCGTCGCATCCGCGACGTCCTTTCCGACTTACGCCGACCGCTCTACGACACGACGGGGAAAAATGCTGGTCGTCCGCGCGCGCACTTTGAAGAGCATCTCGAAACGCTCGAACACGAGGGCATCTTCGCGGCGTGGGGTTACATCGAAGCTAACGACAGCAAAAACGCCGATGCGGTACTGGGCGCTGGCTATAAGAAAGCTGAGGCCTGGCTCGACTTGAATCTCTTCGTAGTGCTTTCGGCGGGTGCGGTCGACCCCACCGGTTGACGGTGGGAATTTCCCCGACCCCACCGGTTGACGGTGGGAATCCCACCGGTTGACGGTGGGAAACGCTGTGCGCCCTTGCAAGCGTGCTGCGGGGGCGAGATAATCTGCGACAATGATCGAGTAAAATCGAAACGCCGCCGGCTTAGGAACCGACGGCGTCACTCTACGGGCTCGTCCCTCTCACCTCTCGTCCGCGTCAGGCCTAGTAAACTCGGCGCGATCGGGAGATCGGGGCGGGTTTCGCACCATAGGTGGCGAGCCGTGTTCATCGTAGCGGATGGGCCCGGACCTGTCCACCCTAGCCGCTGCATTGCCGTCGTCCCTGGCCGGCAAGCACGGTTGGAAAGGCCCCGACGGCCGCGTTTTTGCCAGCCGCCGGTCAGGTTCAACCTGCCCTCGAGCGGTTCGCCCGGACTCTTCCGTTCCGCGTCCATGCTACCGATTATTTCCGCCGCGGCGCGTATCGCGAGCGGCGTGAGATCGCGCGCTCGATGGCCGAGATCGCTCCCGACCCGCCCGGCTGGTTGACGGCCCTGCGCTTCGACATCGACACGGAGGGTGGCGGTGCGGCCTGGATCGAGGCGGAGCTGCCGGCGCCGAACCTCGTCGTCGTCAACCCGCGCAACGGTCACGCGCACCTGGTCTACCTGCTCGGCGCCTGGGTGCAGACGGATTTTAGCGATTCCCGGCGCCTCAAGGTCGTGCGCTACGCGGCCGCGATCGAGCGCGCTTATACGGCCGCGCTGGGTGCCGACCCGGTCTACACGGGCCGGTTCCATCACAATCCCCTCTCCGACGCGTACGTCACGAAGATCGGGCGCGACGCACCGTATTCGCTCGACGAGCTCGCACGCTACGTCGATCTCAACGAACCGGCGCAGAAGAAGAGCCCGCCGATCGGAATCGGCCGCAACGTTGAGACCTTTGATCGTCTGCGCCGCTGGGCATACGTCGCTGTCGCCGACTGGCGGATCGGCACGTACGAGGCGTGGTACGGCGCCGTCGCCGATCGCGGCGGCCAGATCGCGGCCGACGTCGGCGCCGAGAGCCCGCGCGGTTCTCTCAAGGCCAACGAGGTCGGTCACATCGTGAAGAGCGTGGCGCGCTGGGTCTGGGAGCGCTATGGCGCTGACGTCCCGCCGCTCCTCCGCGAAGCCCGGATCGTGGCGAAACGCGAGCGTGAGAAGGGCCGCCAGAGGGCCCGGGAAGCCGCCCGGGAGCGTTCGCGTATGAGCCGCGATGAATACACCGCCCCGGCGCGCCAACGTCGCTCAGCGGCCACGGAAATGCGGGGTGCTGGCTTCTCGTTGCGCTCGATCGCGACGGCGCTGCGCTGTTCCCTCGCGGAGATCCAACGGGTGCTCACAGCCGGTGTACAGGGTTCGCCCGGCCTATCAGACTTTAAGGGCGTCTCGGCTCCGTCGTCTGCGATTACTGACGCGCCGACGTCACCAATTGATTCTCCGGTCTCTTGTCCTCGGGATGTCTTGACACTGCAGCTTTCCGGGTCGCGCGCAGTCGTCAGCGCCGTAGGCGATGATGACGAGCACGTCCCAACCGCGCGTAGCGCGGAACGGAGAACCAGCATCGACTATGATCGCGGAAGGGGGGTTCGGGGGGAAACCGACGCGGGCGAATCGTCGGTCGCATATATCAAGCGCCGCATCCGCGAGATCGTCGCAAACCCGCGTGAGTCGGAGCGGCCACCATAATTTTCGGAACAGAGACTGGCGAACGCAGGCGCAATCGATTGGAGTGAAAGTGGAACGGTTCAAAGTGGCGCATATTCGCGAACAGGGTGTCGACCTGATCATCGTCTTCGTGTACAGCTCAGTTGCACACGTGCTGGACTCGGAGAAAGCTCAGCTTCTCGGGGCGCTACAGTTGTGTGCGAATAGTGCAGGCCTTCGTGGTTCCGCCGTGTTGGTGTGGGAAGGCGGCTTCTATGCGGATCAGCGCTTTCACGCGTTTTTCCGCTCAGCACCCTACGCAACTCTCGCTGCAAATATCAATGGCGAGCTTACCTGCGAAAACATGTAGAGCGATTCGGCGTGATTTCAAACGCACGCGGTTGATTCAGTAAAAGTATCTTATGCCACCCTCTTCGCCCGAGTCGCTCGCTGTTGATCTTTGGATCCTAAGCCGTGGCCGCGACGGAACGCAAGGGGCGCTACCGGTCCTGGTAGTGGTCCCTTTTGAAAAGAGGCCGCTTATTCGGCCTCTTCCTCGTCCTCAGGGTCCATGGTCGCGTCCGGGGCAATGAAGGCGGAGAGCGGGAGCGCCTGGACATCCGAGGCGATCTGCCGGGCCTTCCTAAAGGTGAGATCGGCTCGCTGAGATCGCGTCGGATAGTCGATCCCTTTTCCGGCGAGCAATTCCTCAATGGTAAGAATCTGTATCTTTGGATGCTTACCACCCATTGGCGAGGTGTAGAAGCCTGCCGATGCCGCCTCTTTGAGCATCGGCCCGGTCGGTGACACCATCGAAATAAGGACGCCGATGACGGCGCCCTCTCGCGTGATCGTTCCGACAAGATCGCGCACCATAGAAACGCTTATGTTTTGACCCGCTTTGATGGACAGAATGATGCGCTTCGTTTTCGCTTGTGGATCGTCGTGGAAATAGATGTTGCCGTCAATGCCTTTGTCCGCGCCCTTCTTTGCGCTTTGAGCGGTACGCGCTCCGACGAGCCCGAGAGCCCAAGCCTGAAACTGGAAAGGCTCGTCCGCCGCTAGACTCTCAGCATCTGGTAGCGAGACGGGTTCGCCGACGACCTGATACGTCGATGAGATAGCGGCCCCGAATTGCGAAAGCAACCGGTGCTTTATCAGCCCGATCGCGAGATGCGTAATATCTATCCCAATCCACAAAAGCCCCATCTGTTGCGCGACGCTAATGGTAGTCCCGCAGCCGCAGAACGGATCGAGGACGAGGCTTCCAGGCGGCGCGCTCGCGGAGAGGATGCGGCGCAGTAGAGCCTCGGGTTTTTGTGTCGGGTAACCGAGTCGCTCTTGCGCCTGCGAATTAATTGGCGGGATGTCATCCCAGAAGTCGGTGAGCGGCATTCCGAGCTGCACGTCAAGGTATCGTTTGAACCGCGCTACCCCGCCGCCAGGAGGGACTACGACTTGTCCGCTCGCGTAGGCCTCCATCATGCGTTCCCTGGTCCATCGCCAGACGCGAACGGTGCCGCTTCCGGGCGGGAACTCGTAGGTGAGATTGGGGCGATTCGCGTTCGGATTTATGAGGCTCGTCAGTTGGTAGCGACGCCCGGTCACGGGCTCAATCGAACTGTAATGGCTTTCTTTGTATTCCTCGGTCAGATCGCCGTAGAGCGTCTTGAACGGTGATTCCGGCGACTTTCCGTAGAACAGAATAACGTCGTGGGCGCGAGAGAAGCGAACCGTATTGTGGCCCTTCGGCGTCGCTCGCCGCCAGACGATTTCGTTTCGAAAGTTCAACGGTGCGAAGATCGCGTCGAGTATCAGTTTAAGATAGTGGCTGGCCGTCGAATCGCAATGTAAAAACAGGCTTCCGATTGGACGAAGCACTCGGTGAAGTTCGAGCAGACGCGGGGCCATCATAGCGAGATACGCGAGCATGTTGGAGCCGCCGAGCATCTGTCGAAGCGCCTGCATCGTTTCCGACAGCAGTCCCCCACCTTCGACGATGCCCTCAAAAGACCGGGCGGCCTCGGCGTCCCATGTCCAGGTGTCCTCGAACGCCTTAATTTGTGCGGCAGCGCGGTCGCCGGAGTGTTCTGCGAAAAGCACGTTATAGTCGGCGTTCGAGTTGAACGGTGGGTCCAGGTAAACGAGATCGACCGTTTCGTCGGCGATGTAGCGTCGCATCACGTCGAGATTGTCTCCGTAAAAAAGCGTGTTCTTCACTATGCGGCGGCGCCGCCGGCCATGAGGTCGGGCAGACGAGCGAGGTCGTGAAGGGTCCAGAGGCGATCGTTCAGCCGTGCCTTCATCGCAGGCGTCGTCCGGATCGTCATGTGTTTGCGGCAAAAGTTGTAGTGCATGAAGTTCAGCGCGAGGGCGCGCTGTAGATTCTCGGCCTTCTTCGAGAAGCCGTTCGTTAGCCGCGTGAACCGCCGCATCGACATACGCATCGTGAGGTTGTTGCGCTCGACGTAGGCCGTCGAAATGTGGTCTGGATCGGGCACACCGTAGAGCGGCGTCCGAATAACGCGCTTGACCACCATCGGACTGTACTTGCGCTCCGGCGTTTCGTCATCAAGTAGGCCGTAGTCTTTGACCTCGGAGCCGTGGTCGGCGCGATGATGAAAGTACCGCTGGATCGGCTCGTTGTACGAGCCCAGGCCATCCGTCGTGATTTGGACGCGATCCGAAACGATGCGAGACGCCAGGTCACGTACGAATAGGTCCGCGTCGCCGTGCAGGCGCTTTCCCAGGTGCCACGTCACGATCAGCTTCGTATCGGCGTCGATTGCCGTCCAGGTCCACAAGTCGCCTACGCCATCTGCCCCGCGCATTTCCGGCTTCAGGTTCCGCTCTTTTGCGTGGCAGAACGACCAAATCTCGTCGCATTGAATACGATCACACCGAAGGCCCCGGACGGCTTGGTCCATGTAAACGTCGCAGGCATCCCCGACGTCGGCCAGGAGCCGCAGGACGGTTTTCTTATCCACCCCAACGATCCGGGCTGTGCCGCGAACCGAGTTGCCTTCGACGAGGGCCGACAGGATTCGAACGCGGAGATCGAACGGGAGGCGGTTCATATGCCCATTATGCGTGAGCGGTCTGGAAAAGTCAAGAACTTATTACGACAATGAACGAGATAAAAGCCCTTCGAGTTGACAAAAATCGATGAATTGTGCGTTAATAGCTACAGTTTTACAAATCCGAAATCGAAGGGCCGCTTTGCCGCAAAACCCGCTGGAGATTTGGAACCGCGTCGTGCCCGAGACGACCGCCATTGCGCTCAAGGATGTCGCCTTCGGGGCGACCGCCGAGGCATACGCGCTTTGCAAGGACGAGTACCCGAACTATCCGATCAAATACATTGCCGGACAGAACCGCTTCACGAAGCTCCAGTATAAGATGCTGGAGTTCGGCAATGCGGACCCGGTGTTTCAGTCGGAAGTGCTGCTCCACCTAAACGGCTTCCCGTTCGTGCGGCTATCCACGCCAGAGCTGCGAATAACGTCGGCCACGATCGAGTCGGAACGCGCATATCCGCAGATGTCGCTCTTCCGCGACGACGAGCAGGCTCAGCAGTTGCAGTTCCTCAATCAGAACGGCGTGCTGGTTTGTCACCTTTGTGTATGCGTCGATGGCGACTTGAGCGTGCCCAAGTTCGTTCAGATTCATTTCCCCGATGGGAAAGATGCATATCTCGATCAATACGTCGACCTAACCAAGTTGACGCATAGAGTTCCCATCCTGCCGGTCGAGTCGGTACGCGACGACAACCGGCCTCGTGAACGGGCGCGGGAAACCGAAACCGACCGCGACAAAGCATAATGGCTGCGCAAATGACCCTTGGCCGCCTTCGCGAAGCGCGAGAGGCGCGCGGCTTGTCGTTGGACGACCTTGCCGAGCGGATCGGAACGTCGCGCCAATTGCTGCACCGTTACGAAGCAGGCAAGGTGACGCCTCGACCCGAGACGTTCATTCGGATTTGTGCTGCATTAAACGTCACGCCGGAGTTCTTCGCGCTTCCGGAACCGACGTCCGATCCGTTCCCCCTTTTCTTCCGGCATTTCCGCTCAAAGACTAGCGCGAAGCAGCTTGCCGCCGTGAAGCGGCAAACGCTTTGGATTCGCAATCTCGTCGCGACGGTCGAGGAAACCATCGAGTTGCCGGCTGTTGCAATACCTGATTTTGCTCCACCGACAGACCCCCGCCTAATCACCGACGATAAGATCGAACAGGCAGCAATCGCATTGCGTCGTAGCTGGGGTTTCGGCGACGGCGTTATTGTCGAGGTCATCAAGCTCGTCGAAAGCAATGGCTGCGTCGTGATCGGGGGTGTCGTCGAATCCTCTTCAATCGACGCATTCTCTAAGTGGACGCGCGAGGGGCGTCCACTCATCTTTATAGACTGCCGAAACGTTACCGCGGCGCATACGCGCCTCGACGTGGTTCATGAGCTAGCGCATCTCGTCATGCATCGAAACATCGATCCCCGGTTCTTAGATTTGAATCCCGACACGCACAAAATCATTGAGCGGCAGGCGTTTCGGTTTGCAAGTGCGTTTTTAATGCCGGAAGCAACGTTTCGCAAGTCGATCCCATATGTCTCGCTCGACAATCTTCTACTCGTCAAGACGCAGTGGCAGTTATCGGTCGCTGCGATGTTGCGGCGCGCCGAGGACCTACAAATGGTGTCACCCGGTATCGCGCGCAACCTCTGGGTTAATCTCACTCGCCGCGGTTGGCGCAAGGTCGAACCGCTAGACGATCTGATCATTCGTGAGGAACCGAGGTTGTTGCAGAACGCTCTGCTTGCGATCAGAGACGGCAAGACATCGTCGGTCGCGTCGCTTTCCGCGCGCATCGGCCTGCCACGCGCCGATCTGGAGCGGTACGCCAGGCTGGATGATGGAGCGTTATCGAGCGCCGTTGTTGTCGACTTTGATTTCTTCACACGCAACCAGGTCGACGTCGGCAAGAAGCGGGCATGACGAGGCCGCGATCGGGTTAAACAGTCGCGGCCTGCGCGGAGAGATGGCTGAGCGGTTGAAGGCAGTCGAGTTAGGTTCGACCGGAGTCAGGTAAGAGCGGCCCCCGGGGGTTCAAATCCCTCTCTCTCCCACCTACGTTTCGTCAGAAGGCGGCCGTTGCCCCCACCGGGCCTCGGCCGCCTTTTTAGCGCTCTCCTTGCGTTGTTCGGGTGTCAGCGCCGATGCTCGCGCTGCGCCGCCCTTTAGACCGCCCTTGCGGCCTAATTCAACGGCTGCCGGGTTCTTAGCGGACGGCTCGACCTTCGGCTTCTCGCCCGTTATCTGCGCGAGGATCGAGGTGGCGGCTTCGTTGGGATCGGTAGGTGGCTTGCGTGAGCGGTTCGGCATACCACTTCAGAGTGGACCTCGCGCGTTGTCGTGTCAAGGTCGGCCTCGTTTCAAAAGGGACCACTACCACCGGTCCTCACTACGTTCCGGTCCACGCTCGGCTATGCCGTCCTTGTCTGCTGCACCGTTCGATCGCGGCCACGTCTTTGACGGACCCATCAATAGCGACCGCCTCGCGCGGAGAAGGGTTCAGACTAATGATGACGCTCTACACGATCAGCGACGACCGTACGAAGTTCTGCCGTAAGGCGATGAAGGCCCATAACGGGGTCTGGAATCCGGTGACGACGGCGTGGATGTTTCGCAACGCGGGGCGATTACGCGAATACGGTGTCCGAACTCTACCGCGCGACGCGCCGGAGCGTGGTGCAGCTCGAGACGCTGCTGGCGATGGCGGCCGACGGCACCGGCGCGGCAAGCCTGGGACTTCGACCCGATCGTCGACGCGCCGGACTACGCGACGCTCACGCGCGATGGTGCTTCGCGCTTGTTGAGCGCGGGCTACGTGGTGCGGCGGCTGCTCGGCACGCATCCGCTCGAAGACGCACCGGTTGACGTGCCGTCGGACATCTTCGATGCCTCGGCGTTCAGCGTTATCGTGACGTCTCGCGAGAAGGCGCACCGCTGCGCGCCGGACATCTCAGCGGGTCCGTGCGGCCTCGGGCGCCTCCGCCTTGTGTTCGAGGGTAGCGAGGAAGCTCTCCGCCGCGTCCTGG
>JAABUO010006280.1_pt1 | contig 13717 bp, 25 predicted proteins | sample 5559291 | NCBI WGS metagenome assembly JAABUO01 (sample SAMN10711878, study PRJNA513372) | rock metagenome | isolation source: Antarctica rocks | place: Antarctica: Victoria Land, Finger Mt sud | reverse complement strand
ATTTAGTGCTTAGTGTATGTTGTTTTCCCAGTTATTGTCTGTTGACTCCCCTGATGAGTCCCAAAGACAAGAAATGTAAATTGATTGATTGATTGAATAAAACTGATAAAAGTCTGAGGGCAAGCAGGGAAGCCGCGCTATCGGCTTGTCCGCAATGACGGGCCTGCTTGCAGCTTCAGAGGTGCCATGGAAACATTCGCACCGAGACAAGTGGGCACTGGGCACTAAAGCTTACTAGGTAACCACTCTCACAGTCATTCGAAGCCTGTCAGCCTGGCAGAGAATGACTCTGGGAGCGGTGCCAATCCGTCACACCAAGGTTCGATTCTCAGTCAGCATTGATGGTCTATTTTGGATTGTTCAACCAGGACCTGCGTGCAGTGGCCTACTGATCACTGAATGCTGATGTTGACCGCTGAATTCAGGTCATTCATCTAGTTAGACACGGGCAGGGTTTCCACAATGTAGCTGGCCACAAGGATTCTGCACAGTATCTCAGCTTTGACTGGTATGCATAGTTTTACTGTGGTTGCAACAACAAGCATAACAGTGGTCTCTTGTCTGACGACCATATGCTACATAGGGAAGATGCACACCTGACTGGCTTTGGGTGGCAGCAGGTAACATATCTTCATGTGCAATACGCGCTTTGTTCTCATCCAACCAATGACCCAAAGCACTGCACATTAGCTGACTTGCAGCCAGGCAGCAGTACTGACCCCTTCACCACTTCTTCCTTGGCAGGCGGAGGCACTTCACAGACACATACAAAATCTACCAGAGCAACTGCAGATAGACCTGGTCGTCTCCTCACCTCTGACTCGCACACTTGAAACTGCTACTGGTGTGTTTGCTGGCCAAGCCTGGTCTGATGACAGTCAGGGCATACCCCTGATGAGGGAGCAAAGTGGCCATCAGGTCAGGCATTCAGTGTCACCTTCTCTGATCTTGCATGAAATTGTATGTGTGTGACTGGGCTAATGCTATGCTACACCTTGCATACCTTGTGGGTAGATTGCATCATAACAGTCTGCCAGTGCTGTCATGCCTTTTGTTTGACAACAGAGGCAGCTGATGTGTTTGATCCAATGCACACAACAAACCAGTCAGCTTTTCCTGGTATGTGTGCTGCAGGATCGTCAAGCCAAACGTCAAGCAATGTCTACAGCTGGGTGTCCACCAATCATTGCTCATGAGGTAATGATCATCAGTCCTTCAGTATGAAATCTCATTGCCTTGCCACAATGCATGAAGACTGAGCATCATGCACTCTGATACCGCTGTATATGTGCCTGAATGAAAGCTATGTGTGGGTACTGTGGCATGCAATACCATTGCTCTGAGTGCTACAAGGTGCAACTCAGTGTCGCCATCAGGGAGCCTGAGTCATCACATGTCTGTATGTAGCTTCATTTGAGCCCTGTTTCGGCAACGAGAAGTCCTCAGGCAGGCTCACTGTTGAAATAGAGGTTTCTTGGCGGTTTGAGAATCTGAAGGCAGGGTAGGCATGTCATCCTGCCTATAATTACTGTACACACCTTCGATAAAAAAGGTTGATCAAGGCGCGATGCCCATAATCAACCAAAAGGGATAACATAAATAGGAAATATTGTACGACATAGGCAGAATAACACGCTGAAGCAGAATATTTGTTGACGTTGCAGCTATGTCGTGAGCATCTAGGGCGCCACCCATGTGATAAACGACGGACCCTCTCCCACTACAAGAAGCAGTTCCCAGCTGTTGACTTCTCCTTGGTACGTGGTCTCGGTAAAAGCTCAAAAGGCACTTTGCCCAGCCGATGTCTGCCATGTTACGTATTGTAACAAGCTTATACTGCGCAGAAAGAGGCCATTCAGGAATGCGCATGCAAAGCGTTGACTCATGGCGGTGTGACTGAGTTACATGCAGCTATCACCACTCGCTATGGCCAACTGACTCATGTCATCTACATACTGCTTACATGCGGCATGAGCTGACGATGCTCAAAAGTGGCTGCGCATAACATGTTGCTGGCACACTCTGAGACTCAGCTCTGGAGTTGCATGACCTCTGTTGGTGCAGCACTCAGCAGTGAAAGCCATGTGCAACACAGCCTGGCTGTGCCTCTACTGCCAAATCAAAGTTGCATGACCTCTGTGGTGCAACAGTCAGCAGTGAAAGCCATGTGCAACACAGCCTGGCTGTGCCCCTATTGCCAAACCAAAGTTGCAACCTGCAGATTGAGACAGAAGAGGATGAGCTGTGGGGGCCAGACTTCCGAGAAGAGAAGGAGCAAATCAAGGAAAGGGGTCTCAAGTTCATGCAGTGGTTGATGACCCGCCCCGAGCAGCGCATTGCTGTAGTCTCCCACTCCTCCTTCCTCTTCTTCACCATGGCTAACTTTGGCCTGCATGCACCAGCTCTTATCCAGGTGAAGATCTCTGATCATAGACTTCATGCTAACCATGGTAGACCTTACAGGGATGCACAAGACAGACTCCTTTGGAGAGAAAAGACTTGTCCTCCACGTACCTAGCTCATCATGAGCTGGAAAGCGTACTTCTTATTATTATTATTATTATTACTATTTATTATTGTTATTGTTATTATTATTGTTATCATGCTAGCCATTTGACGTATCCTCCTGCTGCATGTCGCTAGCTGCAGATGCCACCAGGCCTTGAGGAAGTGAGCACAACATCATGGCAAAGCAGCTAGCAGCCCTCACTAGACTCATTGCCATTTTTTTGGCAGGCTCAGTCATTAGAATCTGTGGACCCAGTCTTGTTGACCTGTGGCTCATTAGTCAGCTGCACTTGCAGCTCATGTTCACAAGGGCTACTGGAAATGCCCTCTGGCTATTGCCATCCCTTTGCCAGCCCCAGTGGCAGCTCCTGTTGATCTGATTCCATGGACAACACAGCCGCACAGACCACCCGTCACAGCACACTGGTTGCTAGCTATTCATCGCTAGCTCAGTGATCTGTGGCTGTATCATAGTCTGATGCCACAAGCCGTGTTGAGTGATGATGCAGGGAGAGCTTCATCGATGGTACGAGAATTGCGAGATGCGCACCATTGTGCTGTCAGATGATGCTGGCAATGGCAATGTAGATCCCCTCTGGTTCCCTGGCGGCCACCAGCTACAAAGAGAAGGCAAGCTTCTGATCCACAGCTGATAACAAAATCTGTGGCTTGCAGCGCTGTTTGCTGTGTGGAGGCACATGGTGATTGCTTGACCTGGTTCTGCCTTGTGTAGTGCTGCATCTGTCAGCGGTGCATGATGGTCTGAGTGACATTGTGACAATGCTGTGACATAAGCACAGTAAGTCTGGCACAAAGCGGGCCAGGATATGGGTCAAACTCAGCTTCAGGATACCCAGTGTAGGGTCCACAGGTGCAGCTTTCCAGGCGGCAAGCATATTGTTATTGTGCCTGCGCAGGTGCTAAACCTCCCCGGGAGAATTATGAACCCCCAGAGAATGCAGAACCACCAGAAGTAGTCGTGCCCCCAGAAGCCCCAACAACGTAGCACTACCTCAGCTGAGTATCAGATCAACGCTGCAATGTGGGATGTCCACAGGACCAGTAGCGAGCCCATTGTTTCATGCAGCCCTTGACTAACACAGAAGCTGGACAGCATGACCTGTGATGCAATTTCTGGCTTCATGACCATGACACACAGTGTATTTGAAAGAACAAAACCTTCATGATGCAAATGTGGATCTGACTGTAAGCTTCGTTGAGCTTGACAGCAGCAATCGGTAGATAGATTGCTAGTTAGTGTCATTAGTGGATGTGTCAAGCAACTGGCCTTGTATACAATGGATGCATATATTGGCAGCAAAGGATGCGATGTGAAATTCCCTCAAACAAGGGCTTTTATGGACAACAACGCACTATACATATTGGCAGCCCAACTGTGCATGGAAGCTGGATGTCAATGTCAAAGATGACTTGTATTTGACATCTATGAGTACACAACTATGTTAGGATTATGTTTGGTTGCCTCTGAAAAACGGGTTAAACACTCATCTTATCAGAAGCAGGCTGTCTTGATCACTGCAATGAACTCGTGCTGGTTGTGATACAGCATAAGTCACCAAGTGGTGGAAGGCATCAGGGCTTTGCTGAATGATGTCACCCTGTTCATGGGTCATGTACAGCTATAAGCTGCACAACCATTTAAGGATAGCTTCAGCAGCTGTTGGCCATTGCGTGTCCTGCACAGCCACAAGTACACCTGACTGTGACTTCCAAAGTACCAGTCATTGCACAGAATGACCAATTCTTTCAGCTGCTTAACAATGCCCCCGAGAATGATTGCCGCCATACTGTGATGCCGGAACAGTGTGAGCAGCAACAATGACTTGCCACAGCAGTGTGTCTGTGTTCCTGAGCAGACGCTCACCAGCATGAGATCATGAGCAACACCCTGCAGCTCAACGGCCTCTGCTTGATCAAAATGCTGAGCAGTCTCTCGAGCTGCCTCCACGTCAACCACCACATCCTGATCACCCACCATTACAAGCACAGGTGTGCTGAAACCGGGTAGTGGTTTGGGCATCGGTAGCTCATGTTTGTTCATGTAGCCCAAATTCACCAGCTGCACTGGACTCATGTTATCTTGTAGCAGCTTGAACCACCTAGCAGCAGCACAGGATAGTACAGCATGAACAAGAACAATGAAAAACGAATGAGCAACAGCATCCTGATGATGATTACTATGTCGATTGACATACACTGGCATTGGTTTGCCTACTGAGTGTGGACAATATGCTTAACACGGCAGCGATCAATCCTGCAAGGGTTGCAGCAACTCACCGCTGCAGGTCCTGCTCTGGAATGTCATGTGACATGAACATCTCCTTGAAGAGTGACTGTGACCTGCTGTATGAACGTGTGATGAAGCCCCTGCAAAGTAAAGCAGAACTCTATTTCACCATTCGCAGATGCTCAATTAAAACCATGCATTGATAGCAAGAAACATAGCATGTGCTTTGCACAAAGCGGAATCTGGTAAACTATGCTGGCTTGGCTGTGATTGAGGTGTGAGCTGAGCCTTCTGCTGAAGCTTTGCTCAACAGCCACAACATCACATTGAGGAAACAGACCACGTGACAGCATGATGACCTTTTCTGAGGTGGCAAGCGCCTCAGGTCTGTGTTTTAGACAGAATAACTGCGGAACGTGTGAGGGCTGACCATGTGAGCCTGATGCTAAACAGTGGCCTTTTGCGCATGGTGCGCCCTACCAAGCTGCCATTACCAGCAGGAGGTGCACTGGCCAGCAAAACTAGGCCTGCCGATTTTGCATGTGGCTTGGCAGTGGTGTCTCCAAACGCATACCTGCACTGCTGGGCGTGAATCAGAGGGGCCTGCTCAACAGCAATGTTGCGATTACCAGCCATGTCAAGATTGCGTTCCACATGAGGTCCAGCAGACAGAACTGATCAAGGTCAGATGTGCCCTGTGACGCAATGCAGCATGTGCTGAACTCTTCACGTGCAAAGTCTGAAAGTCTGAGCCACAATAACCTGCTCTGGCACATACACATATATCTGTTGCCGGAGGGCAGGTCAGCAGGTATTAGCGTCAGACAAAAGAGTCAATCATTCCCCTGAGACTGCACTTCAAAGCCACAACAGCTCAGACGTTGTTTCATGCACACGTTCATTGGTCTCTTCATGAGACAGTAACACCGATAAGGCCAGCACCGAAGGGATCAGAGCAGCTGCATGAACTTGCTGTTGACTAGAACTGCAGGTTCCTGAGATGTCTATGGAGGTACCTTTGGGCGATTAAGCCACTAAGGGAATGCGCGATGATGACAGGAGGCTGGTCAAGAGTGCTGACAAAGTGGTCCAGGTCTGCAGCGTGGCTGCCAAGAGTGCCGGCAGATTTGACCCCGAGCTGTCTGTCGCTCTTCCCCTGGGAGCGAAAGCTGATGGCAAAGGTGTCGTGGCCCCTGTCAGCAAAGTAGGGCATGAAAGTCTCCTGTGATCATTGAAAAAGCACCAGTGGCGGCGTGGTAGTCACAGCTGCATGCAAAGACACAGACTGGCTGCTGTCCGCATAACAGAGCACAGCAGTCACAAATCAGCGTGGCAAATGTGCTGTGGACAGCCAAGTAAAGCCCATGCAACAACTTGTATGTAGTTGATATATCTGAAGATATGTGCTCAGCAGTGGTGTGCACATTTGGTGTTCAGGTTTTGCGCGGCGTACAAAGCTCTGTGGTTGTGTGATAGATGTTGAAGGCTGTATGAGAGCAAGCACACATGACGGTTCAAGCATTGAGTGTTGTGGCAATTTGGTGCGTGTGTATACTTTGTGCCCAGCAGAAGAGATTGTACATCGTGAAATGGTAACTAAGCATGGCGATGCAGAACAAAGGCAGCAAGACAGACCCATGCCATTGCTGTTGTGAAGACAACCAAGGCTGACTTTCTTACTTGATAGCACCAAGCTGCATGACCAGAGCCATGCAGCATGACTAATGGGGGCTTGGCATGTCTTGGTGCCTACAGTATGGAAAATAGGCCTTACAAAACACGTCATTATGGTGAGACTGGCAGCAAAAGAAAGCTGCAGCAAAGTGTCAGCCGACCTTATTAGCATCCAACCTCAAAATTTCTAGCCGTGTGCCATCGGGCAAAGTATGCCTTTCCTCTTGAACAGGTGTTGTATATACATCTCCCTGAACAGCTGATAGGGTTGATGGTACGCTCCTGCGCTTGGGCTGTTGCACTTGTGATTGCAATATCGAGCGTACAGGCGGTGTGGTCACTTCTGGGCTGAAAAGCCAGGAAGCTTTGCTGTGGCTGTGATCAGTTTTCAACGAAACACGTCGCGAGACAGGAAGTGATAATGGCGTCGAGCATGCTACATCTACGTGCTTCATGGATTGAACGATGGATTTGACATGTGTGTCTGTTGCAATGCGCGTCAATGACCATAGCTGTAGGAGCACACTGAGATGCATAGTGAGCGTTACAGTTGCCGGTCAGCTTGTTTGCTATAGGCTGCCGTCACGGATGAGCGAGGCCCAACATGCCATGCACAAAGCATGGCCGCGTCTTCATATTTATGGCCAGCTTCGGCTGCTGCGACACCCGTTCAATATGACTGTTATCTTTTGTGGACCCAGCAGGCGTTTCGGCGCGATCATAACGAATTTGCAGCTGTTTCACACCGCGCTGCTGCGCTGAGAGACGCCTGGGAAGTCCTGAGTGCGGTGCTGAAGGGGCTTTTATTTGTTCCTACTCCTTTGGCGTATAAGCTGATAGACTTTCGACAGCCAACATGTCTGGGCGTGGTCGCGGACGAGGGCGCGGCCGTGGACCCATTCTGCCCAAAGTCACAGATGATGAAGGCAATGTGGTGCCGCCGTCTGAGTTGGGGCCGCCCCCTCTGTTCCCTGTAAGCTGCTAAAACAAGACGATGGCTGCTAATCTTTACCAAAACTTTTGGTTTTGCCAGTACAAGACTTGTGTATCCAGCTCGATCACTTGCTTTTGTCCTGCAGAACGTCGAGCTGCCACCAATGCTTGAGATAGAGGCTCAAGATCAGAGGCTCATGGAGAGGTGGAGAGGGCTCAATCAGTACTACATCAAGTCTCCCTACCACCTAAGAGGTTCACCCAAAGGTCAGAAGCAGACCCATCCCTGTGCTAATTCTACTGTGCGCATATGATTCGACCAATTTGTCAGCACATGCCTCCTCACTGCCTTGACACTGTCCCAGTGATACCTGGCTTCTGTGCTTGGGCTGTCTCATACCTGCCTTGATCATTTTCAGCTTTACAGCGGTCAAGCCAAGAAGCTGGCAATTGGCAGGACCTGAGTACTCACCCACCAACAGCTCTGACTGTGCAAAATGACTGCAGAGCATCTTGCCTGGTCATGAAGGGCATGCTCAGCGCAGGTCTTGACATACCATTGGCTGCTTTACTTGACATATCAAACATGCTCATTGTAGCAGTCATGTCATGCATCTTTATTGGAATGCAGACGGTGTTGCAGCTGACATTGCCAGATACACAGGCAAGGATCCGTCAGCTGGTCAAGACGCGAAGAGGTTGGCAATGGTCATGAGCCTGGATCCCCGCTACTTTCCTGAGGAGCTATACACAAGCAAAGAGCGCAAGTAAGAGCTGCTGCCTTGCACCGTTTCCAATCCTTGTGCTGCCTTGTGCAGCAGCAGACAGAGTACAGGCCTCACCCCTGCCACCATTCCTAGCACTGCGCTCACACTTGTCATCCTCCTCCTGGTGTATGCATCACATACAACATCAATGCCTGCAGGCTTTGGTTTGCATTGACTAGGTGTATCGTGCTCGTGCGCCGCTGCACCATCACAATGCTGCGGTTACTTGCATGCACGTCTGCAACACACAGGAGGCAGCACACGAATTGTAACTGCATGAAGGCTTAGCCTTGATGATATGCATCTGATCTCAGAGATGACACCGAACAAACACAGCATGATGACATGTTGTTCTGACTTTTGACTATCTTGTCACAACCATACTCTGCATTGTGGCTTGCTTGTGATCATTGTTTGGGGTACAGGGTATCTTCACGTGCAGCTTCAGCTTCAGCGCAGCAAGCATACTGGGCTGCAGAGGCAAGCAAAATCAGCAATGGTGAGCAGCTACCCTCAAGCCGCTGCAAGTTTGGTACTGCATGTATGCTGCAGTAGCACCAAGCTCAGCATGACTTGTGGTGTGTTGATATAAGGCTGAGCCAAAAAGGTGCTCAAGATGCAGGTTGCTGCGCACAGTGTGACACACATGACCATTGTGCCAAACACGCGGCAATGCTATTATGCTTGCTGCAATGCTCATGTGTCAACATAGCATTGTTCTGAAGTTCAAAGGCGGCATCAACACAGGCATGTCTCGCAGCTTGATACCAGTAGGTCTTGCTCCTGGTGGTGAGTCTTGCAACACATTGTGCTTGCAGATAATCCAATGCTTGATCGTTTGGCTCGACTAGAGACTGAATATGGGAAGCTCACACCTGAAAAAGGTGAAGAAGAGGGCGGGCAGAAGAAGAAGGCTGAAGATGGTGAAGCAGAGGAAGATGAACCTATAGAGGAGGATGAAGATGATTTTCAAGATGATGACGACTATTATCAGGTGGCTGCATGGCCAGGGCCTGTGACTGCATCTGCTCAGCTTGCCTCATTACCCACCGGCCTTCAGCATGAGCATTGGGCAAATTGAGGCTGTTCTCATCTGCTCTTATAGGCAATGATGTCTGTACACCAGTTCGCAAGCTACACGGCATTGAGATTGCCCACCTGATGTTTGGTGTGACGCAGCATGGCAACAGTAACTGACAATCTGGTGTGCTCATGTGCAGGGCAATGTGTTTGATGATGATGAAGGGTATGATGACGCGTTGGATGATGGCGATGATGGCGCCACATACTGACACTTTGTCATTCACTGTGTACTGCATTTCAGACTGACATTATACAGTAAGATGGAGTATAAGACCAGCAACCATCTGATTGTATTGGTCCAATATCAGTGTAGTAGGGTCTACTTTCCCAGTTACCTTGCTGAGTACCCAGGCGCAAATGAAAGGTTAAACGCATGCCTGACAATGTAGACTGTATCATGGATAGCTTAGACACCAACAGACCTCTGAATAGATAACAAACGTATGTCCTGTAGCTATTGCATGAATTCACAGATGGTCTACAAGACGATGATCAGAATGGAAGTTGTGATGAATAAGTTGTAACAAGGACAGTCCAAATTACTTCATCTTGGCTGCTGCTTTTGTGCAGGGCTTGCGCTTCGCCTTTGGCTTTGTCACTTTTGGCTTCAAATTTGGTGCTGCAGGTGGCTCAAAACACTCATTCTCTTCATCTCTCCATTCCTTGGTGCAGTCAGCATGTTCTGCAAAAACAAACCATGATGCATCATACATTGATGTGTGAGCGGCATACACAATGCTTCATTGACAGAACAAGCAAGCATGTCCTGAGCACAGTCTTCGAAATCAGGGACCACACACTATTGTCAGCAGAGAATCCATACCTGGCCCTGTCTGAACAGTGCTGGCTTGAACGTACACGTTTGTTGCCATCTCCACGGTTGCAGAACCTCCACCTCCTGCTGCACTCACAACCAAGGCTGTGCTGCTGCCAGGCAACATGCTGCATCAATGCAATGGGGCTGACAAACATGTCTGGTATGCTAGGATAACATCCAGTTGTGTGCGAGAGTATAACAGTAGGCTTGCAAATAACGCAGGATGACCACACCTGTATTTGCCACCTTGACAAGCAACAGGCTTGAGCTGCAGCTGACATGCCTGGTATCATACAGGCTACCTGCAATCAAACAGCATGCTGTAATGCTGCATCAAGTAGTCACGTCCCTAGGCTGCGTTATGGACTGTGAAATGCAGCTGTGCTATGCAACAGCAGCTGCAGCACACGGCATGCAGCTTGCCATTTGCAAGCCAGACTGTTTGTCGTCCCAAACAGTACCTTTTATGTCCATCTGCATGGCTTCACGTGAGTTTCTTGGCTGTAGCGCAAAGCGACCGATGCTGCCTGCGTCTCCGGCTATGTCAAAGTCTGCTGGCATCTCCACAAGATTAGTGTCAGTGTTTGCAACACCCTTCACTGCAGCGCTGGTGACATGCACTTCTGCTTCCTACAAGCAACTACATGCCTTGGTATCAAGAGTTATTTCAGTCGCAGATGGTTCTCTGGCAATATGTGCTGGATGCAACTCATGTCATGAAATCTACTGCCAGCTGGCAGCACAACAGCATGGTAACAAGCAGTGCAGGAGCAAGCCAGCATCATCACCCTTGGGCACACCGCAAAAGCAAAGCCACATCACAACAGCCAGATAAGAAAGATGCTGCTAAAACCTAATCCACCATCAGTCTGCTCATGCCCATCGCATGCTCTCATGTGAAATGAACAATAACTTAGAAGTGTCAATGGTTTGAGAAGGCGTCCAGGTGATGATATTAGTTGCCAGCAAGTGTTGTGATGAGCTCACATTGAGAATGGCTTTGCCAGTGCGCTGACGCTTGGCTGCTGGTGCTGCCGGGCCTTCTGCCTCATCTGCTCCTTGTTTGCCCTGCAACAATGCATGAGTGGAGAAGGAGTGAACAGGCAAGCAAGATGAGCAAAGCAAGCCAGCAAAGGTATGCAGGATGTACTGGAGGCTAGGGGCATTGCAGCAAAAACTCTGTGGCATAAAGCAAACTACATAGTCAACCACGAGACTATTGCTTATGCTGTTGGGCAGGTTGGGACACACCTGAACCATCTCTGCAATGCCTTTTGATGTGGCAGCTGGCAGTTGCAGGGCTGTTGACTTAGCCTGGTAGGCAGGCGGCTTGCCAGCAGTGAAGGCAGGTTTTGATGGCTTTGCACATCTATCCAGCACCTTGGTGAACTCTCTAGCCTGTTTAGCTGCAGCAGATTGGCCTGCTTGAGCATTGATGACATCATCTGCTTCTTCTTCCCGTCTTGAAGAACTGCTGCTTGGCTGATAGCTGGAAGCACCACTGCTGCTTGGTGTAGACCAGCTTGCACCACTTTCAGAAGAGCTGTCTTCAGGCTTAGTTAGGGGTGTGATGACCTTTGTAAGGTGCTTGCTGGGAATGGTGACAGGAGCAAGGGGCAAAGCTGTTTGCCTTGTCATGTCTTGCTGTGACACCAGTGTCTTCTTGTTTGAGAGCAGACGTTGACTTGAGCCAGCTACTGGTATCTTGGAAAGCTGCAGCAATTGATCTGGTCCAGTGTGCTCTTGTCTTGCTGGTGGTGCAAGGAAAGCTGTTGGCATTCTGGCTGCCACTTCTGTGGTTGAACTGAGTTTGGTACGGCCACCCTGCACGTCGACATGCGGTAGTGGAGGCAGCTGCAGAAGCGAGTCACTTTCGTCGCCCTTACACTAGTGTGCAGCACTGTGCTGTATGCTGGAGGGCCAAAGGTCACCTGCGTGTGACTCTTGCAATCAAGTATGACCTGGGGAAATTGCTTCTTGCGTGTGAACGTGATCATGTTCTATGCGGCACCCCGGCGGCCAGCTTCGATCCACAATACGGTATTTGAACTGCGCAGCACACCTCACAAAGCTGTCAAGACGCCTGTGTCGAGCAGCCGCGGGCTTCAGCACTGCAAGTCGGCAATGGTCACATGGAAACACCACGTCTGATGCAGTTCTGGGCAGAGGCTCCTGAGCCGGCCATGTTTCACACCATCATTCAAACCCCGGGGCCGCCATGCACCGGGTGTAAAGTAGCACAATGCAATTCGTGAAGGATGAGATGAACAGTTGCGTTGACACTATTATAAACAATTTGACACTGGAGGACAGCGGTGAAAGACTTTGTGCTGCATCCGTCTGCAGTATATACACACCAGTCAAAAATTCTTCCACTAGCAGTGACCTGATGCTGCTTGTTTCTAAAAGGCATGCCAGCAAATTTCCGCCTAGGCATCACTCTGTACAGCACGCTCCTGATCTATAAAACCTAGTAAAACATCCACAATCAAAGAATAAAATGTTGTACATGGCTGTACAAGGTTTGGTCAAAGTGACATGTCAGTCATTGGACGGTCACTTGTTCTGGTGTTCAGCACAAGAACAGAAGACGTTGACTTTCAAAGTACATCGACCAACAAAGTCAACAGTCTAGCTGTAAGCCTTTTGGATGAATGGGTCAAGTGGCTTTCCAAGAGCATACACAATAAACCCAATCTCCCGAAGCTTCTCATGGTCCAACAGGTTGCGGCCATCAAAGATGAAAGCAGGCTTCATCATTGTCTCATATATTCGCTCAAAGTCATAGGTCTTGAACTCATCCCACTCAGTGAGCACTGCCAGTCCATGCGCATCATTGCATGCCTCATATGGATCTGTTGTCACAGAGACAGCATCCGTTTTCTGGTGCTGCTTGCGGCCTGGGTGATCCCACTCAAACTTAGGTGTGGCCAAATCTGTGAAGATCTGCTCCCTTGTGACCTGCACATCAAAATGATTTTCAGGCAGGCTGCAATGTCGGACTGACATAATTATTACTAACAGCAGTTGCATCAGCAAGTGCAAAATAGCAGCTGCTTGCAACCTAAGCACAATACAGCCGAGGCGTCTGCGACAACAGAGCAGTAGTATTGCTGTACAGCGCATCAGGCAAAGCGCCCCAGTAATGCAAGTTTGACACAGGCATGGGCAGTGAGGCTGCTGCATATGATTGAACCACATGCAAACATGTTATACGGTCATTGCTATTGCTGTATGGAGCCAGCAAGGCATACCTTGGGGTCATAAATGCTCAAGCGAGCATTGTCACCAAGCAGGCCCTTGCACACATCCAGCGCAGGTGTTTCTCTGGTGTCACCAGTATCTTTCTTGAAAGCAAAGCCCAAGACAGCAATCTTCTTGCCAGAGATGGTGTTGAACATAGCATCAATGATGCGCTCAACAAAGCGCTGCTTCTGGTAGTCGTTGATGAGCACCACCTGCAAGACGTGGTGCATATCTTACAGCAATGTAGGCAATGCATCTTGTGCAATTTAGCAGAATTGGACGTCGTCCCAAAAAACAACAAAACACATGAATAGCTTCAAACACAACCAGTTTTTGTAGCTCATATCGACCAAAGCAGCATGTAATGGATGCCATGTAGCGCAAGATGATGTGCTCACCGAGTGCCAGTACTCTGCTACTTGCTTCAGTCCTAGCATCTCA
>JAABUO010006279.1_pt1 | contig 13717 bp, 13 predicted proteins | sample 5559291 | NCBI WGS metagenome assembly JAABUO01 (sample SAMN10711878, study PRJNA513372) | rock metagenome | isolation source: Antarctica rocks | place: Antarctica: Victoria Land, Finger Mt sud | reverse complement strand
TCACGGCCAGCCCGGACGCCCACGCCGCGACACCAGCGCCGCACGCGCGCACCGTGCCCTCCGTGGTGCGCGTCACCATCAAGGGCTACGCCTTCACGCCCAAGACGCTCACCGTCGTCCCCGGCACGACGGTGACGTGGACCAACACGGACAGCGCCATCCACACCGTCGTCAGCGATACCACCGCGTTCATGGCCTCGCAGGACCTGGCGACCGGCAAGACCTTTACGCACACCTTCGCTAAAGTGGGCACGTTCAAATACCACTGCGGTCAGCACGCGTTCATGACCGGCACGATCGTCGTCAAAGGCCGGACGCGCCCGACGCACTAGCAGCGCCGCGACCACGACGGGGGAGCACCGGTTGTGGTGGCCCGTCAGCCTCAATCCCCTCCCGTGCGTCTGGGTCGTGGTCATGATGCCCGCACGTTGGCGCTGGGTCCGCCGCACGCGGCTGGCTCGACGACGTACTCCACGCGCAGGACGCGCCCCGTGTGCAGGGCTGTGTCGTCGATCGTGCGCAACGCGCCGGCCACCTTGCCGGCCAGCTTCTGCTCCAACCACGTCTTGTTGAAGGCGGCGGGGACGGCCACGCGCAGCACCGCGCCGTCCTGGTCCAAGGCGCGCGTCGAGGCCAGCCAGGCGTTGAAGTTCTCGGCGGTCATGACCTGGGCCAGTTCGTCGAGGACCGCGCGCCACACCGGATGCTCCTCGACGATGGGCAGGCGCGCAGGGCTGTCGGACCACGCGGCGTAGGAGTTGATGGGCTCACCGTGGCCTTCATCGCGCCGGCGTCGTCGACGAGCAAGCGGGCCAGCTCGCCGGCGATCTGTGGCTGGGCCGACGTCGGCGTGCCGGGGTGGCGCGGGGTGCAGCAGGTCGGTCAGGACGGCGAACAGGTAGGGCATGCCGTTGGGGGCCTGGCCGTCGCGCCGGCGCTTGAGGATGCTCGCCTGGCGGTCGCGCGTCCGGGCCGCCGCCTCGTCCAGCAGGCGCAGGAAGCGGGCGGGCGACACGCCGGCGTCGCGACACAGGTTGCGGGCGCGGCCGAGACTTGAGCGCGGCGCGTCGTCCCCCAGTTCGGCGCTCAGGGCGGCGATCTCGGCCGCGAGCGCCTGGTCGTCTGGGTCCACGCTGCTCTGTGTTTGGATATCGTCGCTCGTCGTCGTCTGTGTCGCATGAGCGGGGGTAGGGGGTATCGAATCGTAGTCGAAGGTTTCTATTTCGACTGGGTTTACTTGGGGTGAAAGATTCTTCATCCCCCCCACGCGCGATCCTTCACCCCGACGCGGGCCGGCTGCGGCGTCGCCTTGAGCGGTGTTTTCGGTTCCATTACTCTTGGCCCCTGCACATAGCGGCTCCTGTTCCGCGTCCCCCTGTGCCCTGTTGTGATGGTCACATAGCCCATAATTGCACGCATCGTTGTCGGGGGTCGTCGGTGTCGCGGGGGCCGCGTCGGCGTCGGGGAGGAGGCCGTCCAGCCGCGCGCGCCCTTCGACGGCCGCGAAGAACGGGCGCAGGTCGTAGGCGTTGGTGGACTGCCGACCGTTAGTGGATAGTCGGGTCTGTATGTGCAGTAAACCCTTGGCTTCCAGCGAACGAAGGTAGCCCTGGATCGTGCGCACCGTCTTGCCCATGCGCGTCGCCAGCGCCGCCTCGCCGGGGAACGGGTCGCGTGACGACCACCAGTAGGTGCAGAGTTGCGCGAGGCAGACCATCTCGGCTTCGGTGACGCCGAGCCGCGCGTAGTACACCCACGCGTAGGTCGGCAGCGCCGTGTAGCCACCGGTGAGCAGGAGCACGCCGTAGCGCTGAACCAGGCGCCGGTCGATGGTGTCGGCCGATGGAGATGAGGGCGGCGGTGTCCTGTCCAGCCTGGGGGGATGGGCGCGCTGTTGACATGGACGCGCCGTTCCCGTATGATTGCTCATAGGTACTCCTTCGGAAGCGTAAAGCTCCCCTGTGAGTCCCGAAAGCTCTTTTGGGGGTGGTAGCCCGGTTGAGTTTTCGGACCCGTCCTAGCGGCCCTGGTAGCAGGATCGAAATACTACACCAGAACCGCACCATATAGGTGACAAACGTGGCCCACTTGGGGAAACCCGGTGGGCTTCGTGCATATAGCACGACGTTTTTGCTACGACATCGCAGAGTTCTCCATGATGCGCATGATAGCGCATCGCATCGCGTGCCTGCAACGCGAACAGTAACGATGGGACATCAGTTCTATCATCGCGCACCGCGGCGCGCATCTGCGGTGGCCGCGATGCGCGCGGCGTGCGCGGTCACGTCGTGGGTCGAGGCGGGCTCGAACTGCGCGTAGTCCCGCACGTCGTCCGGATGGGCGTGCGCGGGGCAGAACAGGATGGCGTCCTGGCGGGTCGTCCCTGTCCGCCTATTCGTGACCTCCCGGCCCTCCACGTAGGCGCGTACAATGCGAACGTCGGGGTTGACGCGTAAGGGCAGGGGAATGACGGCCGCGCCACAGGCGTAGCAGGCGCAGGCGTGCCCCCAGCGGCGTTTGCGCACGAGTCGGCGGTAGACGGGCTGCTGCATAGCGATCCTCCTCCGTGTGGTCACGTCCGGCCGCGTGCGGACACGGCCGACCCTTACCCTATACCCTAGCCTCTGCTGTCGAGCAGCGCCTTGCCCAGCTTGCCCATCGCCCACATCTCCAGTCCCGTGGCGACGAAGCACCCCACGATGCTCGCCGCCGCGACGATGGTCATGAGCGCCTCCAGGACGAGCGAGCCGGTGTGTCCGGCGTCCACCATGGCCATCGTGGATAGCTGCATCAGGACGAGGCAGAGCAGGGTTTGCACCGCTCTCCTGAACGTCACGCCGCTCTGTTTGTGGACCTGCGGATCGTGGATATTCATACGACCTCCTCCGGTCACCGTCGTCCGTATCGTCCGGGCGTGATGCGCGCCCGCGCACACGACCAACTCCTCGACGATGCGCCACCAGGTGTGTAGCAGGCCCGGTACACCCTGCTGCTGGTAGGCATCGACACACAGATCCTCGTCATCCTGGAGCCTCTGTATGCGTCGATCCTGCCGGTGCGCGTCGGGGTCCAGGCGGATAAGGCGCCGCTCGACGCCCATGGCGACCGCGACAATGAGGCGCGTGTGCCCCTGCTCCCTCTCCCCGTCCATCACGCCTCTCCCCCCGCGCGCGCCGTGAAGGCAAGGGTGGGGCGCGGCAGCCCTAATCTCTCCTGTGCGGCTTCACCGGCCCGCACAAGCTGGCCAATGCGCTCCGTCTCGGCACTAAAGACCTGCGCGCCCAACGCGGTGAGCCGGAAATGGCGCCGCGGAGCGTTGGCGTTGACGGCAGGGTCGGGACGCACCACGCCCTCCGTGATGAGCTGGGCCTCCAGCATGTAGTCGAGGGAGCGGTAGAGCGTCCCCGTCCCGAAACGCATCTTCCCGTCCGTCGCCGCTTGCACCGCCTTGATAATGCCATACCCGTGCCGCTCGCCGTCCACGAGCGCGAGCAGGATGTGATAGACCGCCGGGGTAAGCGGCAACAATCTGTCGATGTCCGCTGTCATGTATCCCGTCTCCTCCGTCCAATAGCACGCAACATATCCATTAATGACATGTCCGCTACAGATATGATAGACGAAGATGCTGCCCCCGTCAAGCGGATCATCGCCGCTCCCCGCGCTTGTCTCACTGCGCCCCCTCGTGCTATCATTGCGCCGGTGGTGGAACTACTACGTCCATTCTACCGCCGACGTACTACCCTGTCAACGCACATAGACCACAATTGTACGCTCTGACAAGATATCTCGTGGGGAGAAGGGAGGGCCGGAGGCGGCCATGCAACTCAGGGATCGGCTGGCCGAACTGCGTCGTGAGCGTGGCCTGACCTTACGCGCGTTGCGTGAACGTGTCCTGGCGCGCACCGGCGCCGTCCTGTCCATCTCCTACCTCTCCGAGTTGGAGCGCACCGATGCGCTGCCCTCGCTGGAGACGCTGGCCCGCCTGGCGCGCGCCTACGACCTCTCGCCCCAGGACCTGCTCGCGCCGGTCGACCTGCCGGCGGGGGACCCGGCGCTGGGGGACACCGGGGGCGGGGACGCGCTGGCTCAATATCCCCCCGGCCTGCGCGCGCTCATTGAGCGGGGAACGGTGACGCCGGAGTGGGCAGGGGCGCTTGCCCGCATCGAGTTCCGCGGCCAGCGGCCCCGCTCCGAGGACGAGTGGCAGGCCATCTACGGCCTGCTCAAGGCGTTCCTCGACCCGGCGACGGTCGGCGAGGCGCGTGCGGCCTCTGCCACAGACCTGGCGGACGCCACGGGTGCCACGGGTGATGCGCGTGACAGGGACGCGTGAGATGGAGGAGAGGACAGGGCCGATGGACGCGCCGGACGCGTGGCTCACGCCGCGCATGCTCGACGAGAAGATCCGCGCGCTCGTCGCCGATGCGCGCCGGCGGCACGACCTCCCCGTGGGCTGCGCGGGCGCGCTCGCCTGCGCACGCCTGGGCCTGCGGCTCCATCGCGCCCCGTTGCCCGGCGGGATCGATGGCCTGCTCGCCGGTGACTGTGTGGTCGTCGACGAGGCCCTCACCCACCACGCGCGCGTCGAGTTCAGCATCTATCACGAGATCATGCACCACCTGATCGAGGAGGACGGCGCGCTGATCGAATACTACACCGCGCGCCTGCGCCGCGACGACCGGGCCTACCACGCCGCCATCGAGCGCTGCTGCCAGCAGGGAGCGGCCGAGTTCCTGCTGCCGCGCGCCCGCGTCCAGGCGGCCATCACCGCCGAGGGCGTCGCGCCCCACCTGGTGGGCCTCCTCGCCGACCGGGCGGGGGTGTCCCTCGCTGCCGCGGCCATCCAACTGGCGCACTGCGCGCCCGTGGAGTGCTACGTCGTCCTCTGCGGTCCTGGACCGGCAGGGCTCATCGTCGAGTATGCCCCCACGAACGGACGCTACCCGCTCGCGCGCTCCACCCCGATCCCCGCCGACCACCCGCTCATGTGCTCCTGGCGGGCACGCGGGCCGGCGAGCGGCTGGTCCTACGTGCCGTTCCCCTCGGGCAAGCGCATCCCGTGCCACTGCGAGGCCACCTACCGGGCGGGGCGTGTCGTCGGCGTGCTGGCCCGCGAACGTCCGGTCCCCCGCGCGCAGCTGGCCCTCCCGTTCTAGCGTCCGTGCTAATGTTGTGTGAAATAGCGTGGATCGGCATGCTAAACATTGCTAACAAGTCAACAAACTAGCTCACTACTACATGTACTCGGTAGCAAGCTATCGAGTACACGTAGTAGCGAGATATCGTGTTTTTATGCTACCATGAGCGCATGTACAAGCGTGAGCTAGATAATACGCTAGCTCGTTCGTATGGTAGGACGTGAGCATGTCATCGACCATCATCGCGCTCGCCGCGAACAAGGGCGGGGTCGGGAAGACCACCATCGCCCTCGAAGTCGCGTACTTACTCGGCGGCGTCCTCGTCGATCTCGATTGGGACCAGGGCGGGGCGTCGCGCGCCTGGGGCTACGACCCCGAAGCGCGCGCCCGCTCGCAACTCCTCGCCGCGCTCAACGGGTCGTCGAAAGCGCCGCAGCCGGTGCATGGCGCCGGCCGGCCGGCGCTGGTGCCCTCGCACCCGCTCCTGTCCGAGGCCACGATCGCGCCCGAACTGCTGGCTGAGAAGCTGACGAGCTGGGCCGCGACCTGGCCGGAGCCTTACGTGGTGGTAGACACGCACCCCGGCGCGACGGCCCTGAGCTACGGCGCGATGGCGGCCGCCAACCTCGTCGTCGTCCCGGTGGTCCTCGGCAACCGTGAGCTGGACGCCCTGGGCGGGATGCTGGCCGAGTTCCGCACCTTCCGCCTGCTGCTGATCCCCAATCGCGTGCCGGCGTACCCGGACGCACGCCAGATCGACCGCCTCGACGCCCTAGCCAGCGCGTACGGCGTCACGGTGGGTCCGCCGATCCTCGATCATCGGTGGTTGCCGCGCCGCCGCCACCGTACCACCCTCAGCTCCGTCAAGGAGCCGGGCGAGCGGGTCGCGGCGGCGGTCGGGCAGTTCGCTGCCGTCGTCGAGGCGATCAAGGAGCAGGTTGCATGAGCGGACTCGATACACTGCGCGGCATGAACAAGCGTCGCGTGCCGGAGCCCTTACACCCGCGCGAGCAGGCCGCCGCGTCGGCGCCGGTGGAGGAGAGCGTCCCGGTGCCTGAGTTGGACACATCGCCTGCGGAGGTCGCCCATTCCGCGCGGAATACGCCGGCGCCGGTCGTCGACGACGCGCCAGCGGGGAAGCCGCCGTCGGCTCGGCGCGCGCGCGGCCATGCGCGAGCGGAGCGGACCGCCACACGGGCGTACCAGCATCGCGACGAGGAGCAGGTGAACCTCGGCGTGCGCGTGCCGCGCGAGTTGGACAACAGGCTACTCGGCCTGGTCTACCAACTCCGCATGCAAGGCGTCCGGGTCTCCAAGGCCGAGCTTGTGGCCATGGCTTTGGAGGAGTTGCCCGAGGACGCGACGCCGGCGCTCCTGCGGCGTGTGGCGAAGCGTGCCGAGGGAGGCTAGGCTCAATATATGCCTTATTTCCGGCACGCGAGTTGGGCGCCCTTTGTGTACCAAGGGGTGACCTATAACCTCACCCACTTGGATGAATACGAGGTCACCGTTAAAGACACGGATGACGTAGACCGGCGCATCGCCGTCACGTTTGCCGATCACTGCTTCACGCGTAAGCCTGAGCCTGACGACGATCCGGCTCTTGTGTATCCCGCTAGTGATCGCCGGCCCGGTCATTTCAGTTTCGACCGCTACCACCATTCATTCGGACTCGCAGGACACATTGCACAGGCCGCGCAAGGAAAGGTGTGGACTGTACGGGGCGACACCTTTGCGGCGGTGCCCGTGGTGGACCATGCAGGCACGCCAATGCTCTACGGGATTGTGTTCAGCTTGGATCGCGTCACAGGCTTGCCGGTGCATCTGCACATGCGCGTCAAGACAGCTTATCCCTGTACGGAAAAAGACATCCTGACGTTCGGTGAGGTCCGGTTCCGACATTTGGTCGCCCTGCGGATGAAGGGCAAAAGCCCAGGCCGCATCACGACCCCAGGCCGGAAAGTTCCAAGGGTACGTTAAAGAGGGGTCAGGCAACGATTCCTGCGTAGGATGTAAGGGGCAACAGCATGTTGCACAAGCACCGGACGAGTCCTACGCAGATCACCCGACTGCTCCCGACGCGGATGCCACTATCTCTCAGTGCATCGACGCGTAGACGTCGCCGCCAGTTGTGTGCAACATGCTGTTGCCCTTTACAGATTCCTGCGTAGGACAGCCATTTGACAATAATATCTTCCTGCCCTTTGCATAAGCCGTCCTTTTGCCGTATGCTACCGATAAAGGCAGGGCTGACGGTTGGTCATGCGGCGAGTGCGTTGCGTCACCGGAGCTCGCAGATGTAGGACATGGCTGGCTTGCCGTTGAGCGTTAGCTCACCGACGGCGACGAATCCGTTGTGTTCAAGCACCTTGCGCGAGGCCGGATTGTCCAGCGTGACCCTCGCGCGCAGCCTGGTGAGTCCGTACTCTGTGGCGGCGAGCTCGCGCACCTTGCGCACCGCCGCTATGGCCAGTCCCTGCCCCGCGGCCTTCTGCGCGATCCGGTATCCGAGCTCCGCCGACCCGTCTGCCACTTCGGTCAGGTTCACCCGCCCCACCACCTCGCCGCGCTCGGCCACCAGCAGGTGGAAGTAATCCGTCCCGGCGGCCTGCCACTCGAGCAGTTGCGCATGCCGCGTGTCGAACTCGGCGAAGAACTCGTCCCCCCGATCCGGCACCGACGCCGCGAAGTAGGCCCGATTCTCCCGCTCGAATGCAAGCAGGGCTGGCGCGTGGTCGAGGCGGACCAACTGAAGGTCTGGCATGGGTAGTTGAAGGCGTGGCGTCGATTCCGACCCGGTTCCCCTGTCCTCCTTCGATTCCATGTGTGCGGGTTTCCCGCCCACGGCCTGCCTACCGATAGGTGCTCAAACCAGGTATCAACCGTAGAAATTGGCGCTCTACGTACATGGCGTGCCACAAGTGGCTGTTCTACGCAGCTTTCGTTGTCCGACCCCAAAGAGGACGGCACAAAAAGAAATAGGCCCTTTCGGGCCTATTCCGACTCCGGTGCAACCAGAATCTCTGGGCGAACCTCTTCCCTGTTTCCAGGTATCCATCTAGTCCAGGATGGGCTTGGTTTTGAAATCAAGTGGGACTGGCTATGCACACGCCCTTCTGTCCAGTGCTCTGTCTCCAATTATACCCTCTCCGCTATAGATGGTCAATAGCTATCTATGCGGGGGTAAGGGTCTCCAAGGCCGAGCCTGTGGCGATGGCCCTGCGGGAACTGCCCGAGGATGCGACGACAACAATGAGCGCCGCCCTTTCCCCACAAACGCGCGTTTCCGCAAAATGGCACAATGAGGGTAGGGACCGATACGACGTATACTGCTGGTATAGGCTGTAGGATACATAGAAGGGAGAACACGATGGGCATGGCTCTCGGCACACGCACCAGACCACGACGGCGGGGCATTCACCCTGTCCCACTTTCTCCCCGCACGCGGCGGCTTGGGCGTATCAGCCTCCTCGCCCTCGTTTTCGCCGTGGTCCTCGGCGTGTTCACCGCCCTCGGATCGGATTTTGACAATCGCAACTTCTTCGTCCTGTTTTATGCCTACATGGTGTTTGCGGTGTGGGTCGGCGACCTCCGGGAAAGCCTGGGGGCGGCGGCGATCGCGTCTGCGGCGACTCTATGGATGATGCACACCATGCCGACGTGGTGGCACTATTCGCAGTGGACCCTCCCTGGGTTTCCAACAGACCGCGATTGGTTCTTCTTTGTCGCCATCGCTTTCGCGCTTGTGGGACTGGCCCAACGCTGGCGCATGGCCCGCGGACACGTTCCTGACGATGCGGCGGCGCCCATGATGACCAGTGGACTGGAGAACCCCGTGTTCGTTGTCCAGGGGCACGCGCAGATCATACAAGGCCTAGTGTTAGGGTCGCTGTCACGAAGTGCAAGGTGCCTCGACAGGTAGAGGCTCCCATTAGACGGGGAAACGACCGATGACGCTGTTGTACTCGTCCTGCGCCTCCCCGATCGACAGGCGCGAGTAGATCTCCAGCGATTTGCGGGTGGCATGGCCCGAGTAGGGCTGGATCAGGGCGTCGTCGATGCCCTGCTTCTTGAGCCAGGTCAGCAGGAAGTGGCGCAACTGGTGTGGCGACACGTTGTGCTCCAGCCCAGCAGCGGCGGCATACCGCTCCAGCAGGCGCCGGACCCCACGGTCGCTGTACCGCTTCTTCCACGACGACTCGAACAAGTAGGCCGCCCCGCGCTCGCGCATCCGGTCCATGTGCAGCGCCAGCGTCTCCTTGAACGCATTAGGGAAGGGGACGACACGGTCCTTGCCGCCTTTGCCCTGGTTGATCCGGATCTGGCAGCGGTCGAGGTCGACGTCGGTGAGCCGGATGTGGACCAGTTCGCTCACGCGCGCGCCCGTGTAGAGCAGCGTCTTGATGAGCACAACATCGCCCGTGCGCTGCCCCTGCCACACCGCCTCGTAGTAGCGCCGGATCTCGTCCTCGCTCGGGACATGGGGCAACCTTTTCGGCGCACGGGGGATCTCAACCCCCAGTTCCGCGCGCAGATGCCGGAAGACCTGCTTGAGATAGTCGTAGTCGGGGTGCTCACCGCGCAGGTGGCGGGCCAATTGCTGGGCCTTCTTGCGCGCCGGTGTCCGCGCCTGAGTGACACTGGGCATGTCGCTCATCCCGCAGCCTCCTCGTCCAGGGTCAGGCGCTCGTGCATGTCGAGGCGGAACACGCCGTAGGGGTTCACGTGGGCGTAGATGAGTGGAGTGAGCCCACGCAGGTCCTCCGGCGTCATACGCCCCATCCACGCCGGCTCGGACAGCACGCGCTGGATCATCAGAGTGTTCACGAAACAGAGGGCATTCTGGACGAGGGCCATGCACAGGACGGAGACTTCTTGGTCGTCGAGGCGGTTGGTCGCGATCTCGCCGCCCTTGCCGTAGTGGATGAAGTTGTTAGCGCTGTTCCAGTTCTCGACCACTTGGAGCCCCTCATGCACCTCCCGCCTCACCGCCGGGTCGCGCAAGTAGGAGCAGAGGAAGATGGTCTTGACCACCTTCCCGAGTTCGGCCAGCGCGGCGTAGGTGGGATGTTGGACACTGCTGCGCGTGAAGCGGCGCAGGATCGCCTCGGTCTCGGCCGTGCCCAGGCGCAGCGCCGTGGCGAACTTGACCATCTCATCGTATTGCGTGCGGATGAGGTCCCAGTTGATCGGCCGCGAGAGCACCGGTTGCAGGTGCGGATAGGCGTCTTTCTGTCCAGGGAACGGGCGGTAGAGCTTCTGGGCGTGGATGCCTTTAAGGCGTGGCATGAGCTGGAAGCCGAGGAGCCTGGTGAAGGCGAAGGCGACCTCCGATTGCCCATGTGAATCGACGAAGTTCTTCTCTACGGTCATGTCGGTGCAGTGGCGCAGCACGCCCTCGATCATGGCGGCGACCTCGGACGAGGAGACCGTCTTGATCTGCGAGTAGATGCACGCCGCCTTCTTTTCGATGTGCCAGTAGACCATGATGCCGGCGCCGTGATGGCGCTGACTGTATTCGGTCCGCAGGTTCTGGTCCCACGCGCCGAATTTCTTGGAGTCCGAGGCGCAGGTGGTCGTGCCCTCGCCCCACACCTGCGGGTTGCGCGCCGCGAAGGTGGCGTTGACGACGCGCGCGATGGCGTCGCGTACGTGGTCGCGCGTGATGAAGCGCCGACGCACGTAGCGCAGGTCGCTATGGCTCTCGGCGTGCTCGCCGGCGGCGATGCGCTTGAGGCCCGTGTTCGTCCCCAATCCGTAGAGGCAGAGCAGCAAGCGTCGCCGCAGCGTGTCTGGGTCCAGGATCTCGCGCTGCCCCCCGCTGGTGAAAGCGCGCGTGAAGTCGACGCGCAGGTCGGCCTCCTTGAGCATGTCGAGCAGGCTGGTCATCGGCCAGAGCCGGCCGATCTCGCCCTTTACGCGCGCGAGGTTCTGCGGTTCCGGCAGGGGATCGAGCGGCGACACCTTGATCCAGCCGTTGTTCTTGGTCAGGATCTCCACGCCGGCATTCGCCGGCATCTCCCGATCGAGCGCCCCGAGCGCGGCCACCATCTCGTCCTGCAACCCTTTGATGAAGACATCGGCGTCGAGGGGCTGGCGCAGCGCCTCATAATAGGCAGCGCGCTGCACGTCGAAGTCGGCCGGCAGGTCATCGTCGGGGTTGCGATAACGATCGGCGCCGACAACCCAGATCTCTTTGCACCGCAGCTTGTCGCGCAGAGATTGCAAGACGCAGATCTCGTAGGTGATCCTGTCGACGCGTGCGCGCCCTTTGCCGTCCGTGCGCACCACGGTGTCGGCCCACCCCGGCGGCACGACGCCGTCGATCGGCACGTCCTCCGTGGCGGCGAACAGGCGACTCTTGCTCGCCGCGTACCTCTTGAGCAGGGCAAGGGCGCGGATGACCGGGCGGTGGGCGGCGTTGTTGGAGCGGAACTCCATCACGTCGAGCAATTCGGGGAGCACCTGCCGGTAATGCGACCGATACGAGGCGCGGAGGTGCGTCTGGACGTGGAGCCGGTAGGCCGGGCCGGTCGACTTGTACTCGCGCACCAGGTCGCGCAGGGTCTGCTCGCCGCCGACCGCCGGCCAAATAATGTCGCGAATAATCCCGTCGGGGTGCGCGACCGACGCCTCGGCGATGTGGTAGAGCAGGTTCGTCTTGCCGGTCACGCGCTTGAGGTCGTCGAGCAACTCCTGCGCGACCTTGCGTTCGGCCGTCGCGTCGATCTTGTGGATCATGGCAAGGAGCAGGTCGATCAAGCCGTCCGTGATTCCCTGCCGGCGCGCGAGGCATAAAGCCGCGACGAGGGTGACACGCACCGCGTCCGGGTGCGCGCGCAACTCGCTCGGCGCCTCCGCCGCCGCGCGCTGTCGGTACACCTGCACCACCTTCGGGGATACGTCGGCGAACACGTCGAGCGGCAAGTCTACCTGCCGCACGCGCCGTAGCTTGGCGACCTGGGCGCGCACGTTATCCAGGCTCATGCGCCCGGTGTCGGCCTTGAGATCCTGCAACGTCACGGCGCCCGCGTCACCCGCTGCCTGCGTCCCCGCTGATGCGGCCTCTCCCTCGCCCACCTCGTCGGGCGCTTCGCCCAAGGCGAGCAGCGCGTCGATCCGCGCCAGGCCCTCCGGCCCGATACGCCCCAGCACGGTCCGATACAACGTGTCCTCGTAGGTGCGCAGCGCCGACCGGACGACGCGGTCGACGCGGCCGGGGGCCGGGGGCTCGATATGGCCGGCCCGGCAGCGCGCGTAGACCGCCGTCTGCAGCTGCTCGGGGCGGTGCTCATGAGGCAGCACCTCGCGACACAACCAGGCGGCAAGGTCGTCGGCGTCCGCGACCGTCGCCTCACGGAACCCCAAGGCGTCGCGGATCTGCGTGCGGTGGTACTTGATCGTGCGGCCGTCCCAGTCGTACTGGGCGTAGAGCTCCGGGGGCACGTCGAGTTGCTGCGCGACGTGGACGATGGCCGCGGCCGGGATGTCTCCCCTAGCCTGCGGGAAGCGCCCCTCGATCTGGAAATACTTGAGCAAGAGCGCATAGCCCAGGCGCGTCGCGCCGGTTTTGTTCGTCAGGGGCTCCAGGTCCCAGGGGAGCAGCGCCCAATATTCGCCCAACTCGTCCGCCGTCCACTGTCGTTTCACCGCGGTCTCCTCCCGGCCATAAAGGCGCATAATAGGGTTGCCGTGAAGTTCCGATAAGGGCTGGTGTCGGCCCTTTTGGCTTGATACGCAGTATAGTGGAAGCATGAGGCGCGGGCAAGACCGTTGTCACGATAGGCGAAGTGCCATCGCCAGAACGTAAGTCGGCGCATTGGTGAGCGCGCCGATGCGATGGAAGGGAGGTTCCCATGCGCGCGACGTTGTGGCAGGGGACGGGCGAGATGGGCATGCTGCGGCGCGCCATCCTGGAGGACGTCTTCGCCGCGGCCGATATCCCCCTCGCCGCGGTCTCCACCCAGGACGAGGTACTGGCGGCCGCCGCGCGCTCCCGGCGCGCCGACGATCACGATTTCGTGGTTATCGATTGCGCGGCCGGAGACCCGTCGGACGTCGACCGCTGCGTCGCCGTCGCCACGCGCACGACCCTGGCCGTGCACATCATCCACCCGCGCGAGGAGACCTTCCGCGACATCGAGCGGGTCGTCGGCCGCCCGTTGGTCTGGCTACCGGCCAACTTCACCGTCGCCAGCCTGCTCGACAAGCTGCACACGCTCAAGGCGCAGGTCGTGGCCACCGACCAGGACGCGGCCCGGGAGCGTCCGGCGCTCACGCCGCGTGAGCGGGAGGTGCTCGATCTACTGGCACAGGGCCGCGACAACCGCGAGATCGCGACCCTGCTGCGTGTGTCCATGCATACGGTGAAATCCCATGTGCGCGGTATCACGAGCAAACTCCGTCTCACGCGGGCGCAGGTCATCGCCACATACCGCGACGGGGATGAAGGGATGGAGCTAGTGGGTACCAGCGGAGCTTGGGCGTTGCAAGCACCCTATGCGTACAACGAATGGGAGCGCAACTACAATTGGCAGTATCAGACGGTCGATGGATCGCCCGGGACAGGGTTGAAC
>JAABUO010006278.1_pt1 | contig 13717 bp, 15 predicted proteins | sample 5559291 | NCBI WGS metagenome assembly JAABUO01 (sample SAMN10711878, study PRJNA513372) | rock metagenome | isolation source: Antarctica rocks | place: Antarctica: Victoria Land, Finger Mt sud | reverse complement strand
GAACCCGCCGTCGGACATGACCTGCCAGAACTGCTGCAACAGATCCGGACGAATGAAGATCGAATACTCAGCCACAGACAACACCCAATCAGTACATGTTGCGATCACCACGAGAACCCAAGGATCCTTATCTGAACCCCGCCCAGTATCTGGTTTGCGCCCTCATCGCGACTCCGGCCAGGGATCCACGATGAGCCCCGTCCACTCTTGGCGCCAGCGTGCGGTCTTCTTCTCGTAGACCTCTCGTGGTGCCAGGACTGGGTTGGGTCGGACCCGTTGGTCGAACAGGTCGGTGAAGCCGTGCGGGGCATAGACCTCAAACTGGCCCGCCGCGTTCCGCGACACCGCGTAGCAGCAGGTCGTGGAGGCGAAGTGGTCGATCGCGTCGCGGCTGCTGGCAAACGGTCTGGCCGGGACTCCGAAGTGTTCCTCGTACCAAACGTGGACGCGGGCCTCATTGCGGATCTCGACGCGCGCGTTGACGTCGCTGAACACCATTGCCGCTCGGCCGATGACAGCGTCCTCGCCCTCCCACGTGCGATCGGCCGCGTCGAAGTAGAACAGGTCGTAGTCACTGATGCCCGCGCCGGGGTCCCGCCCGTCCAGACAGGGGTCGCAGCAGTATTGGCCGAGGAAGCACCGGATTTGAGCCGGGCCTTGCTCGGCTGGTGCGCTGCCGTCGGTTATTGGTCGGTGGTGAGTCTGTTGATCGCGGTGTGGCGGTCCTCGGGGCTGGGCGGGGCGTAGCGGCGCGCGGTTTCCATGGAGTGCCCGAGGATCTCGGCGACGACGACGATGTCGGTGCCGGCCCGGGTCATGGTGGTTCCAGCGGTATGGCGCAGTACGTGCGGGGTGAACTCGCCGTCGCGCCCGACGTCGATGCCTGCGGCCTCGGCGATCCCGGCGAGCACGTCGTAGGCGGCGCGGGCGGAGAGCCGGCCACTGCGGCGGTTGAGAAACAGCGCCGCGGTGGCGGTGGCGCCGGGCCAGGTGCTCCGGTCGGTGATCCACGTCTCGAGGGTGGCGCGCAGGATGGGGTGCAGCGGGACCTCCCGGTAGCGGCCGCCTTTGCCGTAGCGGATCACCAGGTGGCCCTTGCGGGCGGAGGTGCGTACGTCGTGGAGGTCCAGGGCGACGATCTCGGCGATGCGTGGGGCGGCGTAGAACCCGACCAGCGCGAGTGCCTTGTCCCGGGGTGAGCCTTGATCGGCGGCGCGCAGCCAGCGCAGCTGGGCGCGCTTGTTCAGCGCCCGGGGGGCGGCCTTGGGGAGATCGGCCCGTTTCGCGGTGGCCGGGCCGAGGCCGGCCCGGCGGTAGAGGTCGTCGATCGCGGTCAGGTGCGCATTGACCGTGGCTGGTTTGCGCCGCGCGACGGTGAGCAGGTGGGTGCGGTAGTCGCGCACCGCCCAGTCCCGCGCGGCCGGGTCGGTGAGCGGGTCGCCGTCGATCCCACCGGCCTTGATCGTCGCGGCAAGCCAGGCCAGGTACTGCCGAACCCGGGACAGGTAGACCCGCACCGTTGCGGCTTCGAGCGGTCCGCCGGGGCGGGTGATCTTCGCGGTGTAGCCGGCGAACACAGCGGCGAGAGCGTCGGGCACGTCAGTCGGCGCTGCCCCGGGTCGAGGCCGCACCGCAGTATCAGAAGCCGATTGGGGGCTCTGCGTATCCGCCAGCGACGAAGTATCGGAAGCCACAGTCTGAATCTACATCTGATACTGCGCGGTATCAGAACTTAGCTGCGCGGCCCTCCTACTGTCGGAACAGTTCGTCGTCGATGTGGATGTTGCGGGTGTCGGCGTTGATGGCGGCGAAGTTGAGGAGGCGGGAGCCTTCGTCGGTGAGCGCGGCGATGGCCTGGTCGGTGGGGCGGGTGTAGGGACGGATAGTCAGGGTGGCCTCGTCTCGGTCGTGGGTGATGGTCCAGTCACCGTTGGTGACGCCGTCGAGGAGCACGACGGCAGGGACGATGCCGTTGGGCCGGCGGGAGTGGCGGCGGTAGTCGTCGGTGAGGACGCGGCTGCGGTCGGCGTGGGAGCGGAGCAGGTTGTCGAAGTCGTAAAGGAACCGTGGCGAGGTGGGGGTGTCTGGGTCGGGTCGGGGTGCGTTGGGGAGGTCGAAGAGCTCGCGGCCGTTCTCGTCGCGGAAGGTCACCAAGCGGGGGCGGAGCGCGGCGAACGCGGCACGTAGTCCGGTGAGGCCGGACCAGGTCTGGGCGTCTTTGATGGTGGCGGGCCCGAACGCGGCGAGGTAGCGCAGAACCAGCTGTGGCAGCGAGGCACGTTCGGAGGGGCTGCTGGTCTTGAGCCACGTTTCGAGGGTGGTGTGCGCGGTGGGTCCGCTGTGTCCCCACAGGCCCCGAGGGGGGACCTGAACGAGGGGCACCTGGTTGCGGACGGCGTAGGCGAGGGTGGCGGGCGGCCGGTCGGGCCATTGCGCGTGCAGTAGCTCGCCGAGTTGTTTGGGGGTACGGGGCTGCTCGTTGAGCAGGTCACGGGCGGCGTTGGTGAGGGCGGCCATGTCGATGCCGTGGATCGGCCGGCCGTGTGTGTAGTTGGTGTACAGGTCGCGGTCGAGCGCGGGCTGGACGAGCGGGCGAAGGCCAAGGGCGTCAGGGGCGGTGACCAGGTGGATGGTGGAGCGCATCAGCGCGATCCGTACGAGCTGGTGCCGCTCGAGCAGGTCGGCGGCGTGCTCGGGACGGAAGCCGGCGATGCGGTTCCACAGCCCGAGATACCAGCTGTGCGGGGTCTGGGCCTGGAGTCCGACCAGGTGCTCGACCACCTCGGTCACGCTGCGGTCGCTGCGCTGGAGCAGCAGTTGCCGCGCGAGCGTGGCCCGGTTCAGCGCGCGAGGGCTGAGCACCGTCTCGGTCATCGAGAAGCTCCTTTCCCGGGTGGCGTCGGGTGCCGCGGTGGTCGCTGATGGCCGTGTTGCTGTGGTGGCGGCGTCTGCGGGTCAGGGGTTCCAGGCGGCGCTGATCTCCTGCCACGAGGCCGACGGCTCGCTCAGCTGGCTCGCGGCCGGGGAACGGAAGGCGGGCAGGAGCATCTGCAAGTAGCGGCGGCGCAGGGCGTCGCTACGGGCGTTGTCTCCGACGCGCACGGCGCTGAGCATCTCGAACAGCAGGCCGACATCGTTGGCGGTGACGTCGTCGCGGACCGCGCCGGCCGCCTGTGCCCGGGTGAGTAGTTGCTCGATCAGAGAGCCCATCTCGCCCGCGGCGACGTTGAGCGCGTCGTCGGCGGGACGCGACGCGGCGAGGCCACGCAGTGAGCCGGCGCGGGCCTGCGTCGCCGCCTGCAGGAACCCGCCGAAAGCATCCCACGGGTCGGCGTCGACCCGGTCGAGCGCTTCCCGGGTCGCTTGCATGATCGCGTCCATGCCGTCGAGGAGGAGCCGGCGCACGAGCGCGTCCTTGCTCGGAAACCGTCGATACAGCGAGCCGATTCCGACCCCGGCCCGGGCCGCGATCTCGCCCATCGGTGTGTCCGGCGCCACGGTCAGCACATCCTGCGCAGCGGCGAGCACTCGTCGGTCGTTGACCGATGCCTCCGCCTTCCGTCCGCCGAGCCGAGGCCCCGCCGCCTTCTCCTGTGTCGCCATGACCCCAGCATAGCCAACGATCGGAACGGTTACCTCCGTTCCGTGCTATAGTTTCGGAACCGAGGCATCCGTTCGGAAACTGGAGGCAACTATGCACCTGCCCACACCGCAGGAGACCGCGCAGACCGACACCGGTGCGATGAGCGCCGGGGAGAGGCGCGGTCTGCTCGCCCTCTCACTCGGCGTCGCCCTGGTCGTCGTGGACATGTCGGTGATCAACCTGGTCATCCCGCGGATGGCTGCGGACCTGCACCTGGGGTTCACCGGCGTGCAGTACGTCAGCGCCCTGTTCACCCTGGCCGCCGCCGCGGTGGTGCTCGGCGCCGGGGACCTCGCCGACCGGATCGGAGCGCGCACCGCCTACCTCGGCGGGCTGGGCGTGTTCCTGCTGGGCAGCCTCGTGGTGACCGTCGCACCCACCGAGGCGGTCATCCTCGGTGGCCGGATCGTGCAGGGGATCGGCGGCGGGGTAGCGATGACCGCCGCGCTCGGCCTGATCAACAACAACTGGAAGGGCGCCGCGCGGGGCACGGCCTTCGCCCTCTACGGTGCGACGTTCGCCGCTGCGTCCGCGGCCGGGCCGCTGCTCGGCGCGGGTCTGGCCGAGGTGGGCGGCTGGCGGCTGGCGTTCGCCATCAACCTCGTGCTCGGGCCGGTCGCCTTCTACGGAGTGCGCACTCTCGTTCGTGAGGCGCCCGCCCGGACCGACGTCCGGCGCCCCGACATCGGCGGCCTCCTGCTCGCCAGCGCCTCGATCACCGCGCTGGCCTTCGGTCTCATCCAGGGCCCAAGCTACGGCTGGCTGCACGCCACCGCCGACGCCGACCTGCTCGGCGTCAGCTTCCACCGCGGCGCGATCTCCCCGACCCTGGCCGTGCTCGTCCTGGCCGCCGCGCTGGCGGCCGGCTTCGTCACGCTCGAGCGATCCCGGAGCCGGCGCGGCCACCCCGTGATCGCCGACCCCGCGCTGACCCGCGTGCGGTCGTTCACCATCGGCAACCTGGCGCTGCTGATCGTCGGCGTCGGCGAGTTCGGACTGCTGTTCCTGCTCCCGCTGGACCTCCAGGTCGGCCGCGGGCTGTCCGCCCTGCACGCCGGGCTCGTCGTGCTGCCCGTGTCGATCGGCGCCGTCGTCTCCTTCCCGCTGGTGGAGAAACTCGCCGCCCACGGCGGCGCCCGCGCCGCCGTGCTCGCCGGGATCGCCCTGGAAGCTGCCGGCCTGCTCGGTGTCGCCGCCGCCGTCCAGAGCACCCACATCGGCTGGTTGCTGCCCGCGTTCTTCGTCTACGGCCTGGGCATCGGCGGCGCCACCGCCCAGCTGACCAACCTCGTCCTCGCTGAGGTTCCCGACGGGCGCAACAGCCTCGCCGGCGGGATCTCCAGCGCCGTGCGCAATCTCGGCTCCACCCTGGGTGTGGCGCTGCTCGGTCTGGCCTTCACCGCCGGCGTCGCCCACGCCGGAATCCCCGGGCTCGCCGAATCACCCGCGCAGACCGTCACCGCCCTCACCGCCGCCGGCCACACCGCGTCGATCACCCAGGCCGGCGCCGCCCTCGCGAACGGAATCACCCTCGCCGGTCTCCTCGCCGTCGCCTTCCTCGCCGTCGGGCTACTCGCCGTCCGACGGATGCCCACCACCCCCACCACCGCGGCGGCGGTCCCGTCAGCACAGCAGGCCGAGCCGAGCCCCGCCCGGCGGTGAACACCGCCGGACCGGCCACCCAACATCCACAACCGCGGGTCGCCCGTCCGCCCCCATCGAGCCATGACCGCCGACCGCCCCCGTCTCGCCCGCACGAGCTAGCTCCGTCCGCAGCAACTCCCAGCCCCGACCACGTGCACCTCACACACCGAACCGCACCCGAGCAAAGGACTCTTCGATGACCACGAACGCCCGTCGCGTGACCCTGACCCAGCACCGGACCGGGACCGAACCCGCCACCGAGCTGGTGAGCCTGGACCAAACCTCCCTTCCCGACCCAGGCCCGGGTGAGGTCCTGATCCGCACCACGTTCGTCCAGGTGGCTGCGGTCATGGCCGACCTGATGCGCGAGCACCCGAACCTGCCGATGCCCGGCTACACCCTCGGCGGCCCACTGTGGGGTGCCGCGGTCGGCGAGGTCATCGCCTCCGAAGCGGGCGGCCTGCCGGTCGGCACCGCGGTGATGCACATGCAGGGCTGGCAGGACCACGTCATCGCCGGACCCTACGAGGCCTTCCCGATCGATCCGTCCCTGCCCGCGCCGCAGTTCGCCCTCAACCAGGGCGTCACGGCCTACCACGGCATCGTCGACATCGCCGCGGTCACACCGGGCGATGTTGTGTTCGTCTCCGGCGCCGCCGGTGGCGTCGGCTCCCTGGCCGGCCAGATCGCCAAAGTCCTCGGTGCCCGCCAGGTCATCGGCTCGGCCGGCAGCACCGCCAAACTCACCTACCTCACCGAGACCCTCGGCTACGACCACGCCATCAACTACCGCGACGATGACCTTGTTGCCGGCATCCGCGCGGTAGCACCCGATGGCATCGACGTCTTCTTCGACACCGTCGGCGGCGCGCAGTTCGAGGCAGCCGTGCAAGTTGCTGCCACCGGCGCCCGGTTCGCGCTCTGCGGGGCACTGTCGGGTCAGCTCGACAACAGCGCCGGCGCCCACCCCCGTCTCGACATCATGACCGCGATCAACAAAGAGCTCGTCATCCGGCCGTTCACCACCATGCACACCCCGCAGCAGATCCAGGCCTGGAACACCCACTACGGTCGCTGGCTGGCCGAGGGCTCCCTCATCTACCCCCACACCCTGATCACCGGAGGCCTGGACGTCGCGGCAGCCACCCTCGACGGGCTGCTCGCCGGAAACCACCGAGGCACCGTGATCGTGCAGCTCGCCCCTGAGGGCTGAGCAATAGCCCGCAGGTCACCGGCGGTGGTCTGCACCGGTTGGACCTTCAGCCCCTACCTGGCCTGCGGGCTTCTTGCTACGCCAGCGCACGAGAGGTGGTACGTCGATGGCGACCCGTGTGTTCTCCGACGAGGAGCTCGAGCGGTTGCGTTCGTTCCCGCCGATCACGCGTGCGGAACTGATCCGGTTCTTCACCCTCACCCCGGCTGACGTGGCGTTCGTCGACCCCGGCCGGGGTCGCGGACCCGCCGAGCGCCTCGGGTTGTCGGTCCAGCTGTGCATTCTGCCGTGGTTGGGGTTCGTGCCCGACGACCTCACCGCTGCGCCACCGACCGCGGTCGCGCGCCTCGCAGACCGGCTCGGTGTCCCGGCCGGCATGCTGGGTTCCTACGGGCGCCGCGAGCAGACCCGCACCGATCACCTGCAGATGGTGGCCCGCTACCTGCAGTGGCGCCCGGCCGGGCCGGGGGAGTTCAAGGAACTTGACGAGTTCCTGCTGGCGCGGGCCATGGAACACGACTCCCCGACGCTGCTGTTCCGGCTGGCGTGCGAGTACCTGGTCTCCGCCCGGGTGATCCGATCCGGCCCGGTCGTGCTGGTCGAACGGGTGGCGCACGCCCGAGCCCAAGCCGGGCGGGAGACCATGGACCGGATCGCCCACGAGCTGACCACCAGCCGGTGCGACCGGCTCGACGCGATGCTGGTGCCCGACCCGCAGATCGGCTCCACCCGGCTGCGCTGGATCACCACCGGCGCGACCGAGACCAACCCGACGGCGATCAAGGCCCAGCTGGACAAGCTGGGCTACCTGCACGAGCTGGGTGCGCACACGCTGGACCTGGCGGCGCTGCCCGCCGAACGCCGCCGCTTCCTCGCAGGCGTGGGACGCCGGTTGACCGCCCACGCCCTGGGGCGCCGCGAACCGCAGCGCCGTCATCCGATCCTGCTCGCGCTGCTGGCCCAGTCCGTGGTCGAGGTCCTCGACGAGGTCATCGGCCTGTTCGATCAGGCGCTGTCCGGGCGGGAGAGCCGGGCCCGTTACGTGATGACCGAGCTGCTCGCCGAGCGCGCCAAAGGCGGGGAGGACCGCAACGCGCTGCTCGAGGCGCTGCTGGGCGTCGTTGCCGACCCGGCCATCCCCGACGAGCAGGTCGGCGGGCTGATCCGCGGCGAGCGGATCGGGTGGGACCGGCTGCGCGCCGCGCTGGCTACACCGGTCGCGCCGCTGCCCCGCGACCACGGGCACCTCGCCGCCCTGGACCGCTCCTACGGCTACCTGCGCCAGTTCACCCCGCACGTGCTCGGCGCGATCGACTTCGCTACCAGCCCGGCCGCCGCACCGCTGCTGGATGCGGTGAAGGTCCTGCGGCAGCTCAACGTCACCGGCGTCCGCAAGGTCCCCGACGACGCACCTACCGGGTTCGTCCCGGCCCGGTGGCGCGGCTACCTCGACACCGCCGCGACGTTCGGTGACACCAGCAGCTACCGGCATTACTGGGAGTTGTGTGTGTTGCTCGGGCTGCGCGACGGGCTGCGCAGCGGGGACGTGTTCGTCCCCGGGTCCCGCCGCTACAGCGACCCCACCACCTACCTACTCACACCCGACCGGTGGAACACCCAACGCGACGAGTTCTGCCGGCTGGTCGGCAAACCCGCCGACCCCACCGCCGCCCTCGCCCACGCCGACCACGAGCTCACCGCCGCGCTGCACGACCTGCAGCGGGTCCTCGCCTCAGGTGGCGGCCGGTCCGCGTCGACGAGCACGGCGACCTGGTCATCTCCCCGCTCACCGCCGAGGACATCCCCACCGAGGCCGAGGCGTTGAAGACGGAGCTGACCGCGCTGTTGCCCTACGCGCCGATCGTGTCGCTGCTCATCGAGCTCGACGGGCGCACCGGGTTCCTGGACTGCTGCACCCACGCCGGCGGGAAACAGGCCCGCTCCCCGGAACTCAAACGCAACCTGCTCGCGGTGATCATCAGCCAGGCCACGAACCTGGGCCTGGTCCGGATGTCGGAGGCCTGCGGGATCTCCTACGACATCCTCGCCTGGACCGCCGAGTGGTACATCCGCGAGGACACCCTCCGCGCCGCGAACACCGCGATCATCGGCTACCACCAGCGGCTGCCGCTCACCCCGCTCTTCGGCGGCGGCACCCTGTCCTCATCCGACGGGCAACGCTTCCCCACCCGCGGCAAGTCCCTGACCGCCCGCGGGATGAAACGCCACTTCGCCCGCCAAGGCCTGAGCACCTACACCCACGTCACCGACCAGCACGCCACCTACGGCACCAAGGTCATCGTCGTAACGCACCGGGAAGCGCACTACGTCCTCGACGAGATGCTCGGAAACCAGGCCGACGACCCGCCGATCGTGGAGCACGCAACAGATACCCACGGTGTCACCCTGGTCAACTTCGCCCTATTCGATCTCGTGGGTCTGCAGCTCTCGCCGCGGATCCGGGACCTCGGGAAGATCACCCTCTGCCGGACCGGCAGCCGCGGCGACGCCGTCCGTGCCCACCCCACCGCGGGCCCACTGCTGACCCGGCGACTCAACGTCGACCTGATCACCGAGAACTGGGACGAGCTGCTGCGGTTGGCCGCGTCGTTGAAGTTCGGGCACGTCACCGCTTCGCTCATCGTGGGCAAGCTGTCCGCCTCGGACCGGCAGAACACCCTCGCCTCCGCGCTGAAGGAGTACGGCGCTCTCATCCGAACGACCTACGCCGCCCGCTATTTGTCCGATGAATCCTATAGGCGCAAGATCACCAGGCAACTCAACAAGGGCGAAAGCCTGCACGCGCTGCGCCGGGACCTGTTCTACGCCAACGAGGGCACCGTGCAGCGCCGACACCTCGAGCAGCAGACCGAGCAGGCCTGGTGCCTCACCCTAACGACGAACGCCGTCGTGGCCTGGACGACCGAGTACTTCGGGCTGGCCGTCGAGGCGATGCGCGCCCAGGGCCGCCACATCGACCCCGAGATCCTGGCCCACATCTCCCCGGCACGCAGCGAGAACATCAACTTCTTCGGCACCATCACCGTCGACGTCGAGCGCGAGCTCGCCCAACTCGGACCCACCGGCTACCGGCCCCTCCGGGCGCCAACCCCCACTGACGGCTGAGCCCGCCGCACCCTTCTCCCTAGCCAGGGACTCGCTCACCTGTCTCAAATCCGGTGGTTCCTCGGCCAATACTGCTGCGACCCCAGACAGTTCCACACGGTTTGGAACACCGCGCCTGCCGTTAGCCACCAGTCCGCCACCCCCAAGCAGGAGCCCCGGTCGAGGAGGGCCCGGTTGACCGGATTACGGAGAACGAGCTCCAGGAAGCGATCGTGGTCACGGCTCATCACCGCAGCCTCCCGCGCACCACCGACGAAACCCAGGCCGAAGCCAGTCCCCCAGGGTTCGGCTAACGGGACGAGCCAGCCGCTGAAGGGCATCGGCTGGTCCTGGTGCTGGTGCCTACTCTGGTGACGTGCTCGGTGTGGGGGCAACCGCCCTGTCCGTGACCGAGAGATTGGGAAGTGTTGTCGATGGCCGATGCTCGCGCTGACTTGCGCGCGGATTGCAGCCGCTGCGTCGGGCTGTGCTGTGTTGCGCCGGCCTTCGCAGCGTCGGCGGACTTTGCTATCGACAAGCCGGCCGGCCGACCCTGCCCGAAGTTGCGTCCCGATTCCCGTTGCAGCATCCACAGCAATCTGCGCGAGCAGGGCTTCCCCGGCTGCGCCGTCTTCGATTGCTTCGGAGCGGGCCAGCACGTCGTGCAAGTGACCTTCGGCGCAGCGGATTGGCGGCAGTCCCCGGAGACCGCCGAGGCGATGTTCGCGGTCTTCCCGGTCATGCGGCAACTCAAGGAGTTGCTCTGGTACCTGGCGGAGGCCTTGACCCTGCTGTCCCACGGCGCCCTACGCGACGAGGTCCAGCGCGCGCAGAAGCAGACTGAGAGGGTCATCGGATCCGCGCCCGACGAGCTCCGGCAGTTCGATGCGGCTGCCCACCGGCAGCAGGTGGGCCCACTGCTGGACAAGGTCAGTCGAGCGGTCCGCAACCAGGTCCAAAATCGCGCCACCGACCGTCAGGGCGTCGACCTCATTGGCGCTAAGCTCCGTGGCAGCGACCTTCACGGCGCAAGCTTGCGCGGGGCCTACTTGATCGGCGCCGACCTCCGCGGGGCGGACCTGCAGCAAACTGACCTCTTGGGCGCGGATCTTCGGGGCGCCGATCTGCGCGGGGCGCGGCTCAGCAACAGCCTGTTCCTCACCCAGCCCCAGCTCGACGCGGCGACCGGGGACGCCTCTACCACGATCCCGGCCTCGCTCGCGCGCCCCCGGCACTGGTCCTCAATGGTCACCTCGACACCAGTCACGAAGAGCCGCCCGCGCCGCGGACGTCGGTAGCCAGGGAGGCGAGGTTGCTGTCCGGCTAGACGATCCCCCATCGGGCACCGCCGGGTAGCGGTAGGTGGTCGACACGACGAGCGGGTCGGGTGCACCCACCACCGCCAGCAACGCCCGCAGGCGCACGTCGGTGGAGTAACCGCCGTCGGCGGTCACGTGGTGGGCCATCAGCTCGCCACCTCCGCACGAGAAAAAATGTCCAGGGCACGGTGGCCGGCGTCTTCGCCGCGGCAGAGCACCACCGCCCCTTGGGCGAAGGTCCGCCGCAGTACCGCCAGCTGCTGGTAGGCCGGGGATTGGTACCAGTGTTGGGCGCCGTCGGCGTCGGGGAAGCCGATGACGATCAGGTTGCAGGTCAGCGACCCCTCCACGACCTGTGGTGAGCCGCCGTGGATGAGGAAGCTGCCGCCGTAGGGCGCCAGGGTGGCATCGATGCCGCTGAGGTAGGTCTGCAGTCCCTGGCCAGGTTGGATGTCGTGCAGCAGGCCGAGGGCGTAGCTCGCCGGACGGGTCATGCTCTGCATGGTGTGGCTCCTTCGCGGTGTGGTGTCGTGGACTCCTTTACCGTGCCGCGAGCCGCGGGGGGAGTCGATGACCGCACAGGTCATGGGACCGGCTCAGGTGCTGGCCGCGGCCAACCAGGCCCGGGTGGTGGTGTCGGCGGGCAGGAACGTCTCGATCGCGAGCTCGCTGGCCGCCACGTCCAGCGGGGTGCCGAAGGTGGCCACGGTGCTGAACAGGCTCAGCGTGGTGTCCCCGACACGCAGCTGCATCGGCAGCGCGAACGTGCCGCCCTCGGGCTCGGCGTGCTCGGGATGCGGGAAGGTCTCAGCCTCGGCAAGCAGCGCGTCCAGCGACTCACTCGGCGCGGCGGCCGCGTGCTGGCGGACCTGGCGCAGCAGGTGCGCCCGCCACGGCCCCAGATTTCTGAGGTGGCGGGCCAGGCCCCGCGGGTGCAGCGTCACCCGGACCACGTTCACCGGCGGGTCCAGCAGCTCGGGATCGACCAGCGTGGCGAGCATGCGGTCCACGGCCGCGTTGGTGGCCACCACGTCGAACTCGGCGTCCAGCACCAACGCCGGGTTGGGCAAATGTCCGGCGAGGACCCCGTCGAGCAGGTCCAACAGCGCGGCCCGCGCCACGTGATCGACCCGGGCGTCGGGATAGGCCGGCGCGAGGCCGGCGCCGAGCAGCATCTGGTTCCTCTCGCGCAACGGAACCTCCAGCGCACCGGCCAGACGCAGCACCATCTCCCGGCTCGGGGTGGCCCGACCGGTCTCCACGAACGACAGGTGCCGCGTCGAGGTACCGGCCCGCTCGGACAGCTCCAGCTGGGACAGCCGGCGGCGCTGGCGCCATCGGCGGATCAGCACCCCGGCAGGCTCGGTCATGGTGGTCACGGGCACCACGGTAGGGCCGAGACGCACCCCGTGGCGATGACCTGCCAGGTCATGCGTTCCCGGAGCCGGGCCCTCGGCGGCACTACCTGACAGGTCATGGACGGGCCGAGCATCGCTGGCAACCCTGGGGAGACCGCGGCCGGATCACCCGGCCTGGCGCAGCCGGAAAAGGGGCACGACCATGACCATGTTCGAGGACTTGGCCCAGCGCTACATCGACGCCTGGAACGAGACCGACCCGATTGCCCGTCGCTCCGCGGTGGACGCCTTGTTCAGCGAGGACGCCCGCTACGTCGACCCGATGGCGCTCGCCCAGGGCCGGGAGGCGATCGCCGCGACGATCGGGGCGGTGCAAGGCCAGTTCCCTGGGTTCGTGTTCCGCCTGGCCGGTCCGGTCGACGCGCACCACGAGCAGGCCCGGTTTACCTGGGAACTCGGCCCAGCCGGTCAGGAAGCCCCGATCGTCGGGTTCGACGTCGCCCTCACCGACGGCGCCGGCCGACTGCAGACCGTGCTCGGGTTCCTCGACAAGGTCCCCGCCACCGCCTGACCGTCCATCGTGATTTCCGGTGCGGGGCCGGCCGCTTCAGTGCTGCGGCCGCCCCCGCAACCCACACAGACCGTCGCATCCCCGAAGGAGTGCCAATGACCGTCAACCCCTCGCCAGCGCACCCAGCATCGGAACCGAAGGGCCAAGCAGCCAGCCGGGACCTGTTGGCCCTGATGCCCTACGCCGTCGCGCTCGGCGTCGTGCTGGAGTCCGCCAGTGCCCAGCAGGCCATCGGGCACCTGCCGTGGGCACCGCACCGCTGCACCGCCGGCGGAATCATGCACGGAGGGGCGCTGATCGCACTGGCCGACACCATCGGTGCGGTGTGCGCCTACCTCGGGCTACCGACCGGCGCCAGCACCGCCACGACCAGCTCCACCACCCACCTGTTCCGCGCGGTCCGCGACGGCCGGGTCACCGCCACCGCCCGACCACTCCACCACGGCCGCACCCTGATCGTGATCCAAACCGACCTGCTCGACGCAGCGGGCCGGCCCGTCGCGCAAGTCACCCAAACCCAAGCCGTCCTCACCTAGCCATGCCCGCAACCCCAGCCGGCAGGGTCAGCCGGTGCGATTCGCCTGACCGTGCCCCTCACCACCTGAACCGCGAGAACGCCGGACGTCTGCAGCAGTGCTGCCGCCACGAGACCCCACACACCGAACCTGTTCCGGGTGCGGATCCCCTGTGACACACGCCCGGCCGCGGTAGCGAAGCGACTGCTTGACGTCCGCTGACCGTTCGGCTACCGGCACGTCCGCACGACCCGGCAATGCACGAGTCAACGCGACAGGAGACTTCTGCTCGCGGGGCTCCCAGCACCTCAATGAGGCCGCAAATCTGGCCACTTTCCCCCGCGGAGGC
>JAABUO010006277.1_pt1 | contig 13719 bp, 4 predicted proteins | sample 5559291 | NCBI WGS metagenome assembly JAABUO01 (sample SAMN10711878, study PRJNA513372) | rock metagenome | isolation source: Antarctica rocks | place: Antarctica: Victoria Land, Finger Mt sud | reverse complement strand
GAATAAATTTTAAACATGTCGTATTATATGTAAATTGCGAGTATAATCGTGTTAAAGTTCATTAAAGTTATATAACATAATAAACGAGTCGCGAGCACGATTATAAATAATTAAAAAACGATTAAGAATAAACATAAAATTAAGTTTTTTAATTCTTATTATATATAAAATAACGATAAAAGTTTCTTCGTCTTAAAAAGAATTAATTATATACGCTTTAACATCTTGAACTTTTAAGTTTAAGACTAAGCTTCTTTTTAATAACTAAACTTGTATAGTATATTTCGTAAAAATGATAATGTTTTTAATAAATATTTTAACTTTAATAAAAATTTTAACTAAAGCGATTATTATAATAACTTTAATCTTACTTTACTTAAACTAAGACGCATTAATTCTTATATTAATCTTATTAACTTAAAGAAATGTTAATAATCGTTTTATTTTATAAAAGCTTCTTAATATAATAATTACGATAATTATATTAAGTCGAAGTAAGAAATTAACTAAGAAACATATTTAATCTTCATATTAAATAATGAATACGATGTCATTTATGATAAGAATTACGCGATATTATTCAGTAAAAAGAATATAAAAATATTCGAGCGTAATTAATCGTTTAAATAAGTTTCTATTTATGTAATACGCGAAGTAATTATTCTTAATGTTTTCTTTCGTTAATTAAAGTTATTCATTATTATTAAATAAATACATTAAATCGTTATTATAAGTTATAATAATAAAGATCTCTGCGTTTTCAATTCTCGCGATTTCTTAAACGATAATATAATCTTTTTTAAATTTTTTTAATATAATAATGTTAAAGTTAATTAGTGTGTAAATAACGGCGCTTACGTTATGCTTAAGAATATTCACACTTAACTTAATCTTAATGCGCTGAAAGAATTCTTAATCTTTTTTATTAAGAGTTTTCTTTATCTTAATTCGTTAAAAATACGAGCGAAAAGTCTTAATAACAGCGTCGCGCTCGATCTTATTATTCTTTTTATTTAACTTAACATTAATAATTCTTTAAAGTAAATAACGTTTAAATGCGTAATCTCGCTTCGAAAATTAACGTGTAATATAATAATTAAAATCATTATAATTTACATTTATCGAACTTTCGTCGCTTTTAAAATTTTCGTAAGTCTCGTTAACTTTTTCATTATCAATTTATATAATTAAAAAATCTTATATTTCGTGTTACTTGTTATTTTAATTATTTTAATTATTTTATTAATTTTATAATCGCGTCTTATTCTTAAAATAAGCGCTTAAATTCGTAACGTTTAAAAGCAAAGTGTTAAGATTAACATGATGTAATTTATATTAACGATTTTTAATGTTATGTAAAGTTTTCTTACTTTAATTAATAATTAAATGTATTAATTAATCGTAAAAGATATTTAATAATTAATAAAAAACATTTCATTATCGTTAAGCAAAATCGTCGTTTATTAAATGAGACGCGCGATTATCTTAAGCGATTATTTAACGTTCAGTAAACTGTGAGTGAAAACGAATAATCTTCTTATTCGTTAAATTAATATTTTTATTTTTTAATCGCTAAAGCTATTCGTTCAGTTTAAAAACGAATGTATTAGCTGTATTATTAATCGAGCTTAAAACTTTAACTTTCTTATTCAGCTTTAAGAATAGCATTATGATAACGACATTCATTAGTATTTTTTCTGTCTTAAAGAGTTTCTTAATAATATTAAAATCGTTAAAAAGTTTTTAAAAATATTATATAATTAATATTTAAAACTTATTTAATTTAATATTTCACTTAATAAAAGTAATTAAAAGATTTAAGTCTTTAAAGAGAATTAATGTAAATTTAATACGAAGATTTTAATTTAGTATAATATTACGAAAGCGATCGTTATGTTCATATTTTTTTTAGTTAATATAAGTAAAATTAAAAATTTTAATTATCGCTAGTTTAATTTTATTAAGCTTATTAAACATGATTAAACGAACTAAAATCATGATTAATTCGTTAAAAAGATAATATTAAAGTACATTCTTATTATCATTTTATTAATTACGCTCGCGAAGATTAAACGTTAATTATAACTTAATTAAGCTTTAATTTATTTTAATAAGAAAGCGATGAAGAATTACGCTTACATTCGTCGTATTAAAGAAAAGAAACGATTTAATAAAAATGATAATAATTTATTTATTATTATTAAACTTTATTTTAAAAGAATTCTTCGAATAAAATTAATAATTAAAGCGATCGAAAAGACGTAATAAATTAACATATTTCTTGTTTATTTTCGCGAATGTAATAAGTGTACGTAACTCGTAATATAATGTCTGAGTCTTCGTAATAAATGCTTACTGTGCCTTTATTAATTATAATCTGAAGAAATTTTTAATAAGTTAACATTTCTTATTATCGCGATAAGTGCGTCGATACGATTAATAAATAATTAAATAATCATTCTTTAAAGTTACTTGTTTTATTTAAATGATATACTTATTAATTTTAAACAGACTAAATCACATGTTAAATGTTAAAAAGACTCGCTTTATGTTAATACTGTTATTAAACTTTTAATATTAATTTATGAATATATTTTATTTAATCGTTAAGATGAAAATACTTAATTTAACTGTGTAATCTTTTAATAAATTAAAGATATCTTTAAGTATGTTCTTTATACTTTAAAGAATTAATAAATCTTAATGATTCTTAAGCAAAATTAACTAAGTATGAGCTGAGATTAATTTAAATGTAAATTTAAAAAAAATCATTTATTTTATTTAACGTAAATTATTAATCTTTACATTCGCGATATTATATGTAAAATACATGCTTTTAAAATATAAAATGCGCGATTAAAACATGATTAAATAATTCATAACGAGAACGTCGCGAATGTTAAAATTTAAATGTAAGCGAAAAACTTAATTATGTAAAATGTTATAAATTAAAAGACAGCTTTTAAATAACGATAATATAACTTAATGTAATTTAATATTAAAGCGAATACTAAATGCTTAATTCATTAAGATTTTAATTATAATCTTATAAGTAACGTAAAGATCATTATTTAAAGCATTGGGAGTGTTAAGATATGCGGTGTCACGCTCATGTCTAAAGAGATGATTAACTGCAGTGTGACAGGAATTCGATTAGGTCTAGCGTGTACGCTAGCAGAGTTCTCCTTAAGAAGCTCTGCTGCATCGTCTCTTTTACACAAAACTTTTAGACAATCCGTTCACTGGTTTCATCAAGCAGTTCAACAAAACGAATTAATTATTAATTTAATTACTTCATTAATGTTAAAAATAATTTTAATTTAAAAGATAACAAATTTAATGTTATAATACTTAGCTATGTTTACTTTCTGTGTTTTTTTCTTATCGTTTAAAATAAAATTAATAAAATTATTATTCTTAAGCTTCATCGCTCGAGATATGTAATACATAACGTTAGTCGCTGCATCTTTTTCTATCGTTATCGCTTTAAACTTTTCTTTAAGCATCGTGATAAAATGTTTATTAAAAGATATAAAATAACGACGTAAAATGACGTTAAGCTATTAAATGTAAAGAAGTAATAAAATGTAATAAGATTATAAAATGTACGATGATAAAATAAGATAAGATTACAGAGTGTTAAATTTTAAACTAATGTAAGTTTAAATTATACGATTAATTTTAATGATCGTAGCTTAAATTAAGATTATTATTTAATTATAATAAAAGATAAAAATGATTTTAATTAAAACGATTAAAAGATAAGAATTTATGTAAGCGATTAATTACTGTAATGTCTTCGAAGTTAAGTTTTTTAAAAAAGTATATACTTAAATAAAGTGAGCAAGATTTCGTTAATGAATTATTTAATTATAACATAATAAAGCTATTATTTATCTTTTAATGAATCACGCTTATTTATCTTAAATTCTTCATTATATTTAAGTTAACGATTTAAAAGAAATAATATAATAAATATCGTTTACATTTTTATTATTTATCATGTTTCGTTTTAAGCATAAGTAAACAAGCTGCATTATAAACATCTTAGTTACATCTTTAATTATTTATATATTTTTTACGTTAAGTCTTTTCGCGATAATTATTTATTAATATTTATAATTATATTAAAAACGTTCTTCGAGATAAAAAAGACGAATATTAATTAAATTACATTATTAACATTATTAATAGCGAGCAAGCTCGTTATATTTATGAAAATTCTCAGTAAAGAATATTTAATATCATTATCTTTATTAATTCGAGTATTTATTAATAATGTAAAATTCTTTATAACATTTAATCTAGATTAATTTATTTCGATTAAATATACTCGTATTACGTAAACTTAAATCATTTCTTATTTTAATAAAAGATATAATAATAATTACTAAGATTAAAAAACGTCGTTCTTAAGTTAACAGAATGTTTCTTAATAATAGAATAGCATTAAACATGAAAAGTCGTAATTTTTTCGTCGCGAAAATAATAATTCATTAAAAGAAAAAAGAATATTAATTAACATACGTCGTTAATAACAGTCTTTTACGCTTTTATCGTTAAGTTTCATATATTTATACACTTATAATAAACGATTTAATTAAATAAAACGATAATTATTAATAAAAATATTTTTAATAACTTAATTTATAATGAAAATACGATATGTATCTTCGTAATTTAATTAAAATCTATTAAAATAATTAATTATTTATATTAAATCGAGATTTTCTTTACTTAAAAAGCATAACTGATCGTTTCTTAACATTATAACGTCTGTTAACTAAATTAATATCGCATTACAAGTCATAATGCTTTTAAGCGAATTTATTTATTACTTTTATTATTGCGACTCGTAAAAATGTAATAATAAACGCTTTTATAAAAGCGTCGCGAATTACGATAATTCATTTATTATTAATAAATAAATTAGTCATATAATTTAATTTAAACGTGTTACATTTACTTATTTAGCGATTATATAACTTTCACATTATTATTAATCGCTTCTCGAATATAATCGCGAAGATAAGCTTTTTATTCGAAGTTTTTATAAATAATATGATTTTAACATCTTGTTATAAAGTTACATTTAAGCGTTTAACGATGTGAATTATAATTTACATAATTAAAAAACGAGATAACGATTATCGTAAAATTACTAAAATGTAATATTATCATTAATTCAGTAATAAAGAAATTTAAGAAATTTTATTTAAGTTAAAACGTTAAAGAACGACATTTTTAAGTTGTAGCAGATTTAAAGAATCGTTATTTAAGTTCATTAAATCTTATACACTTTAATTTTTTAAACGTATTATATAATTTCACTTTCTTCTTAATCGCATTTTGCGTTACTTATAACTTATTAAATATTAAAAAAGCAGTCGTAAAGAGAATATTAAATGTTTTAAAATAAATAAATAAAATAAAATCATGAAACAAAAAGTTTAATTTAAAAAACATTAAGTATCTTCTTAAAGATACTGTTTTATTTACTAATTTAAACTTACGAATTAAACGCGACATACAGCATTAATTCGAGATTATTTTAAATATTAACGATAATAATTAAAAGAATAAAATTAATTCTAGATAATATAATAAAGAGAAAAACGAGAACGTAATTAAGAAGTTTATAAACTTTTAAAACGATGATTTAAATGTATATAATTTATCTTACGTTATGAACTAAATAATCGTACTTAATAATAAAAAGATTTTATACGACTTAAATATAAAAGTATTTAATTATGCGAGCGAGTTTAACTTCAAGCTTTAGCGTAATTATTAATCTCGTTTAATCTTTAACTAATGTATTAGCTGAAATTATACGCATTTTTCGCTTTGTAATTAAATTATTATTTATTACTTCGATTAAATAATCGAGATGTTAAAAACGTTAAAGAGACGTAACGATTAAAGAAATTTAAAGAATATACTATTTCATTTATAGAATAGCGATAAGAGAGATTTCGTTATTAAACTAATTAATTTATAAACTCGTAAAGATTTTAACGATTATATTACGAATAATGATATTTCTTTCGAGCTTAAAGTATTAAGAAAAGATAAAAAGATACGAGTATTAAGAAATAAAATCTTAATCATTATTTTAAATTGCTTCTTTTATATATTAATTAATTAATTACTTTCATTTAAATTAGCGACATTATTCGTGCGAAGCGCTTAAAGAATAAACGTAAGAAATAATTACAGAGAAACGAGTTATACATATTTTATCTTCTTACTCGTTAACGATATTATTATAAGCAATGTAAAAACTTTAATCGCATCTGTTATCGTTAAGATATAAATCGTTTTTATAAAATGATAAAATTAAAAATAATATGATATTAAGTAACAGTAATCGCGAAAGATAACGAAGAAATTAATTATAATAATTCTTCATTCGACTTAATCATTAAACGACTTCATTCGTTTTTAAAAAATAAAGATTTATTTATAAAATTAAAGTCTTCGTTAAGTAATTAGTTTATCGCGAGCATTATTTATAATGCGATATCATTAAGTACGTTCTTATTAACGTTAACGTTTGTAACAACATATAATTTATTAATATACGCATTATAATTAAACTTATAATTTAATTATTAATAATAGTAATAAACGAGTTTAATTAAGACGTGTCGTTAAATATATTAAAATTCTTATTATTACTTAAACAAGTAGTTAATATTACACGAAGAATCATTAAACGAGAAATTCTTCGAAATAAAATTATATTATCTTTAATATTATCTCATTATTAATAATTATCTTCGCTCGTTACTGTCGCTTATTTAATTAATGAACTTATTTTTACGTTTAATAATTAACTAATCTTTTCGTTTAAGTTTAAGTCTTTAGTCTTTAATACTCGAATTTTCTCAGTCTTCATTATACATTAAATAGCGACAAATATAAAATTTAAGCAGCTTTGCATTTATGATAAGCTTAAAAGAAGCGACGATGAGCTTAAGCGTAATTAATATAATATTAGAAAGTTTAAAAGAAAGATAATAAAAAAAAATGCATAATCATATATTTTTCGAGTTACTCATTAAGTTACGATAAAAGCGAGATAAATAATAACGATAAGATAAAGTTTAAAAATTTTAAAGATTACTTCGACTTAAGATATATAACATTTTAATAATCGTTATTTTTATTTTATAAAAGATTTAAATAATCGCATTTTAAGCGATAATAACTAGTTCGCAAGAATAGCGATGATAATTATTCGAGTAATTATTTTTATTTCATTTACGATTTAGCTAAATAGTTTATATGATTTATATATTTATTAAGTTAAAATTAAAGTTAATAATTTTTAATAATTCATTAACATTACGATTAATATTATTTAATTCATCTCGTTACGAACATTTTATGCATAAATAAATAATTAAGCGTAAGAAACTTTAATAATTCGTTATTTTTTTCGTATAAGTTATGTAATAACATTAATTAAAGATTTATAAATAATGTAACGCGTCTGTTCTTCGTATAAAACGAAGATAAATAACATTAGCGAGCTTAAACGTCATCTTTATTATTATTATGTACGCTTACATAATCGATCGCGAAAGATTCTTTAATAAAAGTTATCGTTATTATTAAAATCGTCGTCATGCGATTTAATATAACTCATTTAACGCGATTACGAGATTATAAAATAAGATTTAAACTTAAATAATTCTTATAATAAGAGCGTTTAAACGAACATTAAAGACGAGAATTAAAAATACATGTTAATAAATGATTTCGTAAAGAAATATATAAATATTAAAATGAATAGCGTTAATATAAATTAAAATGTAAAGCGTATATCGTTAAGAATCGAAACGATATAATTTTAAACTGAACTTCTTTTTACATCGTTAACGCTTTAAGTTAAAATCTTCGTTAAGATAATTAATCGTAATGTCGAGATAACGATTAACGTGTTAAAGAAAGTATTAAAGTCGTTAAGCTCGAATTCTTAAACGATTAAGAACATAAATAATAATTAATATTATTCATTTCAGTACGAAGCAGATTACGCGTTCGCTTATTAACTTCATTAAACGAAAATTATTAAAGATAGTGTTTAACGATTTTTTTAAAACTCGCGTTTACGAGTCTTATATTAACATGTTAGCTTTTACGACGCGAACGAGTAATAAACACTTTTACATTAAATTTCGTATAATGTTAAAAATGACGAGTAACATTCTTAAACGTTTACAATTAAATTTAGTTACGAAGAAGTTTAAGAAGAATAACATTACATGTTATATCGCGACATTATTAAGATACTTTAATTCTTGTTAAGTCATTTATTATTTTAAAACGAGTTAATTTACGCATTAGTTTAACATTATAATATTAATAATTATCGAGTTTATAATAAAATGCATATTACTAATTAATAATAAAAGACGTAGAAAAAGCTTTTTAATGATACTATTATGATATTATTATTAATTTTTATTAATAAAATAATCTTAATTAAACATTAAGATGATTTATTTACATGATTTATATATTTAACGATAAAGAATTTAAGTTAACGTATAAGACATGTTTAAAAACGATCGAGATTAATTCTTCTGAGATTTCTTTTTATAATTAATAATGACAGCGACGATATTAAGTTAAAGATTTAATACATAACGCTATTAATTATACTTAAGCGTACGTTAAATACGTATCATCATGTATTAATATATTATCTTACACGAAATAATCGTTAAAGCTACGATTAAAAACGACATTTCTATTCTTTACGCGAATAATAAAATAAGATAATGTTATTTAATAATCGTTAAGTTTATAATAAATTACGAGAAATAAGTATTAATTATAAACGTTAAAATGAATTAACATTACTTTATTTATTAAGTATTATCTCATAAACGCGAAAATTTAAACAAGACATGATTAATTTAAACGTATACATTTATTTAAAATTAATAAAAGTAATAAAGAAAAAACAGCTTAATTAAGAATGATTCTGCTTAAATACATATAGTAAAAAACTTTACATAATTATATATATTTATTAATATTTACGAAATAATGATAATAAACGTGTTACATTAATTACTTAAGAAAATCGTCTCGTATTTAATATTATAACTCAGTTAAATCATTAACGAAAGCGTTTATATAAGTCGAAGAAAAAAAGAAATTAAATTAACTTTAAACGATGCATCAGAAACAGCTTAGCTAAATTAAAGATTTCGCGTCATTTCGTCATTTAAAGACATGAAGCGATTTTTTAAATATAATACGATTAAGTAATGAACTAATACAGATTAAAAGTTAATTATTTATTAATTTATTTTAATCATCGCATCGCTTTTAATTACGAGAACGTTTATAATAATTTACTTCGCTCGAGTAATAATAAACTTCGTAATACTTACTTAACATCATTCGCACGACGAAGAAACTCTTTAATATCTTAAACATGCGCTTTTTTAATTAAATAAGCTAAAGAACGTTTTTCGTTATTTACGATTTAAGCGTTCGAATATAAACATTAATTATTTTAACATTTTTAAATTACACGTTATAATAAATTATATAAGTTAAATTTAAAGATACAATAATGTTAATAATTTTAATACAGAATATAATAAGATTATACATAAGTATTTAATAAAGATCTTTTTCGATCGCATTAATAAACAAGATACGTTTTAAACACAGTTATTACATTATAATACTTAATATTTAAATCTTCTTACGATAAAAAATATTCTTCTTTATAAGAATATAAAACAAAGTAAGATTAATAAATATGCATTAATTATTATGATAACACGATTCAGTTAAGCCTTTAGTTTTCGTAAAATTTAAGACGTACTTATTCGCGAATAATGTAATTAAATACAAGAAACAGAACTTAATTTAAAGTTATAATGTTACGCATTAATCTTAATTAAAATTTTAAACATAAAGAAGCTTCTTAACGCGTTAATAATCTTTCTGCGCGAGTGTCGTAACATAATTAATGAAAAAGTCGTATTAAATAAAGAATTAAATTAAAAAAAAAGACTCGATCTGAATTAAATTATATTACGTAAGCGTTCATGAGTTACTTTAATGCTGAAAACGAGACGAAAAAGACGTTAACGACTTAAAGAATTTAATTAACGATAAAGTATATTGCTCGTTAAACTAACAGAAAAAGAACAAAATTTAAAGACGTAATTATGTCATGATTCAGAAAAGATTAAAAGAGATAATTAAAGCATTAACTTTACTAAACGATTAATTATTTAATTAGTTACGATTTATTCTTTTCATTAAAAATTCGTTACGACGAGATAATAAGAACAATGAGTTATAATATAATAACGTTCTCGTTAAATTACTTAAATCTCGTAATAAAAGAACTTAACAGGCTATACATGAAATGATTAAGATAAAGCACTAATTTAAAGATAACGCTAAAAATTCTCGTTCGCTTAAAGCTAGTCGATTTTTTTATTCACATATAATTCTGAAAAATGTGCATGTTATATTAATAAACTATAATTATAACGAGTTAAATAAAAACAAGTTCTTTTACATTAATAACTTTAATAATTAAGATTTATATAACTCGATTTACGAAAAGAATTTCTTATATAAAGAAATAAGAATAGCAGAATATTACTTTAAACGCGAAAGTTAAAAATATTTAAAATTAATTTAATCTCATCGTAAACGAAAATTAAATAATGTATATATATTACGTTTATGTTTCAGAGCATATACAGAATCATTAAAGTTAACGATGTTACACGATTAATTAATTAAGAAATATAATTATCTTTTAACTTTACTTAATTAAATTTTTCTTAACGAATAAAAGTCTTAGCTACGAATTAATAAGAATTAAAGTTAAAATTAATCTTATAAGAGCTGTATTCGTATGAAATATACGTAATAAATAAAGCTTTACTCGTCGTAAGAATATTATCAGTTATAAATTTAATATTATGAAGTTAATTAATTAAAGTTAATCGTATTAATGAATTAATTTAATAAATTTAATAAATTTAATAATCGCGAGCGATTATATTATAAAGAAATGTAAGCGACTTAATAATAAACTTTAAATAATTAATATGTATTTTATAAGTCTGATTAAAAGCTTAAATAATAAGTAAATTATTAAGAGTTAACGTTAATTATTACATGAACAAGATGTAACGAATGTAATATTAATTAAATTCTAAAGTTATAAATTATTAACGCTAAAGTTTTTTTATAATAAGCGTAGTCGTTAGTCATCGACGCGAAAAGATTTAATAAATATTAAGTTTTCTATTTAATATAATGAATACATTATTAAAAATGTTATGTAAAGAGTATATATATTATAAATGATTAGTAAACAAAGTAAAAGAAGAATTTAACATTAACGAGTTTAAATATACTTAATTAAAGACGCGAATCCGAAATTAAATAAGATCTTTTCAGCTTATAAAACGAAAGCTAAATATAAATAAATTAAAAGAAACTTTTAAATTAACATTTAAAGTCGTATATTACGAGTTTTATATTATATTTAACGATGTCGTAAGATTAAGAAATGATTTTATATTAATATTCGTAACATAGCGATTAAATTATAATGTAAGAAAACGATTTAATGTTAAAAAAACACGATGAAATAATCTTAAGTATAATTCTTTATTATTATTTTAACTAGAGAGATATATATATATATTAAATTATGTTGTTTATAACGAACGAGATCGTAAGAAATCTTAATTAATATTAATTAAATCGATTAAAAGTATTATAATATAAATTAATCGCGATCTTAATCGTAACATATGTTACAGATTATAAAATCTTCTTAAACGTGAAGTAATAAAGAATTTAATTCGCATTAATGACATGAAATACGATAAATTTATAAAATTAATTAAGAACGAGCTAAATTACGACTATGTTATAAATATAATAATATACGATTAAACTGAATTCGCGAACATATATATTAATAACGAGCGCGAATAAAAAATAATACTGAAAGAAATGCATGCGAAAAAGTTTATTCGCTTTCTTTTTATAATTTAGTTTGCGATTATATGTTTTAAATCTTTTATAATACTCGATTTAAGTAATTAATTACTACAGAAATCATGTAAAATGCTCGTAAAGAACATGTTCACGCTTAAGACTTTTAGTATAAGATAACATAATAAGATCATGTTATAATTCGAGCATTTTAAGACTTAATAATAAGACTTATAATTCGTGCTATCTTAATAGAAATTTAAAGAATTCTTATTAATATTAAATGAATCATTCTTAATACTTGAAATGTAATTTAACATTCTTTTCTGTTCTTCTTCTTAATCGTTTATTACATAAATTCTTTTAACGATTATACATTATCGAGTTACATTAAACGATTTTCATCTTAAATGTAACATAAAAGTACGTTAATTTTAATAATAATAAATTTATTAAGATATTAAATAATATTATAAAAAAGACGTCGTCATATAAGTAACTTTAAAACATTATTATCGTTAAAGCGTAGCGTAATTAAACATATAAAGACTTATAATAACGACGAGATTATAACAAACTTAAGCGATAATAATTTTATAAAAAAAGTCTTTAACGAAAATTAACATATCACTCTTAAAGTAAGAACTCGCTTAAAGATTTAAAAGAATAAATGATTAATTTAAAAATAAAAAGAATTAAACATTATTAAAACATTCAGTAAAAATATCTTCGCGAAGTTATTACGACATTTTAAAAACTTAATATATATAACATTAAATAGTTTAATTCTTTATAATTCATTAATAATAAATATATTAAAATTAATTTTAATAATAATAATGTTAAAAAAGCGAACTGAAAATTAAAAACATTATATTTATAAGAAAAGACATTACGTCGAATTAAATGTTAATTATAAGTTAATTATGAGTTAATTATTAAGATTTATACTCATTATTTATTTACGTAATATTAAGCAATCATGTTAATAATAATAATAATTCATGATTAAACGTTAAAAAAAAATGACTTAATAAAAAAATAAGAAAGACGTAAAAGAAGATCGCAAATCGCTTAAATAAGAAGCTAAATCATAAACGTTTTAAAGTAAAGAACATTTTAACGAAGACAAAGACTCGAAAGATAATACGTTTAAATTTTTCGTTGCGAATAAGACTTATAATAAATAAATGTACGATATTTTTAAAACGTGATAATTTAATATATTAAGTCGAGTACGAATTATAATTAAAAGTAAATATAATTAATAAAAATAATTCACGAGAAAAATGCGAAAGAAGTTAGCTCAGAGTTTATTAAATAATAACGACTTTGCGTGTAATTAAATATATATTAATCGAATATTACAATATGAATTAACATGAAACGACTTTTTAAGACAGATTCTGCGCGAGAATCATAATAAACGTATTAATTCAGAAGTTTTATTATAAAGTTAAAGATGAAATAGCATATTAAGAATACACGAAAATATTCTTTATTTCGCTTTTTATTAATATCGTTTTCATCGCAGTAATAATAATTACTCATTATATACGAGAATTTAAATCAGAAAAATACAGATTAAACAAGTTTAAGAAATTAAACTTAAAGAATAAATAAACATTTACATATATTAATAATTAAAGTAATTAAAGCGAAGCTGAAATTTATAACACGTAATAACATGAATACGCGTTAATGCGACATGAA
>JAABUO010006276.1_pt1 | contig 13721 bp, 2 predicted proteins | sample 5559291 | NCBI WGS metagenome assembly JAABUO01 (sample SAMN10711878, study PRJNA513372) | rock metagenome | isolation source: Antarctica rocks | place: Antarctica: Victoria Land, Finger Mt sud | reverse complement strand
ATAAACATTTAAAATATTAATAAAATTATAAAAATAAATTATTATTTTACGTTTCTTTAGCCAAATGTTATTGTTACTGTAATAAAATATTTTTATATCTTTATAATAAACGCGATTAAATACTTTTATTAATTTTTAAATTAAATAATAAATTAATAAATTAATAAACTTATAATTATATTTTATTAAGAGTAAGAATAATTTAATATCGCTTTTATGAGTTATAAAGGCTCGTCGTTATACGTTTAACGATAAATAAACATTATTTTTAAACTTATTTAAAACTTCGTAAAGACTTATAAATAATATAATAATTTATTTTCGCATCTTAAACGAATATTTTAATTATTTAAAAAAGCTGTTTACTCTTTATCGTATAAAACGTATTAATTTAAGCCTCGAAAAATTGTTTTTAAATTATTTATTTATAATTTTATTAAAATAGTAAGTTAACTCTTTAAGTCTTTTTACTTTAAAGAAAAAGATAGCAGTTATAATATTATTATTATTTTTATATTTATTTTAAAATTTTAAAATATTCTTAAGTATAATAAATTAACTAAGATTATTTATTTTAAAATATGTTTAAAGAGCTTAATTACTTTAAAAACGAAAGACGATCTTAATTAAAAACGTTATTAAAAGATTTTAAAGAATTTTTACGAAAGAATAAGATTAACGTTTTATTTTATAAGTTTATAAATAAGAAAATAAACGTTTTTAATAATTTATAAAAAACGTTTAATATTACTACGTTTTTAATTTATTTTAATTTTACAAGATAATTATATCTTAATTTAAACGCTTTTAAAGAAATAAGTTTTATAATTATAATATATTATGTTTAGAAATCTTTTAACGACGTCATATTTTTAAAGTTAAATACGTTAATCTTTTCTCGTATTAAGATTTAATTTATATTTTTTCTTCGTAAACTTTTTAATACGATAATTTTTTTTTATTAATTTACGAAACTAGAAATAATTAACATCGTATAAGTAATAAAACGCATTCATCATATGATAAAATTTATAAAGATTTTCTTTATAATCATTTATATTAATTATTTAGTCGCGATATTTATTTTAAAATAAATAAGTTTAATAATTTTTAGCACGAACAAGTTAAATCTTTAATTAATAAAAGTATCTTAATATTTATTTAAGTTTAAGTTAACGATTCGTTATAAGATTAATAAAATAAACATAATATTAAACGCGTTATTACGTTTAAAAAATAATGCGATTATAAAAGATTAAAAGTTAAGCATATTAAATATGCTTTACGAACATTTTATAAAGTAAGAATTAAAAACATAACTTAGTCATCTTTATACTCGTATAAAAAAGCTTTAAGTTATTATATTACTCTTGTTAAAATGAGCGAAAAGTTTAAGCTTAAACTAAAACAAGCTTATAAAAAAAACAAGTAATGAAAGAAAATATTAAATTTAATAAAGTTTAATTTAAATACTATATTTATTAAAGAATTTACTTCGTTTACGAAATTAAATTAAATTTTTAAGATTAAATTTAAATTTCGTAACGAACTTATATATTATATTAATTTTAATGATAATCACGAAAGATTATATATTTTAAACTTTTTAAAATAAAAAATATTTTATTTAATATATAATTAATAACATTACGATAAATATTTAGTAAAGCATTTAAAAGTATATATAAATTATTACTTAATATATATAATTAATTAAATTAAAAAACACAAGTTATATAGCTTACTAGTATTAATTAATTAATTAAACGTTTCATTTTATACGATAATTATAAATTTCGTCGTCGCTTTTTAAAAAAAATTAAATTTTTTACTTATTATTACGAATAAGTTTTTTAAACGAGTATTACTTATTTTAAATAAAATTATTTATAATATCGTATAATAAGTTAATTTAATACTTATAAAATTAATAAGTTACGATTAAACCATTTTTAACGTAATTATAAGCGATTAAAATAATAATTTTATGTTTTTCTTTTAACGTATCGTATTTTAAAAACTTTAAATTAAATTATTTACTTTTATAAGCTATTATTCTTAAATAAACGAATAATTTAAAAGAACTAATTAAATTATTAAAATTATTATACGATTTTACGTTAATATTAATTTAAAGAAGCTTTAAATTATTATATTATCTTTTTTTAAAGCTATTTTAATAGCTTTAAGAATTAGTTTATTAAAGTGTTTTTTAACGAAATTTTATTTAAATTTAACGTACGAAAAACGTTAAATCTTCTTATAAAGCTATTTATAAAGAATAAAGAAAGACTTCGCTTAATTAAAAAAAAACTTTGTTACTTTTATAAACATTATAATTAAAAGTCGTTACGATAAAGCTTATACATGTATAAATTTAAAAGTTAAATTTATAATTTATTTATAACTTCATTAAGAATATAATATATTTAAGATAAACGATAAATTAATACAGTAACGAATAAATTTATTTAAAATTATTAAGAAAATAAAACATTTAATTTATAAACTGAAATTATTTTCACTAATAAAGATTCATTCGATAATATTTATAGTTTAATTAAAGTTAGTTAATTAAAAGAATTTATATAATAAAATGTTTAATTTAAAATTATTATTAATAAAGAATTAATAATTTAACTTTAATAATATTACTTTAATATATAAAATTAAATGATTATTAAATCATTGTATAATACGCGAAACATTTAATTATTTAATTAAGTAAAAAGATTATAATAATAAGCATAACGTTTAATACTTAAGAAAAGATTTTTTAAACGTAAGGAAAATAATTAAGAATTATAATTTTAAATATTTTATCGTTATTAATATAAAGTTTACATCTCGTTATCGCGATTAATCTTAAAGAAACTAAAAGTTAAAAGTAAAATAAGTTCATTTTTAATATTAAAAACGATGTTTTTTCTTTTTTATATTAATATTTATTATAATTATAACATAATGATTCGCTTTCGTTAACGTCTTTCTTATAATTATAATAATATATAGCTAGTAGCTTTTAAATAAATAAAAGATTATTTTATTATTATTTTAACATACTGTTTCTAAGCTTATCATAATAAAAAGATTATTTAAAAATTTTAAAATATATTTAAAGATTAAAATTATAAATATAAAATAATATTAAAACTTAATAATTAAATTAATTAAACTGAAAGTTATTAACAAACATTAATTAAAGAAGAACATTAATAATTTAAAAAGACTAGTTTTAATAACTTAAGATTATTCAGAGCATTTAAAATTAATTTGCGTAAGTGCTCGTTCACGAGTAAAAATTTTAACTCGTAAGCTAAACTTAGTTACTAATTACGTTTTAAACGCTTTAAGCTAAATTCGTAGCTTTTATCATTCTTTTAATTATTATATTAAAATAATTTAATAAGTAATTTATAAAATGATTTAATAAGTGTTTTATAAAATAATTTAATAAAATTTAATTCTGCAGTACGTGTGTTGTTAGTAAAAGCTGACTTTAACGCGTGTAAATAATTTAAAAGATGATTTAATAAGTAATTTAGTAAAATTAATTCTGCAGTACGTGTGTTGTTAGTAAAAGCTAACTTTAACGCGTGTAAATGATTTAAAAGATAATTTAAAAGATAATTTGTAAAATAGTTTAATAAATGTTTTGTAAGATAGTTTAATAAATGGTTTGTAAAATAGTTTGGTAAATGTTTTGTAAGGTAGTTTAATAAATGTTTTCTGAGGTAGTTTAATAGGTGGTTTGTGAGGTCGTTTGGTAAATGTTTTGTGAGATAGTTTGATAGATGTTTTGTGAGATAGTTTAATAGAATCTGATTCTGCAGTACGTGTGTTGTTAGTAGAAGCTGGCTTTGACGCGTGTAGGTGGTTTGGGAGGTGGTTTGGGAGGTAGTTTGGTAGGTGTTTTGTGAGGTAGTTTGGTAGGTGGTTTGTAAGGTAGTTTGATAGGACCTGGTTCTGCAGTACGTGTGTTGTTAGTAGAAGCTGGCTTTGACGCGTGTGGGTTGTTTGAAAGGTAGTTTGGTAGGTTGTTTGGGAGGTGGTTTGAAAGGTGGTTTGGAAGGTAGTTTAGTAAATGTTTTGTGAGGTAGTTTGGTAAATGTTTTGATAGGTCGTTTGTAAGATAGTTTAGTAGGTGTTTTGTGAGGTAGTTTAATAAATGTTTTGTAAGATGGTTTAATAAATGAAATTTCGTAATCATGCAATTTAAAGTTCGAAAGCGCTCTGAGCTAAAATCGCAATTCAGCGAAATTCCCGAATTATCGATGAAATCATTATTTATTAAAATAATAATAAAATTTATGTTAAGAAAATCTTCGAGCAGAGAAATTTGTGCTATATAAAATTAATTATTCATCTGTTTTTATAATAATCTCGCTCGTTTAAATTCTTTTAGAAACAAATTTTTTTTTCTTTTACATCTGTTTTCTTTTGTTTTACACTTCATGTACTCAGTCGCTTAAATAAAGAGAGTTTCTTAACGCTTCTGAGCAGCTTTCAAAGCATGAGCAGGCCTAAAAGAGCCTAGAGCACATGCTTAGGAGGCTGCCTGAAGATGCTGAGTATGCTTAAACACTAGAATTACAAATACAAAACGATGCCGAAGCTCGATAGACGCGAAATAATATATTGCGTAGGAGAATTTTCATGTCTTTGAGCGTTGTCATTGTTATTAATGCATCAAAACCCAAAGTTTAACACCTTCGTTCTTTGCTGTCTGACGAGCAAATTACGTCGAGGATCATGATGTACTTGTGATATTTAATAGCTTCAACTGAGCAATCTTGATCATGTTTGAAGATTGAGATGCAATGAATCCTCCGTTTCTCAAGAGAGGGTAATCCAATCAGATCTGATGAGACGAATTTTCTGCTGTTGACCAGTGAAGCTGCAACTCTTAAGTACGTCAACCAGCATCGAGGGAAAGTAGATCATGCAATTCTTCGTTTCAGAGTTATCAGTACAGTTTTTACTCGCTTTCAGAGCATATTCAATACCAAAAATGTCACCACAGTGCTCTTGATCTTGAGAGCGTGAATTATAACGACAACGCTACAAGTAAGACTCTTTATTTGCTATGATGCCGGCGCCGCTGTAATCTTTCTGAAATTCCTCATCAAGGCTGATAACAACCTCGAGCTGCGATTACGACAATGGCGCCATCTCATCCACAGCCAGGGCACGAGCAGCAGCCATGATGTTCTTGATCTAAATTGGGCATCGGTTAGCGTGACTTCACACATCCAATCAATAACGAACCTGGCAGCCGTTCACTTCTTTCCTTCCTGGACAATGGGTCGAGATCAGCGGGCGTGTATTCGGCTCGGCCCTTGGCTCCTACTGCCGCCTTCTTCAAGAAGCTTTCTCATATTGTCTTTCTTGTGTCCAACCCCAGGGGCCCATAGTGCAACGCCTGTGAGATGCTGCTCTTGATAGCATCGTCAACATCCTTGACACGGTTGGTCGTAAGAATCATGATCCCTCGATTTTTTCTCGAGTGTACGCAAGAACATCGACTCTTTGCCATCCTTCGCCAATCGACGTCTCAGACTCGCTTAGCTGACCCTGCCTCTGCCACCACATTGGCCGTAAGATTATGGTTGTGACAAGGAATCTAGGGCAAAGCCACGATCGGGCTATAATAAACTAGCGAAGAAATTGTCCTATCGACATCACTATCGCTTGGGCCATTACGATGCCCCGTGCCCGCGCTGGCACAACGAACACTGGTGGTCATAGGAAGCTAGCAAACCAAAGTCTGAAGAGTACTAGCTTTGCCTCGATCGGCAGCAGCCTTTACGTATCTGTTGACATACGACTAGATTTCTGATAATTTTGTATCAAAGGCTGCCTCAATCTATCGCGCTCTTAAAAGACATGGCCCTTGGTCTGCTTGATGCCAATAACCCTGATATCTCGCCACATAACCACCGCTACAATGCCAACAGCCCAAACGGCAGTACCCGCAATCAACATCATCATCTGCGCGTCCCCGTAGGCATGCTGGATCGCGATACGAGCAGGCGAGCCCACCGCGTACGACAACTGCACCGTGATGTCCTTATAGATAGTGGGCAGTTTAGGGAGTTCTGAAGTAGGAAGGTATTCAGCGAGCTTCTTCGGGAGGACACCCTGCCAGATAGCGGCGGCAACGGTCAGGCCAATTGCGCCACCAATACTACCGAACATTCCTAACACAGCCAGAACAATAGCAATATGTTGATGTGAAGCGGCGGCCATAATAGCGATCTCGTCGCAGATAATAATAGTACCGGCGGCGAAAGAAATAAAGATCTGGCACATGACGATATAGCCGATGTTACCGTCGGGCCGGCGGAAGTTGATCATCAGGCCCATCCCAAGGATGCTCAAAGGAATACCAAAGTAGAGGCAGACGGGTTTATAGCGTCCAGTATAGTGTATCAGCAGGCCCACAGCGAGAGAGCACAAGACGGAGCCAACGGTGTAAGCCTGGACGACATAGCTGGCATCGGTAACGCTCAGGTCATTCACCACTTGCAGGAAAGAGCTAAAGTAGCTATTCCAGCAGTAGAAACTAACAAACAGCGTAGCAGAAAGGACACAAGCGCCGAAGACCGTACGATCCAGGAGGAGAGAATAGGGAATAAATGTGACAGGAGCGAAGAATCTCTCCCATGCCGCGAAGATAATCATAAGAACGATGCCGAAGACCAGCAGGCAGATGATAAGGGGAGAGCGCCATCCTTTCGCTTGTAAGGTGTAAAGATTGAATGGCAGGAGAAAGAGAGCGACGCCGGCAGATAGCAGAATGAGACCAACAGCATCAAACTCGCGGCAGTAGTAGAGAAAGGACTGCCAGGCTGTGCGTTGACTCTCGCGCTTCGGGACCAGACCCTGCTTCTTGGCCTTGTAGTAATTATACACCAAAAGGCCAAAGAGCGGAAGGGCTATGGCTGGTATGATAATCGTGAAGGTTCCAAAGCACCAACGCCAGCCAGGTCCCTTCAGGTAGGCCGAGGAGATTGGGCCAGCTAACCAGCAAGTAATCAGATTGGGCGAACTGGCAAAGGCCTGCATCAGCCCTCGGTTGCGCAGCGAGGACGTATCGGCAACGAAGACGCTAAGGCTGTATTGTAGGCCGTTGTTTCCAACCGTGTAGAAGACTTGGGCGGCAGCGTAGGCCTCGACATTATTGCACGCAGCCATCATGATCAGCCCAACCGTAGCGAGGAAAACGCAGAAAAGATATCCCTGGGGCCGGCCGAAAACATCCAGGATCTTGGCGAGGGTGAGATTGGTGACACCGCCGATAACACTGCTCAAAATGCCGACGGTCGGCGTGAGCGAGTGCTGCGCGAAGGCAGAGGTGACATAGGGAGCAAGGGCAGCCGTGGTGCCAGACAGCATACCCTCGACAAAGTAGATGAGCCAGATCATAACATACGCGAAGATCAGGGCGGTGGTCGTCCATGCCACGGTCACGGCCTCGATGTTCTGGACACCAGGTTGGGCATGGGCATCTACGATGGACTCGTCGCTGTCGGGGTCGGGGCCCGAGTGCACGGAATGGTCCGGGTCGTTGACGATGCCGGGCTCCTTCTCGGCACGAGCGTCGGCTTGCGGCGTCATGGTCTGCTGCTGGAGAGAGAGAGGGAGAGGAGCAATGGTAAAGGAGTCGATATTGATCGGAAAGACTATATTATGTAAGTGAGTGAAAAAACAACCAACGGACCTGTGGTGAGGACTTAGTGAAAACTCGCCCACCCCAATGTTGAGGATTATAAGGTAGTTATCTCATATTAGGTTCGATTCCTAACGGCGCTAGTCCAATGGTGCTGTAAAAAAAGTAAGCGCACGCAGAAAGTTTAACCAATGATAACTGCCTCAAAGGTTCTCAAATCCTTCTCGTCTGCAAGCCAAAGCACGCCATACAGTCGGGAGCTAACATCAACGGCCATTAAACCCTTCTCATCTTGTTGCCGCCCCCGGATCATCTTACCCCAGCTCATCTGTAGGACTGTGGTTCCTTAAAGGGAGCTATTAGCGAGAGTTAGTCAGCCACCCACACCATAGATGGTGGAAGTAGCAGTGTAGCATTCGTATAACATACATCCTTTTGTGCTACCCACTAGAACCTGTCTTTGGTGTTCTATATTATTACTCCTGGGCCAGCAGGGTGTATAACAATTTAGCTTAGAGCTGGCTACGACCCACATGACAGGCGATCGATATAGGATATACCTTTTTTTTTGGACTTGCTTACCCCGTTGTCATGCCCGAAGGCTGTCAGACTGTCACCCACGTGTGGACATCGTGTGTGCATCATCCTCGGCAAAGACAGCGATTGGATATTGATTGAGAGTACGACCTACCGCAAAGTGGTTTGGAATTCGCTCGACGAACATGGACCTATATTTGACGAGTATCCAGAGCTACCTTAGCAGCTATCCACAAGCCTTGCATACTTGGTGAATTCTTCATCCGTTTTCAACATCTCCAACTCCTCGGGGAGTGTGCCAAGTACTAGCTCCACACCCCCATCGTTTTTCAAGGGATAAATGACCAAAAATCGAAAACGCTTATCACCCCGTTCGATTTGTGGTCGCATGGCTTCAGGAGAGCCTCCATCGGCGAAGAATTCATCACCGAATGAAACCTCGCTCGTCTGGAATAGCATCAAATTGGAAATCATGGCGTGCATTCCCGCGAGACCCATGCAGGCGGTAGTGAACCTGCTATAGTCGGGCAAGGACTGCAGAAGCGTAAAAGCATCATGTACAAGTGAGGGTGTGATACGCGCGGCAGCCTCGCGGAGGAGATATGCGATGCGTCCTATGCTAGTTTCTGGCGAACAGAGTGTCTCGACGGGCATATTGGGTCGATTCAGTATGAGCATGCTGCCCATATATGATGATGGCAACAAAGAAGAGAAGTAAGGGCGGCCATCAACGGGCAACTCCAGAACGGATATCTCGTCGGTTCCAAATATGTCTCCCCGGAGGTCCTTAGCCACACGGTACCGTGCTTTTATCGCAGAGCGCCAGAAGAAGGCTTGCACAATGTCACTGATAAGTGCGATAGCCCCCTTGGCCTCTGGGTCGGCAATCACTTTTTGTTTAAGCTTCTGCATGTTCTCAGGCGAGATCAAGAACATGGTAGTGCTGAGGCCATCCTGAGCGGGAGGGGGTAGCCAGACGAATTTCCGAGGGAAAATAGGTGCTGGAGGGAGAGCTTTTTCCTTTGGAAGACAAGACTTCTCGGTCTCAAATGTGTTGTTTCCATGATTCTCAAGGGGTTCCTCTGGGGGTGGAAATGGCAGAAAGCCCCATACACCAGGATCTACCTTATGAGCTGGTCGAGCGTATCCTTCTTGTTCGTACAGGATTTCTGGCAAGCTGTGATTGAAGCTCTCGGGATCCAACCAGCTGCATGTCGCTAACATATCGCCTTGAAGATATCTGCAGCTTTCAGCCCGGACCTTAAGAGCGACCATAACACCAATGCCATCAAGGCAGCAGTGGTGGAAGTTTGTGACGAGGATGCAACCGCCTTCGACGAAGTTAGCTTGTGCGATCAAGATATCAGCGGGCAGCGGTGGGAACGGATCCCCTCCGAGGACAAGTTCGTCCTTGAATGCGGAGGGCACAAACCCAGCATCTCGCAACTCCTCGAACGGCGGAAGAACATGAGACAGATCTTTATAGACCAGCTGCCTCGGCCCCATAGAAGAGTCCGTACCATCGCTATCCGAGGAGGCCGACGATGGAAGAAGGGGAATTGTGAGGCGGAGGTCGCCCTTCTTATAACCAATTTCTCGTTCCGAGCAAACCATCATTTTGCCGTCGAGAGCTGGAATATGTTGCATTGTGCGACGGAGACCCTCTTGTAGATTCGCAAAAGCTTGTTCGAAACTGATCCCTTTACGTAGAGCAAAGAAGACATTCAATCCCATGTAGTGACTAGGGTCTACGTAGTCAAATGGGTTCAACTTGAACGGTTGCCGCGCTTTGTGTTTGACTATCATCCTTTTCATCTTGACCAAATCGTCGTTAACAAGGTCGTCTAAAGCCGTTCCGTTTATCTTTCTCGCCTCGGTCGCTAACCGTACAAGAGCGGCAGAGAACTTGGCGAGGGTGGGATTTGCGTAGAGGTGTCGAGGAGCAAGTTGATCCTGTAGCCCCATGGCAGCCCGAATAGTCTTGACGGCCCGGAACACAAGGAGGGAGTCTAGTCCGAGACTGAACACGTCCGTAACTGGCGAAGCTTCGTGAATCGCAGGCAATAAGGAGCCGAGGATGTAACGGATAGAGTCCATGGTTGACTCAACCGAACTTATATCGACTGTGACAGCATCCGAGTCCTCATCTCGTGAGCTATAGAAACGCTCAATGAGGTCGGCAAATAGTGCTAGGGTGACACGTCGCTTCACAGTTCCCTTGTCTGTGCGGACGAAGCGCTTGTCTGGCTCTGCAAAGGTAATGTAGTCCCTCTGCAGCTGGTTCTTATGTAGAGACAGCGTATTGGCTTTTTCTACTATTGACCATATGCTGTCAAAGAGCTCGTTGTCTCTCGATGACGGATGTTTCAACTGAATGAGCAGGCCTGCCTGGGGCTTTCCGGTCCCGATCTGTGGGGCATTGCTGCTTTAGCTATGGGGTGCTACGTTCTTGGGACTTAGGGAGGGCTTGAATGGGCTCACTTATTATAAGGCAGCCGGCGATTGCAGGGTGCGTCGTGACGAAAGCCTCCGTGCCTAAGGGTGATATCTTATAGCCATTGGACAGGACGACTGTATTGTCACTTCTTCCCTTAAAGGCCCAAAGATTTGGCTTAGTGGGATGCTTGACGTATAAGTCTTTAAAGTTGATGGATTGCTTGGCCGGAAACGGGTGGAAAATGCACTGGAACAAGGGCCAGTGCTCGTTACGATGCGCCCAATGCTCATATATACCGGGCTCCGCCTCTTTAAATTCGAAGCCGGAGAAGGGGTTAAAGGCGAACCAGAGCCAGTCTTCCCTTTCTACCACAAGGTTACCGATGAACAAACCCTCAGTTGTACCTGTCAAGTTCAGGACTCTGACCACGTCGTTCACTTTGCCAGCACTAATTGGACTGACGGGACCTTAAGAGCAATAGTGTTAGTGCTATGATCGTGAAGGGGGAAACGATAAAACGATTATGCGTACCGCCAGATGCACAGATAGTTTTCGACGACTTGAACTTTGCCAAGACGTCAGGGGTCTCGCCCAGCTCATCGACTATTGATGGAACCATACTCCAGATATCAATTCTCCCATGGTCTGCAAGAGACTCCACGAGGTTCATATTAGGTAGAGCACCCGCAGGTCCCAAAATGCAGTGCAGGCCGAAGAGGGAAGGCAAAAGGATGTCCATAATGATACCGGCACCTTGTAAGTTTTAGATGTCATCCAATTAGCCCACAGCTTTCCAGGACAGTTGGGGACAAGATATGTACGTGACTCATAGGAAATGACGAGTACGTTCTATCGCCTTCCTTCCAAAGAGATGTCCACAGGGTCAACCCATCATCGCCCTCAGTAGGTGGAAGCAGCCGCACCGCATCCATCGTGCCGATCAGACCATGAGACCATGAAATGGGCTTCGGCACTCCCGTGGTCCCAGAGGTATGCAGGAGGCAGAATGGGTCTTGGATAGCTTCATCAAAGGTCTTGTTATACGGGAAAGATTCGATAGATTCAGCATCGAGAAGCTCGTCGATTTCAGGGATATCCAGAACTTTCATGGGGCGTTGCTGCAGGAGGTCTTCCACCAGAGGAAAACAGGGCTGCTCGCGAGGTTTGACCCAAATATTGCATTTTGCTGCATCGAGGACTGCCAATGCCCCTTCAGTGTTATTCTTGGGAGAAAGAAACAAGGCCTGCGCGAAAGAAAAAAACAAGCGACGTCAGCCAGCCGAACCCCAAGTTTTATTCATCGTGGTATAGAGCAATTTATACTTACAGCGTAACCAGCCTTGACACACGCGTAGGTCAACAAAATGTGTCGAATATTACCTTAGTATAGTCAGTAGATGGCCTGGAACAACAATGCTAAGCTCGAGGGTTTTCTGTCCAACTTACGAGGTCCGATATAGCCCACCGTCTGGATCAACGTGGGGTTTTCAACCTGGTTGTGGAGCCACCAAGCGGTTTTGTCAACCGCCTTCGCAAAGGTGCGAGCAGATATATGTCGAAATTCATGGGAAATGTAGGAAAATGTCGCCACTGAGTATATGATGCGATCTGGCTCGGTAGAAGCCAGGCTGTCCAGGATCTGAGGGATAAGCCTCTTGCCATATTCCGTCGAGGTATTCATTGCCATTGCAACAATTCAGAGGAAGATATTGGAAAAGTGACGGGCAAGTCGGTATATTGCAAGGGACAAGTTCGAGAGATTGGCGTTTTAACCGATGACATGGACGCTACACCTACTTATAGCATCATACTCAAGATACAAGTACACACAAGTGAGCGGAAGTATAACATAATTCGGCCAGTTCCGTGATCTTGGCAACATGGTTCAGCAAGAGACGCCAGTTGACCGGACCAGTTCCTTCGTGACTTTTCGGCCGCCTTGATCGACTTGGTCATCCTCCTGCATGCACAGCCTGCACTATTTTCGGCGCTCTAAATGCTAAGCTCAGATATCGGCGACTGACGAGAAGCTGACCATCCTACTCCATACCCGTTGCGATCCTGATACCTCACCCTCCAGGCTTCTCATTGGCTGATTCCTGTGGCGTCGTATCCAAACCTCTGTGGCTCAGTCTTCAATGCGAATAAAAAATGATCCTTTGAGCCCGTATGCACCGGCGGCTTCGAGAGCCACTTTCATATACTCTCGAGTCGGTTTTTAGTTTCCAGCCAGCAACAAGCGATCCCCGCTAATTACTAGGGGCGCCCCACCTAAATTCGGGGGAAAATTAAAACATTCGAATCTATCTCTGCAATTTCTACATACAAAATGCCTACTAAACACAAGAACACGAAGGGCCAGACTAAAACGGAAGCCAGTCGAGTCAGCAAATCAGGTAGAAAACGCGTGGATTCATTTAAACGCATGCTAATTATCTTTCTATACGAGTGCGAAGGTTAATTTAAACAACAGATTTTAAAGAAAACGAACATATCTTCTTTTATCGTTAATTAAATAGCTAACAGAGTCACTAAGAAAGTCGAAAGATTACGTATATCTTTATTAAATATTATTAATTTTCAGAATTAAAACGCGAACATTAAAAGATCTCGACGCTTAACTAAAGAAAAGAAGAATGAGCTATGTGATTACGTAATCAGCTTAAGAGAAAATCGCGACAAGAAAGTCGTGCAGTACATAGTTAAGCTGAAGCTCGATATATTAAATTCTCTTTTTAAGTAAATTATGTACGATAAAGAATACTGCAGAAAAAAGCATGATTAAAAGATTTTATTAAACACATTCACAAAGATTAAACGTTATCGCAGAGCTTAAAAATATGAGTATTTTAATTTTAAACGACGTATCGTGTTTATAAATGAAGTTAATATACGAAAAGAAGAACGACGAGACTTTTTACGATCATGAGCTAAATCAGATAAGAAATTTTACACAAACGTGATTAAAATTAAGTAATTAACGTATTTAAATGAATAATTTTAAAACTTTTTTACATACGATGCGAAAGATTCTTATCACACATTTTACATAAAAACAGAAAAAAAGAAATACGA
>JAABUO010006273.1_pt1 | contig 13723 bp, 17 predicted proteins | sample 5559291 | NCBI WGS metagenome assembly JAABUO01 (sample SAMN10711878, study PRJNA513372) | rock metagenome | isolation source: Antarctica rocks | place: Antarctica: Victoria Land, Finger Mt sud | reverse complement strand
GTTGAAGCGCGCGATAACCGCATACGTTCGCGACCACAACAAGACCGCTGAGCCGTTTGTATGGACCAAGTCAGCTCGCACCATCATGCGCAAGATAAATAAATGTCATGCCATTTATGGCTGGTCACACTAGCGTCGGATAGGATTGCGGATCTTGACGAAGCTGAGGCGACGCTACTAAGAAGCCTCGGACTGCAATTGTCCGGAGATCAGATGCAGTCGCTGGGCGGAGCTCAAGCAGCGTTCGTCATCCCGGTCTTTCGCGACATCGGCGAGACGTTGCCGGCACCCCTGACCGGTCACGAGCATTTCGGATGGCTCGATGGCGTGTCGCAGCCGGGTGTACGGGGGCGCATCTCCCCCGACGCAACGCCGACCGGCCAGATGGACCTACTAACGCCTCGGCTAAACCCCAACGACGCTTCGCAAGGCCAGCCGGGACAGAACTGCATTTATCCGGGCTCCTTCGTGTTCGGCTATCCCGCGCAGAACCCGAACAGTGGGTCGGAGCCCGGTGACATGAAGCAGGGAGGTACGAATTTCTACGACGACGGTTCGCTCGTCGTCTACCGACGCCTGAAGCAACGCGTCGGGGCCTTCAACGCGATGCTATCGGCCAAAGCGACAGGCGACGCGATCGATCGGGACATCCTCGGAGCGAAGCTGGTGGGCCGCTTCAAAGACGGTTCGCCGCTCGTCGCCAATGATAGCGCGACGCACGCCGATATCGGCTCGTCGGATGCGACCGCTAACTGGTTCTCTTTTCAGTCGCAACTGAAATCTGGCGCGACGGGCGACGCAAGCCAGTTCGCTTTGGGATCGGCGCCGCTTCCCGACCCGTCGGGTTTAAAATGCCCCTTCGCGGCGCACGTGCGCAAGGCGAACCCCCGCGACGACCTAGGACCGGCGAGCGACATCCACCGACTCTTGCGGCGAGGGATTCCGTACGGACAGTCGTTGGCTGACGGAGCCCCCGACGACAACGTGGACCGCGGCCTCATCTTTATCGCCTACCAGACGTCGATCGCCGACCAGTTCGAATTTGCCACCACCAACTGGGTAAACAATTCGAATTTTCTCAACGCCGGTTCGGGCGTTGATCCAATTCTCGGGGCAGCTGCAGGCACGCGCGAGCGCAAGACCGCTCATATTATGATGAATCGGCCAGACGGGGACAGCGACGACATCACCGTGGACCTGACGGAGGACTTCATCGTTCCAACCGGCGGCGGCTATTTCTTTAGTCCGTCCGTCGACGCGATCGCGAAACTCGCCGGAGTGAGCGGAAATCCGACACGGTGTCTTGGGGACCATCCGCCCATCACGCCGCCTCGCCCGACGCCAAACCCGGCACCATACCCATCGTGACAACTGCTACTAATCCGGCGCGCACTGTCGCTGCGAGGTTACATTGCGGGGGCGTCGCCGGATCAAGCAACGATGCCGGCGTACTGAAACCTTCTTAGCGCGCTCGAAGCTACGGCCCATTCATTCACCTCGTCTTGCGGTGGTTAGACACACTTATCTCGTTAGCGGCCGGTTGGAACCATCAACTGAAGGGACATAATAGTGTCGAGAAGGGAAGGTTCTCGCCACCAAATAGGTTCGCTAGTGCCGAGAGAAGAAGTTCGGCTCCGCTATTAGCGGGTGACTCGACGGACATTAGGCGCTGACTCCCGCCCTTTGAGGCTCCGGTAGTGCACCGTCGCGCGCAAGCGACAGAGCGACGTGGTCGAACGCCGACCAGGAGGCCTTCGCCAGGACACCACCTACGCTGACGCGGCGGACGCCGAGGTCGCGGAGTTCCGCGACATTCGTTTCAGGGCGATGTAGCAAAACATTTACCGGGACCGGCGCGACGGCCGCGACGAGGCGCCGCACGTCATCGCTTGCGAGGACACCGGGAGCGTAGACGCAGTCTGCACCCGCCTCCGAAAAAGCGCGCAACCGTTCGATCACCTCGTCGAGGTCGGTTCGTCCGGTGAGAAAGGCTTCGCATCGAGCGACCAGCACGACATCGTTGTCAAGCTGCGCAATCGCCTCGTGAGCGGCAGCGACCCGCGCGACCGCTGCGTCGAGGCTGTAGAGGTCACCGCGACGCGCACGATCCTCGAGCGATAGACCCGCGATTCCCGTCTCGACCGCGGCGGCTACGTTCCTCGCCACCGCATCCAGATCGTCCGCAAAACCGTTCTCGAAGTCCGCATTGATCGGGAGAGCGGTGGCCGAGCACAAAAGGCGGAAGTGGGCCAGCGTCTCCTCGAGCGTCGTCTCACCGTCCTCGTAACCGAGAGACCATGCGCAACCCGAGCTCGTGGTGGCGAGCGCCTGAAAACCAAGCCGTTCTAAGCGCCGCACGCTACCCACGTCCCACGGGTTCGGCAGCACAAAGCACCCATGCTTGTGCAACGTGCGAAAGGCGGCGCGCGTGGCGGTTAGATCGTGTGCCGTGCCGCTACCGATCCCGATCTCCCAAGTTCGGTTCCAACGGATCGTATGACGACGTCTCTGAAGTTTGCTCGATCACAAAATACATTAAGACCTCCCGCGTTGCGGGTACGGTTGAAAAGCAGCACCCGCGGGCGACGGGCGAACAGCGCCTCAGCCGTTTTGACAGAAACACTGACCGCTCCCGCGGCCTCGCGTAGTCGCGCCGAGATTAGGGGCTCTCATGATAAGGCGTGTCGGCCCGGCCAGGGATCACGAAATATGGGGCCAGTCATAACGAGCTTCGCTGAGTCCGTGCCCGTTGGCGCCGGCCGGGTGAACGTCGGCGCCCGGCTCTCGCGCCGTGGAATCCGTTTAGCGCTCGACCGCAGCTCGCGATGGCCGGGCTCGTGCCGACGGCGACATCGCGGCCGCGCAAAGACGGCAAGGTGCGCCCTCTCCGTCGAGCCGCGGTCGGCAAGCGTGCTACGCACGCCGCGGGCGTGCGCGTGCCTAGCGCCCACGGCCTGCGGGCCACCAACATCACCCTCGCTCGCGCTGGCGGAGCCGAACTCGAGCACATCGCCGACGACGTCGGCCACGCGGATCTGCGCACGACACGCAAGTATTTGGATCGATCCCAGCGGCGCGAAAACAATAGCGCGTTACGCTTCCCGCTCGATTTTGCCACGCCTGCCCGCGGTAGAGAAGAAGCCAGCGACTGACGTGTGCGCGACGACCCTCAACGCGGGGTCGACGGTGGTCGCAGGGGCCAGAATTTCTCCACCAGTTGACACTTGTGCAAATGGCGGTTAGTATTTTGGTCATGGGTTCCCCAGAAACAACGGTCACTGGAACCGCGCCCTTGGATGCAGCTTTGCGCGCCCTCGCTGACGCGAGCCGACGAACGATCTTAAACGAGGTTCACAAGCGCCCCCGCGCGGTCGGCGAGATAGCCGATGAGATGAAAATATCTCAGCAGGCCGTTTCGCACCACCTGAGCGTCTTACGTCGCGCGGGATTAGTCAGCGAACGCCGTGAGGGGACGCGTCATCTTTTCGCCTTGAAGACTGAGGGCTTCGCGGCAGTGCAGGGATTTCTCGACGAGTTTTGGCCTCGCCGCCTGTCGGCCCTTAAGCACGCGGCGGAGGCCGCTGCACGCGAGGGCCGCGATGTCTGACTACACCACCGCAATCCAAATCGATGCATCGCCCGAGATTGTATTCGCACATCTCGTGACGTCCGAGGGGATGGTCGCATGGATGGGTCAACGTGCAGAGCTCGATGCAACACCAGGCGGGTTGTTCGCCGTCGACATAAATGGGGAACAGATTCGCGGCGAGTTCCTCGAGATTGAGCCGCCGCGGCGCGTCGTCGTTACTTGGGGCGTTGTCCGCAACGGTGAGCATCCAGCGGGGTCATCGCGGGTTGAATTCACGCTAACCGCGTGCGAGGGCGGTACGCGACTTGCGCTCCTACACACGGAGCTTCCCGCAAGCCGAGCCGAGATGCACGCGCGCGGCTGGGGCCACTTTCTCGCGCGGCTTCGCATCGTAGCCATGGGCGGCGATCCCGGACCGGATCCGTTTAGAGCGGAGCCGGCTCCCACTCTCCAGAGGTCATGAGCCAATATGCAGCGCTTGCGACCGAGCAACTGCGTTGCCCCGACGTGTCCGTGGGGCGCGCTCTTAGTAACGACGTGTTAATGGTGCGAGGCAAGATTTTCGGCTTTCTCAAGGATGATCGTCTTGTCGTAAAATTGCCAGCCTCGCGAATCACGCGGCTGATCGAGGCGGGAGCGGCAATCCCGTTCAGATCGGGCGGTCGCATCATGAAAGAGTGGGCCGCGGTCGCCGCACCGACGGTGCCGGACGTGGACAACTGGCGTACGTTGCTCGACGAGGCACGCGTGTACGTGGCATCCGCGAATCCAGCGTTGAGACGTCGGACTCGTCAGAAAGGAACGACCGAATGAGCGTGACCGGAATCGCATTCACCATGTATCCCGTAAGTGACGTCGCGCGAGCATTGACGTTCTATCGAGACACGCTTGGGCTGCGTCAAGACGGGATGAATGAGGCGTGGTGGGTTGAGTTCGACGTCGGTGGCGCGACTCCGATCGCTCGACGATGCCCGCCGGCACGCAGCTGAATGGCGTCACGATTACAACACGAATCACCCGCATAGCTCACTCGACGATCTGACGCCCGAAGAGTTCGCGCGGCGATCGAAGAAGCAAACCAACATCCCCGTCATTTCTAGAGCCCTCGCGGTATAACAATCGGGGGAAGACCCCCTCCACGAAATCGACCCAACATCACTTCTTGATTTCCGTGGTGCAAGAAGCCGGAGCAAGCCAAGTGCGAAAGACGAACTTTCGCGAGCTGCAAATCTCGGAATGCCAAAAAGGGGGATCCAGGGTGTCGTTAATTTTGAGCCTGTCAGGACGGGAGATAACCCTCTTCGCTAAATTCTCTAATTCGTCAAGAATTTGTTTTGTATTAACCGCTCTCATGACTTTGTTTCTCAGTGGTTGCGGCAATCGTTCGCACACTGCGAACCTAAAAGCAACCTTCGCCACCGAACTTCGCGCTCGCATAAAGCATGTCGTCATAATCGTTCAGGAAAATCGCAGCTTTGACAACTTGTTTCACGGTTATCCCGGGGCAAACTGGGTGCGAGCTGGTCGGGCTCATAACGGCACACAGGTCGTGTTGCAACCGACCTCGCTCGCGGCACCTTATGATTTGAGCCATAGTTATCAAGATTTTCTTCTTGCATACGACCACGGAAAAATGGATGGCTTTGATCTCACCAAGGCAGGGCGACAACCCGGCGCTCGCGGCGCAAAACTTCGCATTTCATTTCCTCAATATCGATACGTCCCGACGCGCGAGATTCAGCCCTATTTTGCGATGGCAAAGCGGTACGTGTTGGCTGACGACATGTTTCAATCGAATATGGATCAAAGTTTCGCGGCGCATCTCTATTTGGTCGGTGCCCAGTCGGTGACCGCAGTGAATATCCCAACCGGTCGTCCGTGGGGATGTGACGCGGGTGACAGGGCGAGAGTGTTGACCCTACACCAGAACCGAAAACCAGCGAAATTAGTTTACCCTTGCTTTTCGGTTCGAACGATCGCCGACGAACTCGACGAGCGGACGCTAGAGTGGCGGTATTATGCACCGAAAATCGACTCGAGTGCGACGTGGCAACGTTATGCGCGAGAACGGCGGCAACGGGTTTCCTCAGAAGGCGAGGGGCTGGAATTCGGACAATTGTGGAATGCCTTTGACGCGATCGATCACATTCGATTCGGACCAGATTGGGAAAACGTAATTTCGCCGGAGTCAACAGCTTTGCGGGATTTCCGTCGCGGCGATCTTCCCGCGGTTGCCTGGGTTATTCCCAGTTGGAAGAATTCCGATCATCCACTTTCGAAGAGTACGAGCGGCCCGCAGTGGGTTACGCGCCTCGTGAACGCAATTGGGGAGAGTCCGGCGTGGAAATCGACGGCGATTTTCGTGCTCTGGGACGACTCGGGTGGGTGGTACGATCACGTTCGTCCACCGCAGCTTGACTTCGACGGCCTTGGAAACCGCATCCCAATGTTGGTGGTCTCGCCCTTCGCTAAACGAGGGCACGTTACACATGAACAATATGAATTCGGCAGCGTCTTGAAATTCGCAGAAACCGCTTTCGGTCTAGCGCAACTCTCCGCCAGCGACCGACGCGCTCATAGCTTGGACGATTGCTTCGATTTTCAGGCTCCCGCACGGTCATACGAGCCCATTCCGTTGCGCTAATAGAATGCGACGTCCTTAAAAGGGCCAATCAAATGCGCCGCAGCCAAACCACAATAACTATAAGAAACGATGCCAGGCTCAGACAGGAACGAGAACGTCAGAATTTGAAGAGCCAGTCCCTATATTTGTGAGGTTCGTCGTATGCTCACTAAAGCGCGCGGGTTTGGCGTATTTGGCCTCGTCATCATCTACTTCGCTATTCTGTCCACGGCGACACATGCTGGAGTCATTAACCGAGGAACAAATGGTACAGTCCGCGTCGGCTCTGAAGCCGTTGGGATCGGCGCGGATACCGAAGCGGACTTGCGCGATGGTATAAACCTCGCTACGCGTTTGGGTGAGAAGCCGCGCTACCTTATGGTCGCGGCCCCGACCCGGCGCTACTATTTCTCCGTGTATGCTCAACTCGTTCGTACCCAGCACGCGCTCATCATACGAGCTTACCGTCGAATCTACGTTTTTCGAATTGGTGCCGTATCTGTCACCTATTCGGGTGTGAGGCAACCGCTGTTGCCGGAACTATTTCCGGCGGTTAGTGCCCCTGTCATAGAGAGTACGACGGCCACGTCGTTACCGCAGATTGAACAAAGGTCCCAACCATATGCAGCCGGGCGCGCACGGGCGGCCGTTTGCCCAGACTGTGTGATGCTACTGGTGAACGCCCGCCACTTGCAAGTGAGTCATCTATGGAGTAGCAAACTCGATCCATGGCAGGTCCACCCGGACTATGTTTTTCAGAAAGTACAGATCGCACAACGCACAAGAGACTATGGTGTCGAGCCTGTCTGCGCGCAATCGAACCCAAATTGCTATTGTAACGCAGCCACCTCGACATGCTATTATCCGCCCGGCTATGGTGGAAGTGGCGGCGGCAGTTTTGGTGGCGGCGGAGGAGGCACAGGTAGCCCGCCCCAGTCGTGCGCTAACGGCCAATCTACATTCAGCGATAACAGTTCGGTTACGTATGATGTTGCGGGAAGAACAGCGACACTCGGCGTCTATGACACGACAAGCTGGGGCTATGGTTATGGTGTGACTTTTGAAGATCAGTACAATCAGGTAGTTTCTTCTAAAAGTGGAAGCGGCCGATCGGCGCAGCCGATGATGACCATTAATGCCGTCTCAAACACTGTGAATTTCAACAAGACAACTTTTCAAGTAGATGTTACCGATTATACGAACTCTCGTATGAGCTACACCGCTACTGGCGGATCGTCTTGTACTGTAGCCTGAGATATCGACGCGCTTGTACGAAGATCATGCAGTTGTCGGAGGCCTCCTAATGGAAAGATTTCTTCCAAGATCTGTTGCTCTAAGCTTAAGCATTGCGGTAGGTGCTGCGCTGCTACCGCAGATGAGCGCAGCCCAAGTGCTGCCTACGCCGCCATGCCCACCTCTGTCGACAGGTCATATGAAGCCTTTGCCTCCGGGGAGGCATTCCATCACGATCGCGCTTCCGAAGAACGTTGATCCGCGTGGCTGTCTTTTCCGGGTGGAATCCGGAACTCGTGTGTACAAACGGTTCGAACAGTCGGTTAGCTACGCGGACCGAGGGCGCGATGGAAAACCCGTTTACACAAACACTTCTCTCGATGGCTTGGTCTCGAGCCATTCGAAAACGGGTAGCGCCCTAGTCATACGCACAGACACTGGATCGGTATTTTCATTTCCAATCGATACCGTCGTACATCCGCCTGACAAAGATAATTTTTCGCTAATCTTTGTAAAGCGCGGAGACACGTTGCCCACGGGATTGCAAGTGATTCAAGCGAAAAACGGAAAGGTTCTTGTGCCAGATTTCGTTGTTCCCTAGAATCGCTAGCGTCTCCTTAAAATGCTGACATACAAAAAAGTTATGCATTTCCCGCGTTTTTAGAGAAAACCGCGAACCTCGTACGATTCGTCACCGGCGACAAGATCGGGCAGCGACACCGCATCGAGGCTCTCGCCCGCAGCATCGTAATGGTCTACGATAATTCGCGGCGGCGGCTTATGGTCGCCGCCGCTCGTCATTGGAACATCGGGCACCCCCCTGTGTCAGGATGATCTGGTACCAGCACCCGAAGAAGTCTTCACTCACACCGGGGCTTGCCAGGAGCACATGATGATAGGAACGTCGAGCAACGGCGCTCGGGCGGCGCAAGCCGATCGAAGCCCGAGCGTCGAGGTCGCTGCCAAGCTCAAGCGACGTCGCTTTTCTGCCTCTGAGAAATCGCGGATCGTGCGAGAAACTGATGCCTGCGCACCAGGTACCATTGGTGCCTACCTCCGTCGCGAAGGCATTTATTCCTCACAACTGTATGCATGGCGACGCGAACGCGATCATGGTGATCTTGGTCCTCAAACGCTCTCGTCGCGTGCGAAGGCGCGTGCTGCGGGGCAAGAACTCGAGCGCCGCAATCATCAGCTCGAGGTTGAGAACCGTAAGCTGCAGCGCAAGATCGCGCGCTTCGAGCTGATCGAAGATATCCGAAAAAAAGCGGCGGGGCTCTTAAACATCGAGTACAAGAGCCCCGAGATCGACGACGAGAACGACTTGGAAACGGCAGCGAGGATCTGACCCCTTTCCGGCATTTGGGAATTGACCCCCTATGGTGCAGAAGGTTCGGAGAGTAAGGTGGCGTTCCCGTTCTTTGCTTTTCGTTGTCTGAGGCGATGGCTTTGGCCGGCGAATTGAAAAATGGTACCGTGATGAACGAGTCGATCGATAACTGCAGCCGCGGCCATTTCGTCGGGAAAAATCTGCGTCCACTGCTCGAAGGCAAGGTTCGTTGTTAGCGCGACGCTAGCGCGCTCGTACCGCGATGAGATCACGTTAAAGAGCAGGTCGGTCGCCTCGCGCTCGAAGGGAATGTAACCGAGCTCATCGATGAGCAAGAGGTCGATGCGTTCGAATGAACGGAGCTTGCGTTGCAAGTCACCATTACGTTTTGCTTCGATCAGCATCATGAGCAGTTCCGCGGCCGTGGTAAATCGAACACGGTGTCCTCTGGCGCACGCAGCGATGCCCAGCGCGACTAAGCAATGGCTCTTGCCCGTCCCGGGCGGCCCGCTGAGAACGACGTTACGATGCTGTTGGATAAACGTGCCGTCGAAGTGTTCAAGGAGCTTCGCTTTAGGAAGTTGCGGTTGCAGCGCGAAATCAAACGCTTCGATCGTCTTGATCGTCGGAAACCGAGCGGCTTGAATGCGCGTCTTCACACCGTTTTCCTGGCGTTTGGCGGTCTCGAGGGAAGCCAGGTCGGCTAAGTATGGCAGTGGCTCGGTATGCTCGGTCAGGAGCCGCCGGTAATTGCCGAGCATCGTCGGGAGGCGCAGCGATCGGAGATGATGTTCGAGCAAAGCGTTCATGACGCACGTTCCGCTAGTTCAGCAATGGACCATGCTTTGAGGTCGACGGGTTCGACAATGCGAGCCGGAATTTTGGGGTGCGTTGCGAGATTCAAGCTGTCCGGCCGATTTGGATTGCTTTTTTGGCGCACGAGCAGCGCGATGGCGGCCGGATCGTCAGTTCCTCGGGCCATGGCGTGCACGATGGCCGCTTCAACGGTTGCTACGGGATGTTCGTGCAACAGCACAATCACGCTCATCCAGGCCTTAGTACCAGCCCCATGATCGCGATTGACGTAGCGCTGGCGCAGTTCAAGGAAGGCTTTGGGCAGCCGTCCGTCAGCGAATACTGCGGCATTGGCAGCAGCGCGATGTTTGCGTGCGAGCAGCTCAAGAAAATGACGCGGATCAAGGAACATTTGGTCCCGCCCAGTGGCGCGAGGATGTTCGGCGACGAGTGCATCCTCGACGCTGATGCGCAAACGCGTATCGTAGACTTCGACCATCGCGCTGCGATGCGCGTAGCGCGTTGGCACCGAGTATCGATTGGTGGCGACGACGACTTCACTGAACTTGTTAATATGTGCAGCGCGAACGATACAGGCGCGCGGCAAGGGAAGGGGCAGCGCCCGGAGCGCGGTTTCTTCGCGGGCGAAGCGTGCGGCGATTGTCTCATGATGCCCGCTATGCTGACGGTACTGATCTTTCTCGCAGAACGCGGCAAGCGCGGCGTTGAGTTCTGTCGCTGACGCGTATGCGGGGAACGGCGTGAAGAAGTTGTTTTGGACGTATCGATTGGCGCCCTCAACGCCGCCCTTCTCATTGCCTTTGGCCGGAGCAGCAAAGGCAATCGGTAACGCGAACGCACCACAAAAGGCTCGGAAAGCTGCGTTCTCTTCACGGGAGCGACCGCGGAGCACGCGAACGACAGCAGTCGTCGCATTATCGAAGACACCTTCCTGTGGCACGCCGCCGAAGGTTACCAGCGCCTCGAGAATGCCCGCAAAGAGAGCCGGTTGATCGCAGCGATAGGAAACACGCGCGAAGAGCCGTCCGCTATAACTCAAGCGCATGACGAAGAGCTGGAGTACGACCAAGACGCCGCCAAGCAGCGCCGAGATTGGAGTGAAATCGAACTGCGCTTGATCGCCAGGTGCGTACGCGGCGCGTACGAACGCTTCTTTCGGTATAAGAACGGCACGGCGACACGACACATAGGCGCGTGTTGGCGCCGGGATAAGGTGAACCCACCTCCGCCGGGATAAGGCGGACCCACCTCCGAGCCGGGCCGGTGCCTGGAAATGGCGGAGCCCTCCTGAAGACGTTGGTGTCAAGTCACCGCCAACAGGAGGGTTCCGCATCGACCGTTCGGAGCGATGGATGGATTATCATATGCTCAAGCAGCAGGGGATGAGTATTCGGAAGATTGCCGCGTTACGCGGTGTAAGTCGAAATGCCGTGCGGCGCGCACTGCGGAGCACGGCGCCGCCGGCGGGTAAACGCCGCCGCGCAAAAGGCGTGGCTCTCGAACCATACAAGCGTCAAATTGCGGCATGGTTAAGTCATGAAGTTACATCTCAGTGGACTGCCGAGCGCATCTTCGACGAATTGCAAGAGCGCGGTTACGGTGGCGGCCGTACCGTCGTGAAGGAGTACGTTCGCGAGCATCGGCCCTGCAAAGAGGCAATGGGCGAGGCGCGCTTTTACGTCAAGCCGGGCCAGCAGTTGCAAGTCGATTGGGGAGAGATGGGCGTCGTCTCGATCGGCGGCGTCGAACGCAAGCTCTACGCTTTCGTCGCGATCATGGCGTGGTCGCGGGCGCTATTCGTCTGCTTCACAACCGACATGCAACTGCTCAACTGGCTCGATTGCCATCGCCGCGCTTTTACATTCTTCGGTGGCGTGCCGTCGGAAGTCCTGATCGACAACCTCAAGACAGGCGTTCTCTCGCGAGCCGGCGGTACCGTACGCTGGCATCCGTCGTACGAAGCGCTGGCCGTTGGCTACGGTTTTCGACCAATCGCGCATTTTCCGATGCGCCCGAAGACCAAGGGCCGTGTCGAGCGCATCGTCCGTTTCGTTCGCGAGCGCTTCGTTACGGGCCGAACGGTTTCAAGCCTCGCGGCCTTCAACAACGAGGCTCTGGACTGGTTGCAAAAGCGAGCCAATCAACGCGTGCATCGCATTACGCGTGAACGACCGTGCGACCGCTTTACCGTCGAACGTAACGCGCTTCAGGTGCTGCGTCCGTACGACGTCGTTCTTGAAGCTACTCGCGTCGCCGACGCGTATGGTCTCGTGAGTGTTGATGGCGTGCGCTATTCGGTTCCGGCGCAACATGCCCGTCGCGCCGTCTTACTTCAATGCAGACCGGATCGGCTCACGTTCATCGTCGCCGGAGAAATCGTTGCGCAGCATGCCTATGCGGCTTACGGCGTCCGTCTCGTTCAAAATTCGGAGCATTTGCCGCCGCGGCCCAAGCCCCGGCACGAGCGTTTCGCGCAACTTGGCGACGTGATTTCCAACCGCCTCGGCGAGAGCGGTCAGCGTTACGTTGCCGCAGTCGAGCACAAAGCACCGCATGCGCCACTCGCGCTCCTTCGCGAGGTTCTTGAACGTGTTGATGAGTACGGTGTGGCAACCGTTGCGGCGGCGCTCGAAAGCCTCTTGCAGTTCTCGATCATCAAGCGGGGAATGCTTTCATCGCTGTGCCATCGCTTCGGTGGCACGCCCCACGTTGTCACACCGCAACGCACATCGCTTCCTACCGTTGATGTCGAGCAACGACCGCTTTCCGTCTACGACGGAGCTGCAGCATGATCGATCCAACCATCGAACGCGTTAGTCAATCGCTCAACCAGCTGCGTCTCACGACCGCTGCTAGCACACTCGAGACGCAAATCCGGGAAGCTCACGCGCGAGACTTCTCTCCGTTGCAGTTTGTTGATCATCTTCTCGCCGACGAGCTTGCCACGCGCCAGGAACGAAGTATCAGCGTACGCACGAAGCTCGCACATTTTCCGGTTCTCAAGAGTGTCGACTCTTTCGATTTCGACGCGCAGCCGTCGCTTGATCGAAAGATCATCAACGCGTTACAGACACTCGCCTTCGTCGATCGCGCCGAAAACGTGGTCCTGCTAGGGCCACCGGGCGTCGGTAAGACGCATATCTCGATTGGTCTTGGCATGTCCGCGTTTCAAGCCGGTCACCGTGTGTATTTTCTTACCGCGCAAGACCTGCTCGATCAAATTCGGATTGCACAACTCGACGGCGTTCCCGGTCATAAACAACGCCACTTAAATACCGTGCCTCTGCTCATCATCGACGAACTCGGCTACGTCGAGTTCGATAAGTCGGCAGCAACGTGGCTCTTTCAACTTATTTGCCAACGCTACGAGCATCGCTCGACGATCATTACCAGCAACAAGCCGTTCTCGGATTGGGGACAGATCTTCGCCGATACAACGCTTGCCGGCGCGTTACTCGACCGCCTGCTGCACCACAGCCACGTCTTGAGCCTCAAGGGCGAGAGCTACCGCCTACGGCGCAAGACGCAAGGGACGACCTCCTCGAAACGCAAAAATGAGCAACAGGTGGGTCCGTCTTAACGCGACCAAACTGGGTCCATCTTATCCCGGCGCCGACACAAGGCAATGGTCTCGCGGGTTTTAAGAAGGACCATCAGCGCTTCTTGCTGCTCTCCATCGTGCCAGGGCAGGTCGCTGCGTTCAAGACGTGGCTTGGAACGCAGGTCAACTCGTTCGCAACCGCGTCGGAGGTACTGGCCTTCAATCGGCTGTTTAAAGCGTTGAAGGACCGCCGCGGTTCTGAGGGCACCGTGAGCGCCACATGGACGAACGTCCTCTTCACGGCAAAGGGCTGCTCGCGCTTGGTTTTGGCCCCGACGTCGACGCGTCGTCGGACGCTCCGTTCCAGCAATCGTTGGCGAAGAGCTCGCCAACGCTCCTCGATCCCACCGCAAACGACGGCAGTCCGGGCACGTGGAAATTCGGCGGTCCAAACAACGAGGCTGACGTCCTCATCATTCTAGTGTGGCCCATCATAAATGACGTGACACATGACGTTGTGTGTAGTATGATTAGACATGCCGCTTCCTCCAGCTTCTCCGCTGCACATTCGACCTTCGGATCGTCGTGAAT
>JAABUO010006270.1_pt1 | contig 13731 bp, 11 predicted proteins | sample 5559291 | NCBI WGS metagenome assembly JAABUO01 (sample SAMN10711878, study PRJNA513372) | rock metagenome | isolation source: Antarctica rocks | place: Antarctica: Victoria Land, Finger Mt sud | reverse complement strand
AAATTATATAACTTAATTACTTAAAGTTACTTAAAGGCGAGAAATTATCTTATTTTTCAGATTAATTATTAATAACTTTTTTTAATATTATAAATAAAAAGATAAACGCTAAAATATGAAATAAAACTCGTTAAACTTTTTAACTTCTTAAGTAAGATTATTATATTCTCTTCGAAAGTTAATCTCTTTATTTAAATCATTATATAGTTAAGCGAGCTTTTTAAAAAGTTTATTAGTTATTACATAAAGATTTATTAAATCTCGTTGTTTTCGAGTTAAAGTTATTTTTAATATTTCTTTAACGATTTTAAAATAAACATAAGTTAGTTAAGCATAATCATTCTTATAATAATTCGCGTTTATTTTCAGCTTATTTTAAATCTTTTCATGTTAATCGTTTTAAAAAGGTTTAACGTTATTTATTAACTGAGATAAATTCGAAAGCTTTTAAAAGCGATTAATTAAATTAAAATAAATGAAAATTAATGATATAACTTCTTTAAACTGATGTAATTCTTATTTTAATTAAGTTTTCGCTTTATTTAATTACTTTATAATCTTGTTAAAGTAATGAGAAAGTTCGTTAAAACGATCGTAAGCTTTAATACTTAAGTCGCGTTAAACTCGTAACTCGTTAAGAATCTTTAAGATTTAATTTAAATCTTCTTCGATTCATTTCTTTAATTAATAAATGTTTTTAATGTTTTAAAACGAGTTAATGTCGTTAAGTTTATTAAAAGCTGTAAAAATAAATATAAATGTACGTCGTTTTCGAACGATATCGAATCGTAAATATTTTAAAACTCGAGTTAAAAGTTTAAAATAAATAACAAAGTTCGTTATAATTAATTTTTAAGAGAATTCGTTAATAACTTTAAAGTTTTCGAATTAATTAAACTCGTTAAATCGAGTTATGTTAATAAAAACGATCGAAGAACGACGATTAACTAGAAATTTTTGTAAATAATTTATCGAAATTTAAAATATTTTTTATTTTTTATTACTAAGCGAAGAACGATGCTTAACAGTACTGTTAAAATAGAAGCGATGTTAATGAGCTTTAACTTAAGAGACTTTTTTTCGTATTCGCTTTAATTAATGATTTTCTTAATTTAAATTAATGTTATTTAATGAGCGATAAGTTCTTTAATAATTTAACAGCAATTTAAGCTCTTTAAGCTTAATTTTATTAATTTTATTAACTTTTTAATATTATTTAATCTTTTAAAGTCGTTAATTATTAAATAAATAAATTTTTTTATACTCGTTTCGTTATTAGTTAAGTAAATTTAAATAAGTATAAGAATTAATATCGTATAATTAACGAATTCTTAAACTAATATTAAGATTATGTTTAAAATTTAATTATTAATAAATGAGTTAAATAAAATGTTTAATTTATAAAGATAATTATAACTAAAAGTTTAAGAATATAAAAGAAAGAAAGTTTCTGAAGCGATATTTATGTACTCAGAGTTTGCGCTAAGCCTTAAGAAGAAAGATGTTATAATACAGAAAAGATATAATACTTAGAAATGTTAATTAAAGTAATATTAAAATATGTGTTAGAATAGTATTAAAGTATGTTAAAGCTTTTACTCGTGATGAGCTCGATTTAGCTTTAGTTAATTCTAACACACTCGTAACATATTAAATAAGAGAAGTTTTAAAGCGTGTAAAAGATGAATTTTAAAGCGTGTAAAAGAATTAATAAAAATGAATTTTAAAGCGTGCAGAAGATAAATTTTAAGACGTGTAAAAGAATTAATAAAAGATAAGTTTTAAATCGTGTAAAAGATAAGTTTTAAAGCGTGTAAAAGATAAATTTTAAAGCGTGTATAAGAATTAATAAAAATAAATTTTAAAGCGTGCAGAAGATAAATTTTAAAGCGTGTATAAGAATTAATAAAAATAAATTTTAAGACGTGTAAAAGAATTAACAAAAGATAAGTTTTAAAGCGTGTAAAAGATAAGTTTTAAAGCGTATAAAAGAGTTAATAAAAGATAAGTTTTAACGCGTGTAAAATCTTAAATAAAGTCTTAAATAAATGACTTAAGAAATAATTTAAGAAATAATTTACTAACGAGTTAAGAAGATAATTTAAGAGTTAATTTAATAAAAGCTGATTTTATAATATGTAAATTATTAGTAAAAGCTAAGCTTTAACGCGTATAAAATATTAAATAAATAATTTAATAAAAATTTAAGAAATAATTTAAGAAATAATTTAGTAAATGATTTAAGAGTTAATTTAATAAGTAATTTAATAAATAATTTATTAAATAATTTATTAAATGATTTAAGATTTAAATAAATGTAAGTAAAAGCAGACACGCATTTGTTTACGACGAAAAGTTACGAAATAGTAAATTACGTTACAGTATAACTTTAAACTAATTAAGTTAAAGCTTTAAAAAAAGATATTCTGTTACATATTAAATAAGTCTGTTACGCGAGTATTACGTAATCATAGTTATTATTATATTATTTTCGAAACTTTTAATCGTCTTTAACTTTACAATCGTACATTTTAATGCTAAGATTTTATATATAAAGTTTTAGCTATTACTAAGTACGAGACGAATAATAAAATTCTTTAATTTTTCTTATTAAATTTAGCGAGTAACTTTTAAAGAAAGCTTTAAACTTTCTTTATTTTAAAATTCATTATTAATTTAAATATATATATATACATTTAATACTTCGTTACATAATCGTGTCGTTTTTTTACTTATTTCATTTAATTCTGCATAGTAATAATTAGCTTTTTAATACTAGAAATTATTATTTAATTTTACTTCTTTTATACTACTTTCTTTAAATCATTTAAACGTGTAATAAATCGAGAATAAGCCTTTATACGAGATTTTATAATTCTTTAAATATTTTTAATAATATTAAAGTTAAAACTGCTCGAAAAGCTAGTAACATAAATGATATTTCATCGTTTTTTAACTTTTAAAGAAAAATTATAAAATTTAATTTCAGTTAAATCGTGTGCATTATTTTTATCTTCGTAAAGAATTAAACTAACGTTTACAAAGTATTTAAATTTAACGAAATAAAGTTTTATTACTGAATTAATAATTTACTTTGCATAATCTTTTTGTATAAATTCATCTCTTTTTTTATAATCTTTTAAAAATATTAAAGAAAGTTTTTAATATTATTTAACGAAGTCTTAGTAAAAAAACAATGCACGATTATTTCTAAACTAATTAATATTATAATCAGAATTATAACGATCTTTTACTGTGCGTATTATTATTTTTATAATTTATATATTCGTAATAAGAATAACTTCGTCGTTAAAATTTTAGTCATGTTAATACTAAATAAATTATTCGTCTTTGTAATTTGTATTCATTTAAAATAAACGTTTCGTAGCTTTAACTGCATTAATAAATGAATAATAACAGATTTTACATTTATAAAATTTAGCTTCGTTTATAACTCGTTTAATAATTCGAGTAAAGATTTTTATATCGCATGCGACTTCGAGATCTTCTCATGTAAATATACAAGTAGTATAATTTTTACAGATCTTTTAAATCATTTTTTACATCTTATTTAAATTCAGTATTTTAAATTTACTTCGATAAATAATTTAACGTTAAACAGGCTTAAAAAAATATCATTAACTATCGAACGAGTAATATTTAATTTCTTTAATATCTTATGTTTAAATTTATCGAAATCGTGAAAATAAATGTGAACTTTAATCTTAACTGAAGTATGTCATTTCGTATTAATTACGTAACTGCTTAATAAAGACATAGCTCTTTTAAATAGTTATAAATTAATGATTTTAATAGTGTAATTAATTAAATATTAAAGAAAATATGATGTGTGAGGTTTCTCGCTAAATTTGGTGGGGGGGGTCGGAGACTTTTGTCACCCGCCTCGTACTACAGCGCTTAGACAAAACGTTTTATTCATACTGCTATAGTTCGCAGTTTATGGTGGTTTGACTGTTTACCGCCTCTCGCCCCTGAGAGTTCCCTAGAGCCAGACCCCCGGAGTAGGAAAACCAAAAATTCCGGGTAGATAGCCCTATAAGGCTGGACGACTGCTAGGTGAACCCTTCTAGTCACTTCTCGGCCAAATATTCACCAGCTGCCAGCGCCCAGAAGTAGCAACTCTATTTTCGATTAAGGTGCTTCACGAACACTCTCTCTACTGGCAGTACTTCAAATGAGCGGGTTGCGCAAACCGACATACCACATCTCAATTCAAGAGTGATTTTCGCTTCTTCCACTACGTTAAGACCTTTCTAACATCTGCTAGTGGACGAATTATCAGAGGACATGGATTTATACAGTCAGTGATAGTCCGTAATTGCACCCATTGTATTTGTACTGAGGCTGTGTGCAGAGATTCTAGATCTCAGCCGGGATGCAAGCAAAACCGAGATCAAAAAAGCTTATCATAAAGTGATTGTCTCTACACGCTTCGTGATGTAATACTGAAGTCCATAGGCAGCCCTCTCAAGCCACCCCGACAAAGTATCTGAAGGCGAACGAGCCGCCGCAGAGATAAAATTCAAGGCAGTCAGCAAAGCGTACGAGATTCTTTACGATGACAACAACAGACATCTCTATGACACCCATGGCATGTCAGCCTTCGAAGTCGGCCATGGCAGTGGAACGGGTGCCGGCCCTGACTTGGAGGATATGCTTCAGCAGATGTTCGGTATGGGAATGGGTGGTGCACCCCCTGGGTTTACGAACATGGGAGGTGGAAGACCACATAAACCACGGAAAGGAGAAGATGAGGAATTACCATATCAAGTCACATTGGAAGAGCTTTACAAAGGGAAGACTGCCAAATTCGCGAGCAAGAAGAATGTCATATGCAGCCACTGCAAGGGTAGTGGTGGCAAGGACAAGGCGAAGCCAAAGCAATGCGCTTCCTGCCAGGGAAGAGGTTAGTTCGGACGTGATTGCAGCATTATCTCCTACAGCGACTAAAGCGGATTTAGGCATGAAACAAGGGCTAAGATCGATTGGTCCCGGGTTGGTCACCCAAGAAACAGTCATGTGCAATCCCTGCAAAGGCACCGGTAGTGTCTTCAAGGAGAAGGACAGATGCAAGAAATGCAAGGGCGAGCGTGTCACTGAGGAGCGAAAGGTCCTAGAGCTATATATTCCACGGGGTTCAAAGTAAGGTTTTGGTATCCTACGTACCCTCGCAGCTTAGTGACCAGTCTTAGAGAAGGAGATAGAATAGTCTTGGCTGGTGAAGCAGACCAGGTCCCCGATCAAGAACCTGGTGATCTAGTTTTCGATCTCACAGAAACCAAGCATCCTGCCTTCCAAAGATCAGGGGCGGATCTTTCTGCGAACATAACAGTCACCTTGGCCGAAGCCCTGTGCGGGTTTTCACGCATTGTTGTCAAACATCTCGATGGCCGGGGTATCTCCATCACGCATCCGCAACCTATCGCTAGGACCTTGAAGCCTGGAGCAATCATCAAAGTCGCCGGTGAAGGCATGCCAATCAAGAAGAGCGAGATGAAAGGTGACCTGTACTTAGTTGTGCAAATCGAATTCCCAGAACGCAGCTGGCTCGAAGACCACAAGGCCATTGCGAAACTTCAGGAGCTCTTACCTAAGCCTGCCGAGCTTGTTCAAGCTGATACGGTGGATGACGTGGAATACGATGAGACGGCAACACTGGAAGGTTTTGGTGCTGGTGAGCATGGCGGTGGTGAAGCATGGGAGGATGATGACGAAGAGGAGGAGGTCAATCCTCAATGCGCTCAGCAGTAAACATAGTATTATCACGGCTGTATAGATCTCAGCATTGTAGGCGTTCTACAGTGACATGTAATTAGACCAGGTCAGCAAGCAATAGGGGGAAGGAATCAGAGATTTTTCGGATTCACATCTTCTGCTGGACAGGCAGTCTGCCCCTTCCAAATTCGGTGGTCAAGCATCAGGGGCCGAGGGACGGAATCAAAAGTCGTCGGACACCAAAACCTGAACCACACCAAACATATCTGAATATCACAGAGTGAGACCGCCCGGGCTGCCAACAACAAGCTTATCGATAACAATATCTCCAAAGCAACGACCAAGGGAACACAGGATAGAGTATCCCAAGACTCAAAGTTCCCATTGCTGGTCCATATATCGTATGGAGAGTACCTTTTGTAAAATTCTTGTTCAGGATACATTTCTCATAGACTGAGGGCCTCGGGAACAGGTACTCCAGCGTTGTAGGGTTGGTGACCTCATAGAGTATTTGTGAGGAAGTTACGGTGAATGGTGACTGATCCAACATGCAGTAATACTCTACTTGAACCGTCATCGTCTTATGAGATTTCCGGAAACCGGCGAGGCTCCGACGCCTCTGTGCCAAAAGAGTTGTGCTCAAAGACCTGTGCTCGAGCACCCCTTTCAAGTGGCCATGGAAAATTTGGAACGCACTCCAAAACGCACGCCAAGGCCTCGGATTACTCTCGCTCAATGTCCTGAATCAGGATTATCGCTTCACTTGACTTTGCTATCCGACCTTCAGAAGCTGGTTGCGTATGCAGCAACTTCATTTGCTTTTCAAAGGCTCATTTCACTGAAACCTGTTTTGATCGTCTCCAGGCTGATTCAAATCCTTTAATTTGTGCTCTCAGGTACTTATCGACTTGATCTTCAAACTTGCCGGCAAATCGACAGCTTGCTATCAATAAATCCAGCTATTAGAAACAACAAGTGGATATGGCAGTGAGTTTACCGTCAAAATCTTCATTGACCCAGGTACGAGATTGTGTCTACTGCCCTCAACTATTACGGTCACATTCTATGGTAATACTTAGGCCAATTTCGCCCCACACTCAGAGCTCTTCCACCCTATAGAAGGCATTCGTGAGAAAAGGAAAGAGCGATGGAGCATGCTGTGCATCGGTCACGACGAACCTCGATCATCAATGTGGGCTCTCCGCTGCGAGCCACCAATCCTTTTCTCCTATGGACCCATCGTGAAACTTCCTGTCGACCAGATGTTCCAAAAAAATTCGAATGATGTGCCAGATGTTTCTTGGCAAAGAGTCTACCTTCTGCGGTGAGAGAGCCTAAAGAGCGGTCAGCCAAACCCCTCTCAGATGCTTTTTAGGAAACTGCTGCGTATTGGATCAGTCTCGATCATGTCTCTTCTATCTTGTGGTCGAGTACGGTCCAAGGAGGTTCTGTTCATCAATTAACTTGGACATATGTTCTTGAGGATATGGAGGGACGGTAAGCGGCTCCACCATCTCTACCTTGATATGTGCTTCAATCGCGCTGACTTTCTCATTGGGTAATGCACGTAGCTCATCTATATATTTGTTAGGAATGATTAGGATATCCGCGTCGTTGCGGCGAATCTGAAACATTCCATCTTTGTAACGGCTGTAGCCTTCCATTATTATCGGCCATGCTCCGGTGACAAATCGTAGCCTGAGAATGAATGTGGGCTCCCAAAAGCTGCGGTACCCCACAAAAGGCGCTTCAAAGCTCTTCACTTGGCGAAAACAAATCGAGAGGCACAAGCACAACAAAAGGATTGCTAGACATATGCCCTTAGTGGGGTTTAAGCTCAAGTCAGAGGACCAGAGGCCGACAAAGCTCGCGTAACCAGAGGTGAAGAAGATCGTGGAGTCCATGGCTGTCTCACACCGAAGTTGCGGGATAAGCCAGATGGAAGTAACGAAAATGCACGGCGTGTGAAGACTTTTGAAAACACTATTCCCTGCTGTTACTCACAGTAGCTCAGAGGACGAGTATGTCAGCAACTCAACATCCGTCCCCTTCTGCCGACAAGTACAGGATTGGTCTACTTCAATTGTACCAATATGGAGCCAGATCGTCGAAGCCACAGAAACATTGTTGTCTAGAGTGTGCAGGGCATCATTGGGTTAGTGTAAGACATGACCCTGGCCATACTGTGCTGGCTCAAGTGCATGATATGCAGAGGTACTGTAGCTCGGTTTTCCATATGCGAAGTCATGATACGCACAGCCAAACCAAATTTATCTCCTTTGACTTTTCATCTTTCCCAAGCCACACCATAGGTAAGGTAACAGCTTCTACGTATCTATGATTTCAATTACTCATGGGCCATTTGAAAGTTTCAAGACGCTGTTGGAATGTTCCTTCGCCTGCTGCAACTCGTCCACCTCAGGCGTCTTCGCCACCCCTTATTCTAGCACTTCCGCGGCAGATGGCCACAATAAGGGGGCGAAAAGAGTTTGGAGCTCTCGAGCATGTCTATAAACTGTACTTGAAATTGGTTTTTATGTAATCGGTATGTTGCTGTTATGTTCGGCGCAGTGTACTAATTTTCGCCGGGTATATCTCGCAATCCCACCAATTTTCCAACTGCGCCATTAGTCTTTCTTGTCCTTGCGGCCAATCCTTTCTATCACCATCTCAAACTCATCCGTACTACAGGTCGCTGTCTGAGCAATGTTGTCAGACGTACCTTTCTTACCTTTTGGTGGCTTGGTCATCAACTTCATCATCCTTACATTCGTAGTGAGCCTTATAGCGCTGGTATACAGTTATCTAAGTGCTCGTGGGCATGCAAAGCTTCGTGTCCCACGGGTTGGCAAAGATCCTAACATATTTGGGATGGCAACGGCCAAAGCAGACTTCTTGGTTAATGGGTATCGTTACATCGAGGAGGGTTATGAACAGGTACCAGCCCAGAGTCTAAGACTTCATGGCACCTCTTCCGGCAGCTAATTCTTAATTAAGTTCAAAGACTCGATGTATTCAATCCAAACAGCGGAGATGGAGCGGGTCTTGCTTTCGAATAAATTCGTCGAAGAACTTTGAGTTGCTCCAGAGAGTTTGGTTAGCACTCGAGAGGCAATGTGCGAACGACACTTGGGTTGATACACATATTTGGACGTAGTCCGACTCAGCCATCTGTAGAACGATGTATGTCGGGTTCAATTGACGCAGAACCTTCGTGGGTCTCATTCCAGATTCCCCGTGCCGAAGGCATCGGTTTGATGCAGTAGATAGCACGTTCAACCCCCGCCATCCTCCAGGAAGCGATTTACGGACTGAAACAAGAGCTTGCAGATTGTAGCAGTCGAGGAGGTGGGTTGTACAACGAGACGATTGCGTGGCACTTCGGAAGGAGCTGGACCTCGTATGGGCAGAATGGCAATCACATGTGGGTCATTCCGTGATACTGAACACTGTGTCGCGAGTCATATCTCGCGTCTTTGTCGGCCTTCCTCTCTGCCGCAACCCCGGATGGCTCGATACCGCAACCGGCTGTACTATTGACACTTTTACTGTGGCTGGGGCACTTCGCGACCGGCATTGGCTTGTTAGACCCTTGATCTACATCTTCCTCGACGCTCGTAAGAAGCTGCATTGTCGATTAGATACGGCCAATGAATATTTAGTGCCGATCCTGGAGACGAGAACTCCAACGACCAAAAGAGATGAGGCGAAGCCGGAAGACTTACTCCAATGGATGACAGACAGTGCTGAAGGAGCTGATTGGCAACCAGAGCGGCTGGTGCATAAAATCCTATTCCTATGCTTGGCATCAATTCATACCAGCACCATGAGTGCATGTCATGTCCTCTTCGACCTTTGTCAACACCCTGAGTATGTGAAAATTCTTCGGCAAGAGATTGAGCAGGCTATTCTCGACGAAGGCGGACTCAAATCCACTGCGATCAACAAGATGCGAAGACTTGACAGCTTTCTCAAGGAATCTCAACGTTTGAACCACCCAGGGTCCTGTAAGCAATACATAGTCTTCCCTTCACACATTCAAGTCTTCTACTCTTCCGCCTTGATGGAACCAACCTGACTCCTCTACAGTATCCTTCAACCGCAAAGTTCTCCAGGCAGTCACACTCTCTGACGGCACCGTACTTCCCACAGGAACGTTCGTCTGCATGCCCACAGCCGCCATCGCCAAAGATCCAGATTACTATACTTCACCGAATGACTTCCAGCCTTGGCGGTTCTACGACCTGCGCAATGCAAGCCTTGACGACTTGAACCGCCACCAATTCACCAGCACCTCCGCGAACTCGCTCTCGTTCGGTCACGGCAAGTTCTCCTGTCTCGGTCGATTTTTCGCGGCCGGACAAATCAAGCTGATTCTTTGCGTGCTAATCATGAAATACCATTTCTGCTGGCCAAAGGGACAGACGAAGCGGCCGAGAAACATCTACATTGACGAGCGCATTGGCCCGGATAGGGAGCAGGTGGTTCGTTTTCGACTGAGGAGGGATATGGATGCTAAATGTCGTGAATCGTTCTTGAAGTGAACTAAGTAGTGTGCCATTTAGGCATACACGGAGGGTTCTTTGAGAACGGACAATTGTTAGATCACATGGCAGCTATAATTGCAACTACTGGACAGTCAGATGATATCACATTTATCGATCCTGTTACTCAAACACCAAGATGATTTGACACCTCAATCAGCCCTTACCCGAATCCTAACCTCGAAAGGCAGCTTCTCCCACAACATCCACGTGCGCTGATCCTCCCACCGCACCCGCTTCCCAGCCTCTGTCGCCTCAACATCGAATGCCCACACGAGTCGCGCCAGAATGAGACGCAATTCTGCCCAGGCCAGATTCTTGCCTATGCATTGACGCGGTCCTACACTGAAGGGCTGTGACACTGAAGGACTGTACGGCATGGCGCTCATCGGAGAAAAAAGGCGAAGTTGAGTCTTTCGTGCATTTGTCAAGCCAGCGCTCTGGGTGGAAGGAGAGCGAATCATGGAAAGACATAGAAGAGAGGGAGAGGGTCCACGCATGCACAGAGACGGCAGTCCCGCCCGGCATCCACTGGCCGCAAACAGCGTCGCCGCCCTCAGGGACGATGCGAGGTAAACCGGCTGGGATCGGGGGACAGAGACGCAACCCCTCGTGCAGAACCGCGTTGAGGTAGGGCAACCCGCGGAGGGCTGAGAGTGTGATGGTTTGTTCAGTAGTGAAAGAGGTACGGATCTCTCTGGTCAGGGCGCGCAGCTTGTCCGGATTGCGAATCAGGTGGTTGAGAGTGCCGGAAAGGGTGGTGGCAGTGGTTTCGCTGCCAGCGACAATGACTATGTTGAACGTTGCCTCGATCTCGGACTGAGACATCCCCTTGTCGTCATTGTAACGTATCACATGTGACATGAAATCGGGCCGCTCGACGTCGAATTTGAGGCGGCGCTGGACCTTGTCAACGACAAGCTGATAATGGTCACGCTGGATCTTCATGACGGATTTGGGCAGGCATTTTATCAGCAAGGCATCAAGCAGTGGGTAGAATCGCACAGCAGCCACGAGGGCGCTGGCGCGGAAGTGATTGAAGATGAGCGCCACCCATGGGTGGTATTTGGAGTCGCGCAAACAGTTGAACGACTCGCCAAAGCTCAGGTCGCCGACAATGTCAAAGGTCGTAAAGTTCAACCACTGAACTATGTCGAGGGCTGCACCTCCGTCCTGATTTGCTTCGGCGCTTGTGGCCCGCTCGCGCAATCGATCGATCAACATGCCGGCGTAGTGTTGCAGAATCGGTTCCTGATCCTTGACAGCGCGCTCGGTGAAGCCATGCTGCAGCAGCCTACGTATACGAGTATGATCTTCTGTGGATTTGACGCTGATGATGGAGTCGGGCTGTCCTGGTTGTGCGCTCCACCAGACAGGGTTTTTGGGGAAGGGGAGATGTCCCGGCCTTGTCTGGAATATTTCTGGCCATGCTTCGGCTTTGGCAAAGGATATCTCGTCTGGAGTAATGCGTACCACGGAACCGTACTTGAGGTGGATGTCGCGAACATCGTGCACAAGATTGCCGGACCAGAGAGAGCGAATGAAGGTAAGCCTCGTAGCTCCCCATAGTTTCGGACCGGGAAAGTGCGACAGTGGATGGAAGTAGATGTTGTAGATAAGAAGCCCAACAGGGTACTGAAAGGAAAGTTAGTGACAATATATTGGAATTTGCAATGAACGCATTACAAGAAAAAGTACGCCCAAAGCTACGAAGACGCGAAGAGTGAGACTGAAACCGTTCGCTTTTTCCTGATCGAATTAGATTACCATAGCTAATAAAGACGGGATGGGGATGATGGTAAGGTAGTGAGTCTTTCACTAAGGTAATTCGAGGAATGAAGGATCACAGAATGATGGAACCTTGCCAGATGCACAAAGTGCACGCGCCCGTGACCCTCCACCCTCGAGCAAAAGTGTGTGGTTTGTCTCTACTTTCGTCCTTGACGTCTGCATTTGACCTTCTTTCCTTCGCATTGAAACAAACAAACAAACAAGCCTGAGGGACAAGAGATTACTGTTAATGACCAATACGCCTCCTTACATACATTACAGTACGGTACTCCATGACGCTATTCGAGACTAATTCATCAAGCACCCACCGTGCCACCTGATATCTATCTCAATGTTCTCTGGCCCGTGCCGTACTATGACATGAGGGGTGGTAGCAATCAGGCTTTACGTAGCTGGTGCACAGGTATAAGAAGGGGACAACAATGACCGCACGGAACCTAATTATCTCGGGGAGCCTCAGCTCAACAAAACACTTGTGCTTCTCTCACCCCTACCATTGAGCATGGGAGAGGCAAGGTGGCAGGGTACCTGTTGGTTGAATAATGAGCAGCTGACGTACGACAGAGATGTTGCACCCCGTTGGTGGATCCACCCCATCCACGGGCGTCCATGGGGGGCCCTATACATGGAGGGGGGTGTCCACGAACGGGGTGCAACAGAAATGGCTTGTATTGCTGTGCCGTATCTACCGCCATCATGAACCTCCATTTAACCATCCCTGCTGGCGTGGCTGGGTGCTTGTACCGGCTGGGGTGACTTGCATTAGACTTCCCACCCCTACACGCTCTCGGGTCTCTAGATGGTCAGTGCCAAAAGACCTTGCCAATGCGAAACCGCTCTATTGAGAGAAGTCTCAACACACAGCCCTAGAAAACTACTGAACCAGGTCTCAATAGGCCCATTGACCGCTATGGGGTCTTGTTTTTCTTCTACCTTGTTGCTCGTTTCCTTTCTTCGTTCTCTTATTTTGCGAATGTGCGTAGGCCATTACTGAACTTATCATACAGTAATTGCCATTAATTGCAAGCTGAATCAGCTTTTGTTGTTCTCATCCCCTCTTCCCATCTTGTCTTTCCTTTGGGTATCCCCGGCCTGAGTCAACGCTTAGTCCATTTCGGACATCTTCAATTATGCTCGACGCTTCCACCAGTGGAGATTGCCTATGAAGAGGCGTACATTAAAGACAATCGTGGGCCAACACTCATCGGTATCACAACCATGTTTCTAGCTTTAGGAATACTTGCGGTCCTCGGACGACTTATTTCAAGGCGAATAAGAAAAGCTGCACTCGCAGCGGATGACTGGCTCGCGCTTTTCTCTCTGGTACGTGTGCTGTTATCCTCTTTCTTCATACACATTGAAAAGAGGGTCATTTCAAGTCTTTGGAGATACTAACGATAGGCCATTGGCTGATTGGTGACATCTTGCCACTTTTTGCAGATCTGTCTAATCGGTCTCTCAATTGAAATCTACATCGTTGCTCATTACGGGGTTGGCAAGCATGCTATCACTCTTACAATCGCGGCTGGAACCATCATCGGACAGGTACGTCCTTGCTTCTACTGGATAACCAGAAATTCCGCGCTTATTCTTGGTCAATTCTCTTCAGACAACATTCACACTTGAAATCACATACCCTTTCCTCGTCTGCGCGGATAAA
>JAABUO010006269.1_pt1 | contig 13731 bp, 17 predicted proteins | sample 5559291 | NCBI WGS metagenome assembly JAABUO01 (sample SAMN10711878, study PRJNA513372) | rock metagenome | isolation source: Antarctica rocks | place: Antarctica: Victoria Land, Finger Mt sud | reverse complement strand
TTGTCGTATTGATAGTCATGCCTTAAGGTTGTGTGTCCTCATGAGCACATCACACCTGGCCGCAAGCAGCCATGGCACACATACATTCCATTCAGTGCGTAATGGATTGTGGCTGCTCAAACAACGCAGGCAAGATTGTGCAGATTTTAGCGGTCAGCACAATCAAGGTCAAATGCATCTCAAGACAGAAGCTGTTAGCCCATGTAATGGCATAAGGTTTGCCTGCAGTTGATTACAGCATCTGTTGCACAGTTATGTTAATAGAAGCAAATAGCCTCGTATGTGCAAACAAATGTGATTTGATGTCTCATTTTGGCATTCATTCTGTTGTGAGAACCATCTCACATGCTCACATTTACTGGACCAAGTGCTTGTCAACAGGTGGCCTGTCATACATATACCGTGTGTGGCAGGCTGAGACAGCTAGCTGAAGAAGCAACGCATAGGAATTGCAAGGTTGCATATCCTCACTGTTTCGCATTAAGGTTGACTGACCAGCAGCATTCTGACTGTACCGTATGGCTAAAGTATGGCAGCTGCAGGCGGTGCTAGCTAGCGCCAAGACTCACATGTCAGCTGCGAAGGATGATCATGGCTGTGGTATTACATACATGGCCTTGTTATTTATTTTTGATGACCCTGGAATTCAAATGGCGCGTTCACAGCACGCGCATGCCCTGTGCAGGCAACGTGCCCTAGAACTTGCATCAACACCATGCATGCTACAAGGACAACAGGGTTTTTTGTTTGCTGTGTTCTGAATGGCATTGCAAGCTGCAGAACAGCATCAGCTAATATTTACATGCTACATATCAGCAAAGGGTCATTCCTTAAGATTGCAGAGCATTGCTTTCTCTGATGTACAGCAATGACTGCTATGGAAGCCAGGTCTTGGCACACAATCAATGAGTACATCACTGTATCAGCACAAGAGCATTTGGAAAGTATACATACGCTGACTGAGGTGCGCACAATACTGGAACGGATTTCAGTGATAAACACAGTCTCACTACACAACTTGGCACAATTGATAGAGTCCAGAACAAAAAGAGCAGGTAGCGCAAGGATCCACCTTCGTATGGCAAACTGTTGCCATTGCAATGACAACATAAGATTGCAGGTTCATCTGAGGCAGTATTGCCTACCTAGTAGGCAAAACGGTCATCCAAGTATTGAAAGCAAGATTAGGAAAATGTACATGGCTTAGATGGTTCCATTCCATAGTGGCCACCAATCCATACAGCCAACGACAGAAAACGTGTCTCAGCAGGTCCTGAGCAGAGGTGACAGCTACGTCAACACCACAATTTTGCCACCTGCTGTGTTTTCCTCCATACAGCGGTGTGCCTCCACAATCTGGTCAATGTGAAAGGTTTTGCCGATCTGTATACGCATTGTTCCTGCTGCAATCTGCTTTACCAAGTCTGCCAAAGGTGTCAACATGAAGTCCTCAGGCCCTCCAGAATATGTAGTCAGACTGACAGCTGTTGGAATAGAGTCCATTGGGCTGAAGTTGGCAAGGGCCCAGCTATTGCCCACCATGCCGGTCATGCATACAATTCCCTGCTCATTTGCACACAAAATTGAGTCTTGCAGTGTTGTCGTGCCCACTAACTCAAGCACTTTGTTGACACCCCCTGCATACTTGACCTCCATAGCAATAGACCCTGTGTCAATATACACCTCGTGAGCACCGTTGCTCCTGACCAACTCTGCACGCTTAGGGCTGCGGGTCGTTGCTGCAACAGTAGCTCCAAAGTTTTTAGCGATGGCTGCAGCAGCTAGGCCGACGGATGTCGTGCCTCCACGGATCAACAGGCGCTCGCCTTTCTGAAGGCGCAGGGATTTGAAGAGCGACCCCCAGGCGGTTTGCAGCATCTCGGGGATGGCGCCCAGCGTTTCCCAAGGTAACTCGCTGTCGATGACCTGCAGGGCAAAATTGCCGCTGAGCTGTCATGCCGGAACTTGTCGCAATATTGCAAGCGACGGGCAAAACACCCCTCAACGAGATGCGAAGGAGTGGCAGGGATGGGTTTGGATGGGTTCAGGCATGGGGTCAAGCTTGGGCCTTGCCCCGTTCAACATAATGCAAGAACTGCTGATCCTGCCTGGCTGGAGTGTGCTATGGGAGAGGTGTGCTTTCAGAAACTTTGAATGATGCAGGCTCAGAAGCAGATCCACACAGATTGCGTTGTCTGACACACGGTTTGCCCGTACTCGTTAGAGCAGCTCAGCAAATGAGGCTGATTCCAACCTGAACCTGAGTCGCTGGCACGCAGGTATACTCTGCATAACCCCCGTCAAATTGCCTGCCCATACCACCCATTGCCGTGGCCACAGTGGCGCCCTTCTCGAACTCTTTGCCGGGTGCATCTTCGACCAGGCCAACGGCTTCGATACCAAGCACTCGTGGGAACGGCACCCCCGGCGAGTGGCCTTGTCTAGTGAACAGCTCTGAACGGTTCAAGCCAAAGGCTTTGACACGGATCAACACCTGCCCACTGTGAGGCTTCGGGATCGGCAGCCTCTCAATCTTCAGCACCTCTGCACCGCCTGGTCTACGAATGACAACTGCTTTCATCAGATGGGGTTCTGTGCCAGTGGAAGCCATTGTAACCAACGTAGGACCACTTGATGACTTGAGCAAGATGTGTGCCTGCAAGAATAGCGCAAATTTAATATGCTGTGGTGGGCCATAGTATGACTGAATGCATAAAGCATCATGATCTGCATCCCCCACGTGGTTGCAGGCAAAACTGTCTGTGTGCCACAAAGGTTGCTGCAGACTGTGGGAGCTTCGCCGTGAGACAAGCTACAATGCGAAACAATGTACAGCGGGCATGCTGAAGCTTGTAGGTATAGCCCAAAGCACGCATGCACTCAGGAACATTACAATCTGCAAATTGCCATTGCAACCCTGCAAGTAGGTAGTGTAACAAAATCTGAGCATCTGAACAGTGTGTGTGCATGCACCAAATTCATGAGCAGACAAATACCTTCAGTTGGCTACCAGGAGCAGCCTGCAAAGGACTGCTCTGCCTGAGATTGGATCTGTACCAGCTCTGCCAGCACAGAAATGGCCTCGAAAAATGCAGATTGTGTGTGTATGCCTAACCTACAAGCAGGCCACCACAAGCACGTCAAGAAGCTTGGCATCTGTTCCCTAGCACTCCTGCTCTGGTTGATAGCAAGTCTCTGGCAAACTAATGTGGGCATGTCTTGCGGTCAGCAGCATGTGTGTCAAACTGATGTTCTGCTATTGTAAGGATGCTACGTATCTTTTTGCGAAAAACACGAGAAGCAATGAATGGACAGCCAAAGAAGTTACGATGCAAGGCTAGCAGTCAAGCCACGGTGCGAGTAGTGCAGCAACAGATCTGACTCATGGAAGCGCGGTGGCGGACCTGCCAGCCGCTGGCGGAAGACACCTTCGCAGTTTGGTTCTGTGCCTGCGGGTCAAAGTCTTCCGGTCAGCACAGCAAAGAAAGCTTTTGCTGAACGTGAAGCCCGTCGCACCTGCCAAGTTGTTTTAAGGGTCCGACGCTGGATTTGCCAAAAAGGCAGCAACAGAAGAGAGCCCCATGCAAAAGACTGCATGCTGTTAGGTGAAGTTTCTGACATAAGAAAGCGAGATAGAAAGTAGCTTTGTCCCCATTCGACTGCTCGACGATGAAATGGGGATTGATGGGGACGATCAAACCGGAATGAGTCAGAAGGATGAGTCAGAAGGATGAGTCAGAAGGATGAGTCAGAAAGATGAGTCAGAAGGATGATAAGACTCAGGGTTGGTAAGATGCCCAGAACCCTTGCCTGTTTCAAATTTAGGGCTCTCTTGCCCACAGTTGCCGATCGCCGGTCGCACCCCTTTGTTCTTGCCGAAGCTGATCCTCGGCCTGTATACAGCAACCAGGGCCCTGCAGAGCTAACGCACACGCGTTCCAACCTATGCTGTTAGGCGTATTTTTATAGGCTGTTTATAGGTTGAGCCCCATCCTATTGCTACTAACACTTGTCGCTTGCTGGCCCGGTCAGTGGTAACAGTCGCTCAGTTCTGAAATAAGGGTGTGCTGCAACCGTCACATTGTTTTGCAACACCAGCGTCTGTCATCTGTCGTCTTAGGCTTTGGTCCAAGCTAGAAATCCTCATTCTTTGTTTCCAGTCTGCTGTTATGTATGGCAACTATCTACACCATGCGTGAGGCATTCGTTCCAGAACATCACGGATCAAGCGTATTGCAGCTTGAGGTAACTACAGCAAATGCTGCAAGCTGGCAAGACTGATTGTCCGGCAGTGCTCCATCAATGAACTTTGCACATTACTCATTCTTGCTTTTGTAGATTGAATTCATTGACAGAGGAGTTTACTTTATTGCCACAATTCAGCAATCAGCAGGTTGCTGGTGCAGGCTTACTGGATGCTCCTACCCAGGCGCTTGAAATGCCGTATGACCCAGCAAGCATACCTGTTGATGATTGTGTTAAGGTATCAGTACTGATATTGCAGCTGTTCAGGTTGCAACTTGTCTGATAGCATGAGTCTTATCTGGGATTTGGCAATGCCATGCACAGCTCAGAATGCAATGCATGCATGCATCAATTTGCCAGAAACCAGGCTACAACCAACTGCTGCAAAAGCGTGGGGCCGGCATTTAACCGATTTTGCTGGCTATTCTCATGACATGTGGCGTTATGTCATTTGGCTGTCAGCAACAATGAGCAGCTGGCCTCCAGCAGAGAACTCAAACAGTTAATTTGCCGCTCTGTTGCCTTTGTTGAATTGATGGCGTTAGTCAACGGATTGTGCACAACCATCCTGCTTATGCTGTTAAGAACTGCAAAATCTGATGGTCAGCAGACAACTGGCAAGGTATCAGGGGACCTCTGTAAGTGACAAGCCAAATCTGGGTAATTCATGTGCACAAAGCAGTCCGTCAGTGACCATGCTCTTCAAGCACAGAATGCATGCTTTCTGGGACCAGGCCGACTTGATGCGCAGCGTTTCCACTGAAGAGTGCATGTCAGCAGACTTCATACGTCTTGTTGCAACACTGCTCAGCAAGTCACAACCTTTGTAAGAGACTTAAAAAGAAATCACCTCAGTTATGAGTATTCCTCCAGTGCTGTGAAAACCTTTTGTGATCTGTTACAAGCAGGATGAGCCATTTGGCTGATGTGTGCATTGTGTGGCCATGGTGTCAAGTGTCACATTGCAACCAGGTTGTCAGCACTGTCACACCAAATTGTGCTTGCTGCATGTCTGTTGGCTTTTGAAGACAGTCAGGACAACTCCAACAACTCTTCTGTATCCCAACAGCCTTGTGGCCTGGCGGGAAAGTTGAAAGTACAGCATAGCTGCTGGCATCAGCAGCAGCTGCAGGACTGTGGTGTGTGGCCTACATATAGCATGACATGCAGAAGTGCAAAAAAGCCCTTGATGGCCACTGACTCAGCTGTCACAAGCAGTTCAGTCAGCAGCACCTGTTTCACTTGTACTGCTGTAAACCGATGTAATATCCAGTATCCAGGGAAACAAAACCAAGCATAGCTGGCAAACGCTAACAACTCGCTTGTCAAAGTCAAATTGCACCAACGAGCTGCACGATCTCTTAACGTCACGGCCACGGGCTTTAGCTGCACCATTCAGCATTCCAGGTCCATATGGCACCTCCGCTGAGAGATTGACGTACGTGCACTTCTGATCATATACTGTGTCACCTCATAAAAGATCTTCAGCGTCGGACGCTTGACCATTTATTGCACCTCTCTTGCAAAACGGGCAAGCCGATCACGGCAGTAGTAGTCACCTGCATCTCACAAGCTTGTCTTGTAGAACTTTTTCGGCCTGAGCTGACTGTTGACACTATTTTGAAGGTATCATCTGGATCTAGACCATCCAGCCCTCATGCAGCTTCACATATTCCGGCATATTGCATTTGCTGTGTCTATGTTGTCAGTACATATCGATCTACATCGAATAAGCGTGTTGCTGTCCGTTTGACTCGTCCAAGGAATCAGTAGTTTGCTGACACCCAGTCACTTATAGTACAGGAGTTGACTCTTCGACACACTGTACACAGGTGTCTCCTGTCTATTGGCAACGGTAGACATGGGGTTTTTTAGAACAAAGTCCATAGACAACAAAATGCCCAAGGTTGGTGTCTGCTACTCAGCAACGGATACATGCCTAGACTTTCTGCACTTATCCTGTGTTACTAAGTGTAGCGCAAAGTGGAGGATTGGAAGAAGGGTGATGTCAACAAATGGCTGGCTGTCCTGCAATTGAGCAAGTATGAGGATTCGTTTAAGACAGTTTCTGGCAAGGTAGGTACTACATATGCCTGCACTGTCCTTCAACTCAAGTCACTCCGCCTGTGTTGACTGACATCTGGATGCTGCAGAGGTTGCTGCAGTTGTCTGCTGCAGATGTGTACAGGTTTGCAGCAAGCAAGCAAGATGCAGACACATTGCTGGAATCAATACAGTCACTGCGTGAGACAGGGGTACGTAATGCTTGAGCAACACGAGTATGATGCTGCCAGTAGGACAGCATGATCCGATGGCCACACTGGCAAACATATTGTGTCTGATGCAGATGGTTGCTCCCAAGCTCATGGCTGAGGACAGCGCCAACAACTACCTGCTGCGCAGCGGCTCTGACCAAATCTCTCCAGCAGAGTCTCTAGAGAACACACCTACAGCTGCTGAGGCAGAAGCGCTGCAAGGCCCTTTCCTGAGAGTCTCTGTATCTGACACGCCACAAGAGCCTGACAGACAACCTGAGCCCCAGGCTCTGCCCTCTCCACAGCCACCCAGGGTATGCATGACAAGACTGCAAGGCCAAGAACCTCAGCTGCTGCCCCAGTTCTCAGTTGACTTTGTTGCAGTGCCTGCATGGCCCTCCTTTGCAGCTTGCAGCTTCTGCTTACTCCACAGCAGAACAGCTACTTACATGCACACAAATCAGTGCTGAGCAGCGCATCAGCTGTGATGACTGCAGCAGCTGCTCTTGTATGGTGCTTAAGCGGGCAATGCTGGTTGTGCCGACCCTGCTGTGCTCCTGGCTGGACAGGGTCCAGAGGAGAACGCCAAGATCTTGTCAAGCTGGACAGGTGGCATGCAAGCTGTTGCTCAGCTGTTTTCCTACCTCAACCAGCTGCACATTGTGGGAGGAGGCCTGGTGGATGCTACAGAGTGCTGCCCAGTGATAGGTCATATCGTCGGTAAGGCCTGCTGCACCACCAGCTGGCATACAACACACTTTTCTAGCTGGTCAGCCTGTGTTTCTGCCCGCTCTCAGCCAAAGTTTTGCATTGAGGCTAAGCATACATCAACATGCAGCCTTGTTACAATGATGTGTGCTGCCTTCCTTCCCCTTCCCTGAATGCTGTCTTGCCATGCAGGTGCTATCTGGGAGCTGCATGATCTAGCAGGCAAGGCAAGAGGTCACAGAGCCAATTGCCTCTTGCTAGACAGTTTCCTACAAGATGTCATGCGCACTCTGGACAACCAGGGCCGCGCTTTGGCTGCTGCAGACAGCTTACAGCTGGCACACCTGCTGGAGCTCATTGAAGCTGCAATTGAGCTTGTCGACAGCTGCAACAAACCAGGTCAGTTTTTGTGATGTGTGCAATGGTGGTCAAAGTCAACTGCTTGTGAAAGTCACACACCATACCATCTGTCATGAGCCTGTTTCTGTCAGTGATGGATGGCTGCTGGCATGTTTGCAGTCCTTGTGCAAGATTTTTTAGTTTTGTTGATGTCGTGATGCAGGCTGGCTGCTGAGGATGGCAGGGCCAAACAAGTTTATGGAGGAATTGACCAGGATACATGCTTCCATGCTAGATCTGACTCGGGTGCCACTCAAATGTTTGCATCAGTTAGGCATTTCAATACGCATGAGCATGCTGATGTCTTGAATGAGTAATGGAATGGACCGAATGCTTGTGCATCTGCGTCAAGGGCTTGTCCATGACTGGCTGTGACGATGCATGTTGCTGAATCGCTGTTTTGAGGCTCCCTGTTCCTGCTGGTTTTCAGCAATACCAAAGCGCTGAGCATGGCTTGGCATGCACAGGCAATGAAGGCAGACACTTTGCGCAATGGGCGGCAGCTGACGTACGGCTCCTACAAGGACTGCAGCAGGCCCCTGCGGCGCTGCCTGAAGCAGCTGGGCAGCGGATCGATAGAAGGGGGCTTTAATACTGTCAAGACTGACAACAAAGCACTAGAGGAGATTGCAACTCTGGTAGACATTGAGAAGCAGGTGATCATGCCATCTGCCTGTGTCATCTGCATGACGTACACTTGTGTCCCATCGGGCTGGCATTCTTCAAGCATTCACCCATGTCGATGGCTGTGGGTTGACCAACAGGAGACAGCCAAGGCTGATTGCACAAAGTGTGGGCGTCATTGCTGCGTGCTGATGCAGGTCGTCTTGAGGGAAGCCGAGAATGCTGGTCACACACTGGATGTTGAGTCCAAGTCTAGTGCCTCTGATGTCACCAGTCCCATGAGCCCAGCGGTGAGCACGGCCAGCAGCAATTTGTCTTGTTGCACATACCTGCAGACTTTGTCCACAGTCTTTTGCACATCAGAATGAATCAAATGCTTGTGCCTGCGTCCTGTGCACCTCTGCAACATTGCCAGCCTGACATGCGACGATGGTCACTGCGCAGGTGAACACCCTGAGCCGTGATCATCAAGCCATCTTTCAAGCGGTAAGACACTCATCACTCATAGTCATGCTGAAGTATTCTGGGTTGGGTACATGCATCAAGCAGGCTGAGCCACATGCTTGTTGTCACAGTATTTGCAATGCACCAGTCAGCACATCCAGGGCATGGTTGATGCTGAGAGGTCTGTCGCATGTACAAAGTTGGAGCAGTAAGTAATGTGAATGGTTGATTGCCAGCTTGACAACTGCAGTATGACAAGAACAAGAGTGGTGCCCTGGAATTTGAAGAGTTACACGCAGTGTTGGCTGATCTTGGAATCATGGTAAATCTGCCGTCCCTTCTTGTCTGCTGGTATCGCATGTGGCGCTGCACCTTTGGGCAGGAGTCAAAAGCATGAATGTCCTGCCCTGCAGCCTTGACTGCAACCAAAGTTGCTATGCGCTGTGTTCTTGCAGGGAGACTGCATCGCTTCGTCTTGAGGTTCAAACACCTGACATATGGTTGATAGCCTTGCATGATGCTATCTTCAGTGTCAATCATTTGCAGCCCACACTCAATCTAGCTCATACCGCTGATGCTGTGTTGACTCTGCATAGGATGGAATCAAGCAAACAGAGGTGGACTCCTTTGTCTCCCAGCAGTTCCGCCAAGCAGACACAGATGGGGATGGCCAAGTGACCTTTGAAGACTTCTGTGAGTACTACCAAGCCATGTCCTTATCCAGAGCACGCCTTGAGCTCAGGTCCACCATGGGCATGGAGGCAGAACGTAAGCAAGGCATTCACTAGATGTTAGCGCTTGCCATGTCCCGAGCACTCTTGTCTAAATGGCTGCATGCTCAGCAGTGTGCTTCCTCACACAGCTGGCAGCAGTCTACACTTAAGCAATTTTACACAATCATGATGCATGTTTGTGTTAAGTGGCAGACATGCTGTAAAACATGCTTTACTGAGGCCCAGGTTGTGTGCGTGAGCTCTGCTTCATGTGAACCTTCTGTAATACAGGGGCGTTACGCAAGATCTTCACCTCCTTTGCCAGCTTTGCTGTCAGGGTGCCTATTGAAGACCTGGATGGTGCCAAGTTTAGCAAGCTTTGCCGGGATGCCAAGCTGCTGGGCAAACAGTTCAACGCCATTGATGTGGACATCGTCTTTGCTAAAGTCAAGGTCAGCCAGCACTTGTGATACATCATCACTCCCATGGTTCACAAAACTCTGCTACTCAGCCCAGATGCAGCTGCTGAATAGTGCAAGTGTTCAGTGCATGCTTTCTCTGCACCCTGCAAGGCTTGCGTCACAGGTACAGCTGTATGAACAGGTACTCGCTGTTTGTGCAGCCTTCTGAGCCTATTGAGTTGCGGCTGCTGCAGGTCAAGGGACAGCGCAGAATCACATTTGATCAGTTTGTGAATGCTTTGGGCATCATTGCTGAGAAGAAGGGGCAGTCACTGAAGGATGTGATTCAGCCCATCCTTCAAGCTGGCGGCCCCTCAGTCACTGGCACCAAGGCTGGCTATGTCAAATTTCATGATGACAAGGTAGATAACCCTACCTATGTACCTGATTCACCTTCTATGTAATTTGTGTGCATCTGGTTGAGGTCTTTGATGTACGCAGCAGAATTTCTCTCTTGCAAAGTATGGCCCATGCCATTTTACAGCTTTTCTGAAGCTACCAGCATGTCCTTGCTTCTTTTAAGGCTGATGAGATCCGAAGCCATCATGTTTGAAACCAAGCTGTGGTTTGTGCATAATTTATTTTTTACTTTGACATTGGTGGGACTTCATGGTGAACACTTGTGTGCAGATGCAAAATGTACCATCCATTTGTGTAATACACAAAGTGTGTCTCAAATGACTTGCTTCATGTCGGTCTGATGCTAGCAAACATTCATTGAAAGTTAGTGTTGCTGCAGTCTCTGTACACTGGTGTATACTCAAGGGGAGGTCCAACCAACATTGAGCCCTCCAATGAGCTCAGTGCCCTGCTAGACCGCTCGCCTGCTGATGTCAGAGGCGTCAAGTTCAACAGCTCACCAGGTGCTAGCAATACAGTGGCTGCTGCTGCTCAGACCTTTGTTTTGATGCGCGTGTGTGCGCTGCCCAGTCTGCTAAACGCCTGGCTTTGCTCAGAGCATAGAGCTGCATGGCACAGTGTCTGTGCAAAGCACAATTCACTTGAACAGCAGCTCGTGTATTGTTGCTGCCCAGTTTGCTGCAGTCGCTGCTGCATGCTCGTCAATCACCAAGCATGCTTACGCTGATGGGAAACCCACCACGCCTGCAGGTGTGCAGTCACCCCTAAGCGGCAGCATGACAGCCAGGGGTTCACCAGCTTCAGGCAGCATGACGGCCAGAGGCACCCCTAGGAGCCTGCGCACTGAGCCTGCAGCCTTTGGCTATGGCAACAACTCCCCCAGTGGCAGCATGACAGCCAGAGGTGGCTCCTCCTTCAGCAGCACCCCTCCAGCCGGCAGCACCACGATGCGAGGTCACAACCCCTTGCTTTCTGGCACACAGCATGCAACAGAGGCTGCAGACGCAGCGCAAGCTCATCTGTCAGAGCTGCACACACACATGCTCGTCGTGGATGCTCATACTCGGCTCATATCATAGCTGACAAAGTACAATCAAGCTGTCTGGCCTAGGTCCATGCATGCATGCACTTTGATCAGCACAGTATTGTCCTGCTTTCATGTTGGCAAAGTTTCGTTTTCTGCAGGAGCAACACCATCTTTTGGCACCATGACAGGCAGGGGTTCTCCATCCCCATCTCCTTCAGGCAGTGTGACTGCCCGGGGGACCCCTCCTAGTGGCAGCATGACAGCCAGAGGCCCTCCTGGCATGACCAGACTGTCCTCAGTGAGTATTTGCACCAACTGAAAATACCTGATCATATTCAGCACACCAATCGTTCTGCTGCACCCTGGCGGCAAGCGTCATGGCTAGTTTAACCAAAAGCCAATGTCAGCTTGTGAGTGTCAGAATGACCTGCAGTGCTGCTTCTGAAAGTGGCCAGTTAGCACCTCATTTACTCAAGCATTCAGCAATAGCTATATACCATGCAGGTGTTGGCAGCTTTGTCTGTATTGTGCAGCACACATGTCAAATGTGGATGCAGGCCGGAGTTGAGCGCAGCAGTACATCAAGTCTGGGTGACAAGCCCTTGCTGAGCACATTCAAGGCATTTGCAGCTTTTGGCACCGGCTCTGCTACACAGGCTTCGCCAGCCAAGGTAGGAACTGCAGCACAAACTTCACCCTGCGTTGCGTAGATTGTCTGTTTCACAACATATGTCTGCTAAGTTGAACCACCTTAATGGCTGACAAATCCCTGTGCCACAACTTTGCCAGAATGGTTTCCTGATAACACAGTTGCAGAAACGCAGAGCTATGACGCAGCTGAGTTGTCTTGAACATATTAGCTTGTTTTGCTCATGCCAGCGCACGCGCACTTGTGCCTGTGAGCTGACAGTGTTGTGCTGTGCTCAATGACAGGCTGGCATGGATGGTGCTAGCTTTGCCAAGCTGTGCCGGGACAGCGGTCTGCTGGGTGGCAAGCTGAACAGCACAGCAGTGGACATTGCTTTCAGCAAGGCTAAAGGCAAGGTGTGCTGACAATTACATGTTGCTATGTCTTGTTCAGACTTTGGCTTTACCGCAGCAGCTGTGTATGCTGTTTGAGTCTGCCAGGACTCTGTCCAACCAAGTGACTGGCGTCACATATCTGAGTGCAGCAGCAAAATGCAGCTGCATAGCACACACAGTGTAAACACTTCTGTCCCATGCAACTCTGAATGACATGTTTGTAATCATAGGGAGCACGCAAAATGAGCTTCAAGGAGTTTGAGAATGCTCTGGAGCTGCTTGCCAGTAACAAGGGTGTGCCTGGAGAGGAACTGCGCCAGAAGGTTGCAGCTTCTGCTGGACCCATGTGCAATGCCACCCAAGCAACTGCTGTGCGCCTGCATGATGACAGATCCACTTACACAGGTCAGCAGTCACAATGCCGCAATGCAACGTTGCAAGTGGTGACGCTTGCAGTGGTCGCCAAAATGAGCTGTATGGGTAGGCTTGTTAGGCCTTGTTTGATGCTTAGAATAGACATGTCTGCATTCTCCCGTCTCTCAGTCTTGCCTACACCATAAGGGCAGTACCAATCTGCATCTCTTGTTTCATCAGCACCAAATGCAGATGCGTCTATTGCTGCAGGGGTGTACTTCCAAGGCGGCCCCAGTGTTGTGGACAAGCGAATCACCATGGAGAGCCTGACAGATCGTACCAATTCGCAAAGTCACAACAAAAGAATGACAGTCTAAACAACTCACCAAATCTCTTATCACATTTTCTGGCAGGCCTTCAAGAAATCTGATCTGTTTGCAAATGAATCCTCCAGTGTATATCATGTCAAGTTGTGAGTGAAAGGCGTGCTTTGTAGATTGTGCTTTCCTGGGTACTTTGAACAAGAGGCTAGTTTGCCAGGAAACTCTTGCATGCTTGGCTTACGTATGATGGTGTGCTTCATAAAAGACATGCTGCGGATCATTGGGCGAGCTTGACAGACTTTATTGCATCATCAATTTCTGTGGTGTTGCTGGCATGTGGGGCTGCACGGTAGTCCTGCCTCATCAGGCCCTTGGTCTGAGATTGTTCAGGGTTCACTCAGGCGTGATTCCTGAGCTCCTGCTCACATACATTTCCTCGCGATCGCGTTTCAGAGTGTATTCTAGAGTAATCAGGGCTGCAGATGTGTGGATCAGTCGTCAGCGCTCGGTGGTACGCAGGGTCGCACGTGGCAATACGCGTGGATAATTTGCCGCTCGGACTGCACTTTCTATGGTGAATCTGGATCATGAATGTATTGCTCATTGTACAGTGGGGCCCATAAGTATCGGTCGGACCAGGAACATGTGCGAGCTCCGACACTAATGCGAAGCGCAAGTCTGTGTTTAAGCGGCAGTCCTTCCGAACACAGCAAGTCAACCAGCACACCTTTCTGTGTACGGCTTCACTGGCGCAGAAAGCGCTTGTAGCGCATGTGTGGCGCCGGTAAAAGCAAC
>JAABUO010006266.1_pt1 | contig 13739 bp, 13 predicted proteins | sample 5559291 | NCBI WGS metagenome assembly JAABUO01 (sample SAMN10711878, study PRJNA513372) | rock metagenome | isolation source: Antarctica rocks | place: Antarctica: Victoria Land, Finger Mt sud | reverse complement strand
GATATTGCAGGCAGGGAAGAGCAAAGGCGCTCCAGAAAAACGTGTTACGTTCCCAAAGTCAGCCTCTCCCAGGAGAGGCAGGTCTGACTCAAGGTTGAACGACAGCAGCAAGCATAAGTCCAGAAGCTGCATTCCTCTTGCATCCCCTTCTAGAGGCAGGCCTCTCTCAAGGTCGTGCAGGGGCAGCAATGCAAGGAAGCGCAGCCCAACAGTCAGCTCTGCGTCTCCTAGCAGACACAAGCATGCTTTGAGGACAAGCAAGAGCACCAGAAAGAGGAGGGTTGGCTTGTCTTGGCCAAGGACAGAATCGCCCAATAGAGACCTGCAGCACCTGTCTAGCAAGGGCAGAAGAAGGGTGGGTCTGTTTCTAGCAGACAATGACTTCACAGGTAGGTATTTGCGGTTGTTAAGCACTGCTAGTGATTGTCTGTGGGCTCTTGCACCCCTTGCTGGTCAAGCACAGCCTTACATGGCTTTGCACGCTTGCTCCTTGAATGTGTTGCTTGTTGCTGTGATCATAATTTTGGGTGGCAGCTTCATTCAAGCTTCTGCTCGCTTTGCCACTTTGCCATGCAACTCTTATGGATGCTTGCTGCAGTTGTGCCAGCGCTGCAAGTAAGTGCATCTCTGTCCAACATGAGCTTGAAGCACGCGCTGCAGGTGGGCTTAGCAACAGGCTGTCTCGCATGTCCCCTGATGACCCCTCCCCCATCTCAGGCATTCAAGGCAAGGACCTGCCTTTCAGAGACCCCTACCCGCCTATCAAAGACCCATACCTGCCTTTCCCACAACCCGATCAAGGCAGGTTCCAACTAGCACGTATCAGCCCTGACTACCCTCATGGCGACAGAGGTCATCAAGGGCGGCCTCTCACAACACCTCACTCTGTTACGCCCAGCTTGCTCAGCTCAGATGTTCCCCTAAACAAGTTCCAGAAAGCCAATAGGACAGGCCATGCACTGTCGTCTCATGTGGGGGCCACCCCAGCTTTCAAGAAGACTGATGCTGGCTTCAGCTTGCCACCCATCATAGTCAGCAATAAGGATCGCGTGGTATCCAAGTCGCCCCACGCCAAGAAAGCCGAGGCGCACAAGAGCAAGCATGACAGACACAAGCACAGCAGCCACCATCAGAAGCATGCTAAAGCACACAGAGACAAAAGCAGTACAGAAAAGCCCAAAGGCCCCAAGGTTGACTCAGACTTGCTTATTCTCAGAGGCTGTGCGTTGTCAGCGCTATCAAGCTCTGCAGCAGCTGGCAGAACTAAGCTGCAGCAGCCTCAGCAGCAAGAGCCTCAGCAACAGCAGCAGCAGCAGCAGGCTGAATTGCCTGTTGTTTATGCAGCTGAAGAGCAGCTCACCACACTAGCCAGTGGTCAGCTGCATGCACAGCAGCAAGGCAACTGGCAGACAACTTTTGCTCAGGGCCCTGGCCAGGGAAGCCCATGTGCTGGGGCAGCCCCAAACAGCCCTGAAGTCTGCCAAAGGACCCTGGGACTCCTTGCTTTTGAACATTTTGCTCAGGCAGGTGCACATGCACATGCATTTCCGAGCAGCCTCCAAGCACCAAGCCCTCAGGCACACCCACAGCTACTCACTTCTACCAAGCGCTACGCAGAGACCAGCCCAACACCAACCAATCCAGCAATTTCAGACTGGAATGTGATGACAACGGCAAGACTGGCTGGCACATCAGCATTATGTACAACAGAAATTCAAGGCAGCCCAGATGCAGGCAGCACACCAGATCATGACATGCAAGACCTTGACATGCAATGTATTACCAAGCCCACGTCTGCCATCAAGCAGGTAACAGATGCGCTGAGTTGTGGCAGTTGTGCTGTTCACTGCTTAGCCGTGATGCATTGGATCTCTACACGATGGGTTGTACTGCTTGCAGTTATGAGAGAGTTTTGGTATGTGGATAGTTTGACAAATCAAGTTATGCAGATGCAGATGCGGTATGAATCTAACATGCGCAGAAGTTGTCTGAAAATGCCTGAAGTGTCCAGCACTCCTACCTGGGTATCATTTCAGTGACTGGCGTTTGTAGGCACCAACGCCAGTCATGGCACCAGCATCCATGACTGATGAGAAGAGTCATGGCGAGGTCCCATGGCCTGAGTTCCAGAAGGCATACCTTCAGCTTTGCACCCAGGAGTTCTACATAGCTCAATGCTGGAACCTTCACAGGCAGCTTGGCACAGAAGAGAGGCAATGTTACATGCATTTCAGCAGCAAGTGTTCCACATGGTGAATGCATCTTTGCTAAACAACAGTGCGTGAACCTTTGTACTCCCAGTGATGCCACACAGGTTCTTTTGTGGACGCCTGCGTCCTGATCATGGTAGGGTTACGTGGCATTGTTTTAACTAGCAGCTTACAGTCTTTGATATGGAGCCAGATGTGACTCATCAGACATCCTGGTTTGGAAGCATGGGTGAGTGTGGTGTGGTATAAATGCACATGCGACAAGACCAAGCTGGGCAAGAGCAGGAATATTGCTGAATGGAGGTTTTTTGGCAGACTCTGTATGTTAGAGACGATTCGTAAGCAATTGCGCGCGGTCACAGCATGGTTCTTGTTTTGCCCATCTTATGTATTTGGGTTGCAGTACCAAAGATTCCTCAAAGCTTGAAAACTGTAGTATGACATGACAACGTCAATCTGCTTGAGTACAGATTATCCTCTTGTTTTCAGAATTTGCATGTTGTAGCCGTATAATCACTGCTGCGTGCCTGCAGAGATCATTGGCACTCTAGCATGCTGTAAAAGCATGTATCTGATTGGGATCGCAAGTTGGTCTCAAGCACACTGTCAGGAACATGCCACAGCAATTGCGGGATTGGAAGCCACCAATGGCCTGTCCATAACTAAGAAAATGGCAGATTTTGCGAGGCTGGGCTAAAATTACTGGCCAATTTCGTGGTTCCAATTTCGTAGTTTATGTCGCTGCTCTAATTTTTTCCATAGGCACAGCAACTTCCACCCGACAATGACAGAGCAGTCCGAGAACGAAGCGGTTCAGAAAGCACAGCAGTATGACCAGCGGCCTTTCATACAGAATCTAGCCCAAGGAGCTGGCCTTGCTCTATCAGCAAAAGTGGGTCTTCAGTCTCAGTGGGACATCCTGGACTTCGGTTGCGGTACCGGCCTGGTGCTGCAACGTATAGCAGACAATGTCAACACCGCATTGGGCATTGACTCCAGTCAAGGCATGATTCACGTACTCAGCGAGAAGAAGCTCAGGCACGTCACTGCTTGCTGCTTGCAGCTGTCCTCAACGAATACTCTGCACAAACATTTTGATCAGCACGCCGTGTCCGCCAGCTCGACATTCGATCTGATATACTCCAGCATGACCCTGCACCATCTGGCAGATGTAGCAGCCACTGTCAAGCTACTGACAGCGTATCTCAAGCCTGGTGGTACCCTAGTGGCCTTTGATCTTGAGCAGGGACCTGAGTCAATATTGTTTCATCCTCAGCCAGTCAGCCCATCTGTACACCACCAAGGTGGTTTTGCACCAGATGAGTTGTGTACGGTTTGGCAAGGCGCAGGCCTAAGGGACGTATCAAGTGAGAAAGTGCACAGGTTCACAAAAGATGTCAATGATGACAATGGGAAGCCCAAGAAAGTGGTGTTTTGGATGCTGATGGTCAGGGGTACCTTATGATCTCCTTGCCACACCATACATGTTGGGTTCCTGCTAGTCCAGATGCATGCAACTTGCCCTGGGCAGTGGCAAGTTTGCCTTGATGTTCCTATGACAGTAGCTATACTGTTTCGTACGGCAACAATATCTATTGGTTTATGGCTTAGCAGGGCCTTCTGCAGAACAGGCATCGTACTCTTGTAGCACATGGCAGCTTGACAATAGTGAAAGTCTGGTAGACTTCACGCAGCCAATGAGTATCAATCATACTTGAGTATCAAAAGAATTTCTTTGATCATACATTGTCTGCCATATATTATTTTGTCATGCACCATGTACACAAACATATTACTGCATATTTGTGTTCATCACTGTGCAGCAGAAGCAAGTCATTCACACTACGCTGATATGAATGCTGCTTGTCGCCAGCATTTTATAATAATTTTAGTTCAAGACCTTGCTACAAGTATAAGCATTGCAACCACAATTTCTAACAAAACTTGATCGCATACAGCCTGAAAGAAAATGCATGATGCTATGGGTAGACTGCTGCTAAAGCCGCCAAAAGCAAACCTCCAAATTTCAGGGGGCTATGTTCTGGGTCTCAGTGCTGACTGGGCAAGACCTGTGTGCTTTTGGGTGGGATGGTGTGGATGCCTGCTTGACGTCTGAGCCAGATTGCTGCCTGATACTGTGCAAAGCAAACACGTGCCAGAAGCTGCACCGCAGAAGTGCTGCCAGACAAGCCGTCCTGTTTCCTGTGCTGGACATGTATGCCAGAGTTGAGTCTGACAGAGCCTGCTGGAGACCTCAAGTCAGCCCTGCTCAGGCTTTGACGCGCTGTAGGCTAGTCTTGCCTGAGCATCGCAACTGGCCCTAATTTGCACCGAGTGAGGACCACAGTTGTCCTGCTAAGGCCATGTAAGCACCGATGATGACACCCTGAACAAGCTGAGGAGTCCATGACTATGTCAAGTGCTGAGAGGCAGCAGGGAGTCCACTGAATGCGTCAACATGTAGAGTATGCTGCCAGCAGCTTCTGATCACTTCTTTGACTCTGAGCAGTTCCTGGCAGGTTCTCAACACTCTGTCTGTATCTCAGTGCCTTCGTAACATGCAGATCACCTTGGGCCCCACATGTGGCTGCCTATCAGGGGTACCGGACAGCAGGCCATGATCACCCAGCCTCTCTTACTGGCATCTTTGACTCAGCTTTCAATGTCTGACTCTGCACCCTCAGGTCAAGCCATCTATACGATGACCTGTGTCCAATTGCCTCATTGCTGAACGTCTTGTGTACATCGCCTCGCATGTAAGGGCACATGTGAGCCAATGCGTTTGGCTTCAGCTGCCCTTGCATGTCCCTTGCCTTGCACTGGAGTGCACTCACAGCTGTCACACATGCCTTGTTCAGACTAGGTAAGCCCTTGCAGGTCGGCCTTCCTGATGTTCTACTTTCTTCAAAGCAAGCTCTGCAGAGTACACCTGAAGGTTGAAAACACAGCTCTGTCAGCGTGCACTCCTTGCGCACTGTGCATCAAGGGCTGTGATTTTGAGGGGCTGTGAAGAAGCAGATTTGAGCAGATATGACAAAGTTTTGCATAATGCTTCTTGATTGATTTTCTGCTGTTGATGCATCTGATGTTTCGTGTGGACCTAGCTCATTGGGTGCAGTCAAGACACACCAGATTTGAACTGGCAGCAGCAATGCAGAAGTCACGCACAGATTCATTCCGTCTTGGACAGACAAATGTTGGCAGGGCTACATGAAGGACATCCATATGATCAGAGCAAACAGTGGGTGGGTGGGTGGGTGGGTGAGTGAGTGAGTGAGTGAGTGAGTGAGTGAGCGAGTGAGTGAGTGAGCGAGTGAGTGAGTGAGTGAGTGCGTGAAATGATTGGGTGAGATGATTGAGTGAGATGAGTGGGGCAGGTGGAGATGTGGATCCTGCAGCATACCTTAGAACACACAGAAAACCTTGTTCAGGCATGCTGTGCTGGAGATTTCACCACACTCCAGGGTTGGGTAAATTGGAAGCCTGATAGGCAGCACCTGTGTACAAACAGCATGATACATGTCTGCAAGGCTGAGTGCTGCCTGCAAGTAAACTGTGCCAAAACAAGGCAGAACATGTCCCAGGTTGTGACCAAAGCGTCTCCTGTGTTGTTGACATCATGACAGCTTCTCTGCAAGGATGCGTGAGCACTGCAGCATGAGCAACATGCATGTGCATGGTCTACATTGCGACATGCTGAGCGTCACCATAAACACCAGATTGCCATGATATTCAGCATTTTGGCTTTGCCCCAGAAATTGAGTGTGCATGCCAAGCCATATGCATGCCATGCCTCACGCAAAGCGACATGCATGCATCATGCATGCCAAGCAACACGCATGTATCTGCATGCCAAGCCTCATGCAAAGCACAGTTTGGCATGAACAACACTGCCAACCTGTCAAGTGCTCAGCTTGCTGCTTGTGCTCAAAGTCATCCAGCCAGCTCCAGCTGTCAGCTGCTGCTGGGGAAGGGCTGTGGACTGATGCTGAGCCAGCTTGGGGCATGCCCTGTTGGTGTAGCCCTGCTGGTGGCCCCTGCATATGCTGTTGCTGCAGCTGCTGCTGCCAGTTCAGGGAGCTTGCCTGTGGCTGTGGAGGGTTGACGAAGCCTTGTCCTGCATTGTCAAAAGCCAGGATTGTTGGTGACAGTGGGAAGGGTTTGAGATTCACAGGTATGCGGTGTGCAGAGGGACCAGGAAATGACAACGATCCAGGACTTGGTGTGGAAAAGGTTGATACGAGCTAGCTCGTACTGTTTGAATCACGCTGGGCTACACGCATCATACTTCTGTATAGACAGAACACTTCTGGCTGCCACACAGGGTGTGTATTTGTGCGGACCTGGATTTAAAGGACAGCATGTGTTGAATGAAAGAATGAATGAACAAACACAGAGGGTGCCCCAAGTCAGGCCATGACATGTGTGAAAGGCCACAGCATCTGTGAAATTTATGTTTTCTCTCTCAGATGTTGTATGTTCATTGGTACAGTGCTACAGGGCTACAGTGCTACAGGACACAAAGGTAAGCAGTATTACTGGTGGAAAGGTTTTAGGGTAAGCATTACTAGTGGAAAGGTACATGACAAGGCTGTGTGGTGCTCCTAAAAGATGTTGGGAAACAAGCTCACCTGGCCTCAGAGAGTCAAGCTGCATGGGGTAGGAGCCCTGCAAAGGCTGAGGAAGAAGACTGGGTGAAGCAGGGTGACCAATGTGTCCTAGGGTGGCAGCAGGGTTTTGCTGGAAGGAAGTGGTAGGGTTCTGCCATGTGGGCACAGCCAGCGGTTGATGACTGTGATGGTTCTGGAACCCGCCAGCATGCTGATTCTGAAACCCATATGAGTCATAAGGTGACTGATGCTGCTGCTGGGCCAGCAGCTGCTGCTGCCAGGTCAGCTGCTCCCTTTGCGGAAGCCGTGTTTGAAGCTGATTGAGGCTCTGCAGGTTAGGGTTGCTGCCAAATCCCATGTGAGCTGCTAGGTTTGTGCGTCCAAGAAGTGAAGATGGGCTGGTTCTGTCTGACCCAGCAGAGCTCAAATTAGCCGAATAGCCTAAGCTACCATTCAAGGATGAGCCAGCATGGCCAGGGTATGGGAGGGGAGCCCTCTGCTGGGTGTTCAACTGACCCAGATGAGGGTGAGGCAACCCTAGGGCATGACCGCTTGAGGAATGGCTTAGGGTATTTGAAAAGCCTGGGGAGATGGCACAGAAGGTCATACAACAGTGTTGCTTGAAGGGAGATATGCCGCCTGAAAATTAGGGTGTAGCAAAGGCAGAGCTCTTGTCATGCTTGAGGCTGCGAGGAACAGCGAATGCGCAAGTCATGCAGCTGATGCCGCTTTCATTTTTGTCCTGCTGTGCACAATTTCTGCAGACATGATATTTCTCGCACATGCTGCTGCTGCTGAGTTCGGAGGCTTCTCTTACCTGGAACATCATTTTTTTACTATTTTTTTTGGGTTTTTATACCTGGAGCTTCCCTTCTTAAGACAAGAGGAACTTTTCAACTCAGCACAGGCAGCATTTGCAAGATGGATTGCATCAGCATCGCAACCAGGCAAACACAGAGTCAGGTAAGCAGCAATGAATGGAGTGATCTGAGATCCATTACAAGGGTGATGCGTCGATCACACGTTGCATACCTTGGTTCAGCCCAGTGTTTTGCAGTCCGACATTCAGACCCCCTGATGAGCCAAATGGGTGATAGGTGCCCGCTTGCTGGTTCCCGCCAGAAGGGGGTGCCTCTTGTCGGGACAACAGAGTCTGATCCCCGCCAAGCTGGGGATTCATGGCAGCGTTGCTGATCAGGGTGCTAGGGCTGGGCCCAAGGAACTGGCCAAAGCCTGGGCTGCCCACAGCAGATGTGCCCAAGCCAAATGCCATGGAGCCCATGACCTGGAGGTTCCCACTGGAGCCGATTTTTGATCCATTTCCATTGGCGCCAACTCCTGCATTCATCGATGGCATCACTGTACTTGTTTTTTAAAGCATGTATGACACGAGAGAAGCCAAGCCATGTCCTGCTTTGTGTTGCAAGCATGGAAGCCTCATCGCTGCTCTCTGGTCCACTTATAAATAATAATAATCAAAACGCTTTCCAGCTCATCGCTGGTCTCTGGTCCACTGGCTGCAGCCAATTGTGGATATTGTGCAAATTACTGGTAAACTCTGGCATGCAAGTTGTCGCCCTGCTGTCATGCTGCATCAAGATTTGGTTCAGCAGACTATGTGTGTCATCCAAAAAGCTGCCGCAACCTGAATTCATCATTCAAGCTTGGCAAATTCCTTAGGTGTATTCTCAACACAAACTAAGCAGAGTAACACAAATGTTGCAGACCTGCAGAGTCAAATAGATGCTGCACAGTCTCAACACCATTCCCAGACCCATGCTGCAATGATGCACTAGGACTCAGCGCGCATACCAGCGTGTGAAGCAGCAGGGACTGAGGCAGACATCTGCCTGGTCTGCTCTACTTCAGCTATGTACTGCCTGCCTCGGACATTCCGTGAGGGCCACTCTGGGGCCTGCCCCGCTGCCCCTGCCTGCTGTTCCTGCTGCTGCTGCTGCTGCAGCACACCATTCAGCGGTGCTGTAGGCATTGCGCTGCCTGGTGCAGCATGGGCAGCATTGCTTGATGCGCCTTGATGAGAGGCATGATGCGAGCTGAGCAGGGCAGATGAAGGGGGCAGGGTGGGAGGGAAGGATGCAATGCCTGTAGCATAGGCAGCTGGCCTGGAAGCCTGCTGCTGCTGCTGCTGAGCTAGCTGTTGAAGAGCACTCTGCAAGTTTTGCTGCTGCTGCTGGCTTGTAGGTGCCTGCTGAACAGCTGCTGAGGTCTGCTGTTGGTCTGGCAGCAAACCAGCCTGCATGTGCTGATGAGCAAGCTGCTGCTGCTGGGAAGGAGCTTGAGAGCCCTGGTGAGGACCAGGGCCAGCAGCAGCTGCAGAGCCAGCTGCTGCAGCAGATCCAGCAGCAGCAGCAATGTGGGCATAGCTTGCTGGACCAGACACAGTTTGGTTGCTTGGTATGCCTGTTGGCCGGGCAGCAGCCGCAGGGGAAGCTGCAGGAGCATGACTGCCTACTGCGCGCTGTGGCTGGAAGACAATCACCTGTCACAGCAGCAGCCTTTGATGCTGCTTGCCGTTGGACGTCATTTCGCAACAGCAATGCATTTGCGCCATTCGGTCTTTTGCGCGGGAAAGAAGCTTTGAGATTGTCAAGACGCCGGCAGATGAGAACACATCTGATGGGCTACGAGATGTTGCTGCAACGTCTGTGCACACAGCAGGAAGCCAATGTAAGGAACAGTGGACTTCAAGCAGCTGGTAGCTACATGCAAAACAGAGGAGATGTTCAAAGTGTTTTCTATTGTTTTGCTCACCTCTTCATCTTCTGGGTCATCAGCTGCATCCGCTTGTTGGCCCATGCCCGGCCGACCATGCTCTGCTCCAGTGACACCTCCTGAAGGCGCAGCTGCTGCTGCAGCTGATGCCGCAGCTACCGTATCCAAGATCAACGCCCCTGCTGCTGCAGTTGATGACGCAGCTGCTGCATCTGAGATGAGTACGCCGGCTGCTGACTTGGGACCAACTTGAGGCACAGAGCTTCTGGTGACAGCAGAAGCCTTGAAGGCTTGCCAGGCCTGTGCCAGCTGTCTGGAGGCAATGGGTGCTGCTGCTGCCATGGCAAAGTCTAGATTGACTGGGTGGGATGCAATGCCATGGAGAGCTTGCAAGGCACGCTGGGCCCATCTGGGCGTCTCGTCCTGCAGAATGAGAAAGCAAAAGTGTGACGAAGCTGTGAAAACATTGTGTCAGCCACATGGGTTCACTCCATTCATGAGACAGGTGTCTTCCTCTAGTGTCAGGTCCTGTTTAGCTCCCTGTATGAGGTCCTGTTCTGGCAGTCAGCTGAATTCACATAGATGATATCTCTTAAATCACATCACGCCAGGGGCATAACTGAGACAGAATGGCATGCACAAAGCCTGCAATAAAATCTGATGTTGTAAGACATACAATCACATGTATATACATGTTTGATTACACTGCATCAGGTAATTTTTCCAACAAATCCATATATATGTAATATGTGCATGTATACATATGCAGACAGACCACAGTGTGGGTAGTGTCAAGATGAATGCAAACTGGTCCATTGAGACAAATCTGCTGAGTGCCTGTGTCTTGAAGGAAAATACGAAAAACAGGTCAGACACAGCCAAAGCTGAATTGACAAGCATGACTTAGTTAGCCTACATGTAGCTGTGTGAGATTTGGGACATTGTATTCTATCAGACCCCCAGGCAGATTGCAGCATCACAGCAACGCATACTGACAGCAAGACTTTTGCTTTGGATGCAGGACAGCGCAGTGTGTAAACAGTGTGTACACAATATATACCAAGTATGTACACACCTGAACATCCTGCTTTTCAAAGAGGAGCTGGCGATGGCTCTGCTGCAAAGGCAGGAAACCTCTGAGCTGCCAGTCCTCTGTAAGGGCCAACTGCTGCCCTAGTGGGCTGCTGACACCCGGCAGGTGACCCCCATCTGAGCTGTCGGCAGTTTTGTGTGGGGAGACTTGAGCCTGGAGGGTGAGAAGAAGACTGGTGAGGTGGTTGATGCAGTCCAGGCGAGCTGTAATCTCAGGATCTGTTGTCCCGGCAGGCTGGGGTATATTCACTGGCCTGCAAGCAGACATGGCTATGCAATAAGGACTTCAAGTTCAAGGAATATATATGTATATATGCGTTATCCATGTGTATCATACAACCTATGTATAACATCCCAAGATGTCTGTGTATGTGAAACCCTAATGTAGGGTTATACCCATATGTATATATACATATACACACACATGTATAAATTCATACACATATGCTTATGGTTTAGGGTTTGCCTTCAAGTACACCCTGAACCCTAAGGTATGCATGCTGGAATGATTGCCCCTCCCTGCAGCAGGCATGTCAGCATGAGCAGCTCATCAAACAGCTCACTGCCCCTTCAAGGAGTGAACATCTTACACCGCTCAGCTCAGGCATCCAGGTTTGTGGCTGCCCCTCTGAGGCTCGTATCAAAGCACCCTCTAAAAGAGATGTATGACAAGGCTTACATGGAATAGGCTGGGTGTAGTGCCCACCACTCCAACAGGATTGCCAGTGTGGGTAACACCAGTTTGCCAGTGGGCTCACTGCCTTCTGCGGGGCTGGCCTGTGCCACAGCCGCAGCCAGAGCAGCAATGACGCTCTGCACCACCCTCTGCACTGCTTGCTTCAGCACATCCTGCTTCATCACCTCTGCATACCTGTGCAGACCACACAGGCGAGTTATGGCATCTGGGCTGCCGCAAAGAAAAGAATAGATGGCACTCGGCAGGCGATTCAATGTAGGGAAGCTTGAGGTGAGCTTGAGTTGGGCCCAAGCTTCCTTTGGCCTATCTGGCCTGCCGCTGCAGCTGACTATCACAAGGTCCCATGGTGGTTGCCTGACAGCGTAGAGTTCGTGTGTTGTTTTTCGCTTTTTATCACATCATGGAAACATTTTCACAGAAAGTAGTGTGCAATGAACAGGCCCAACCAGAAGCTGTCCGACGAGAACTCCAGACTGCTTAATGTGAAGCAGGCTTGCTGTTGGCTGATGCCAAAGGTATTGTCTGTCTGTGCATCCAGGCTAGCGCTCCTTCACCTTGGCCGCTGTGTGTGCGCTGATATTGCTTAGATGACTAATAAGGAACATCAGGTGAGCGAGCATCATGTCCTTCAATGATGGCTGATGCAAGCATGGCAGTCCAACAGACTGCCCAAAAGCAAGCGATCGATGGTGCCACGACATTCCATACACACTTGTAGCATGTGCTACATCTGCTTGCCAAACCCTTGTGACATACAGTAACATACTCTAACAAGTAAAGCTATACAGTTGCCATACCCTTGTGGTATGTAGTGAAAATCCTTGCCATATCCTTGCCATACCCTTGTATGCAAACAGTATCTACCCTTGCCGCACCCTTGCCACACCCTTGTAGCATGTAGTATGTACCCTTACCATACCATTGTAGCATGTAGTATGTACCCATAGGATACCCTGTAGCATATAGTATAAACCCTTTGTAGCATAACATATAGTTCCTTTCCATACCCTTGTGGCATGTAGTATAGCTGTTGAAACTGTCAGAGAGGGCCATGCCTGTGTCGATCAGAGAACACAGAACAACAGCTACTTGCTGATCCTGGTGGGTGATCAAGATTGTCTGCACCCAAACATTTTATTTTTATTATTTATTTTTATTATTAGTATTTTTATTTTTATTTTTATTTATTTTTATTATGATGATTATTATTATTGTTACTGTTTTTGATTGTTATTATCGTCATCTTTATGAGGCATCCCAAGATTGTGCTGACATCAGCAGTCAGCTGGACGCACAGAAAAGGCATGCAGTGCATACCAAAAAGGCTTTGATTGAGCAAAACATCCGGGAGCTCTGTGTAACCATACATGGGAGCATCTGTGGAAACTTCTGGAAATGTCTGTGCAAACAGGGAAAGCCAAGAGGTGTCTGTATGGTACAAGCTTGAACATGCCATGTAGGGCGTTGGTACCTGAGCTGCTGGTCAGCAGAGGCGGCAGCAATGTCATGCATGCTGAACATGCTGAGCACAGCCAGCTGCAGCAGCACATGTTCACTTCTCTGCTGTGTAGGCCCCTTGTGGAGAAAGGCTTGAAGAGCCCCTTGCCGGCCCAGCAAATCATTTAGATCTGCCATAGCAGCTGGCAGAACTTCATCGCAGTCATTGAGGTTCACCTTGGAGAAGAGGATACCTACAGGCCCAACACCATAACAATGTCACAATGCTAGTAGCTAGAATCTGTAGCAGCATTCACTAGGTGCTGCAAAGACAAAGCTGGAAGGAATTGTTGCAGCGGCATTCCATTCTCAGCTTACAGAACAGCATGTAAGCGTTGTGCTGCGGACACCCCTGCACAGGACCAAGGCTCGTGCAACACAGTGCATATAATCCCAATGGTTGCCCTGATAGCTTCATCAACATACTCAGAGTTCAGCACCATTTAAATGCTGGTGCTTTCACACAATACTGTTTTATTGGCTACTGATCTGTGCATACTTTGAGGGGAATTGATGTGTCAGCTGGCAGGCAGCTACATGGTGCAGCAACAGGTGCTTACATCAAGCTTGTCTCTGGCCGAAAGGATATTCAGGCAGGTCAGATGTGTGACATGCACATCTCTTAGGATGGCAGTGACAATAGTTTGCACAAAGGGGACAGCTAAGCCCCGTGCAGCAGCACATAGGTCAGTCTGGTAACAGAAGGCATGATGACCAGCTACTGACCATGTGCATGTGCCAGGCGGATGGACAACTCCTGCATCAACACATTCACTGGCCGCTTGCTCTTCATTGGAAGCTTCTGGGTCTGCGTCTTTGGCTGGACACGCTGTGGAAGCTTGGTGTACTTCACCCTGATCTGTTCTAGCAGCAGCACAAGATTCTCCCTGGCAATTGCAA
>JAABUO010006264.1_pt1 | contig 13740 bp, 11 predicted proteins | sample 5559291 | NCBI WGS metagenome assembly JAABUO01 (sample SAMN10711878, study PRJNA513372) | rock metagenome | isolation source: Antarctica rocks | place: Antarctica: Victoria Land, Finger Mt sud | reverse complement strand
GCCGAAATTCACCTGGTCGGCGGGGTTTTTGCTCGTAGCAAGGATGGAATGCGGAACAAGGGGCAGAGCGGCATTGGCGAACTCTTGCGATGTAAAGGCGATCCAGGTCGGCCCCTTCAGGATGCCCACAAGCTTGACAGGCACGGGCACGGTGACAATGGTGCCGGTATCGGTGGGACGCGCAATCATGTCGCCGAGATGCAGCCTTTTATTGCGCACCAGGCCCTCGGACACGACCGCTTCCGGCTCGCCCGGCGCGGGCATGCGTCCCATCACCAGCGTGTCGCCCGCACGGTGCAGCAGATAATCCCGGTCACCGGGCGAGACGCCCAGGCAGATAAAGGGAAACGGGCCGAAAACCGTGTTGACGTTGAAAAAGAAGCCGCTGGTATCGATAGCGCGGTCGGTATCAGGCATGGCGCGCACCTGGGCGGCGATGTCCGGGTCTACGCGCAGCCTGCCGGAGCGAGGAATAATCGGCGTGAACGCGCGGGTGTAGTTGTAGATAGTCAGCACCGTCAGATCAATGGAGTTGACAATGGTGACCACGGATGCGATGAGAAAAACAGCCAGCACGATCACAAAGCCGAGCGGAAGCGTGCGCCCCAGATTGCGCCGAAAGTAGGTGATGGGACTGAGTGGACGTGCGATGGGATTAAACCCCTTCTAAGGGAACTCTTTTGTGAAATTCTTCACGAAAAGTATACCCGCATTCAGCGCGGGGAGGAGAAGCCCCCCCGCCCCAAGTTTGGGGAGCCGGATGAGGATAAAGCCCCTATGTCTTATCGGTTCACCACTGGGGCGGGGGCTGCCCGTCGCTTTTTCGCACCCTTTCTAAAGCCCCGGCAGGGCGACAGCCTGGCCTGTTTCCAGGCTGTCAAGCGCGGCCAGGGCGATACGCACAGCTTCGCGCCCGTCTTCCGCCGTCACGGGGGACGGACGGCCCGCGCGCAGGGCATCGACAAAGGCGCGCATCTCGCCCAGGTAAGGGTCATCCAGGGGAAGCAAAGGGCTTTCCTGCACATGGGCATTCGTGCGAAGCAGCGACAGAGGGACGCTGCGGTCGCTGTCCCATGCCAGCATGCCGCCGTCGCCGCAAATCTCAAATGTCGTCCGCATCGGCGCGGGGTGCGCCCATGACCCGGTGACGTGGGCAACGGCCCCGTTAGCAAACCGCAGGGTGACCAGGGCGTAATCACGCATGCCCCGGTGCGCGGGCCGCAAAGTCAGGCCCTTGGCAAAGACCCGCACGACCGGGCCGAAGCACCAGCGCAGCCAGTCGAAATCATGCAGCAAAACGTCCAAAACAACCCCGCCGCTTTGGCCGGGGTCATCGTACCACGACTGCGCGAGGCCGTTGCGGCGGGGAAACGATGCTTCCCGCGACGTGCGCACGGCGGCAGTGGTGCCCACCTGCCCGCTATCCACCAAAGCCTTGGCCTGCGCAAAAGCGGGAAACCAGCGGACAACGTGCCCCGCCATCAAAAACGTGTTTGTGCGGCGGACAAGGTCGACAATGGCATCGCAGTCGTCCAGTGTCCGCGCCAGGGGTTTTTCGACAAACACGGCACAGCTTGCGCCGACGGCTTGTTCAATCAACAAGCGATGGGTAGGCGTAGGCGTGCAGATGTCGACAATATTCGGGCGGGTTTGTTCCAGCAAAGAAGGCAGGTCGGCAAAAGCCAGGGGTGGGTTTGCCGGCACTGTTTGCGCGGCCAGAGCGCTGGCATTGTCTCTCTGGGGGTCGGCCACGGCGACGATGCGCACATCAGGCAGCGACGCCCAGTGGCGGGCATGAGTTTGACCAAGCTTGCCGGCTCCGACAATAGCGACAGTGAGTGTGTCCATGAAGCAAAAGGCGAGAAGTCAGCGAGCGGCGACGGCGGGGCGCGGATTTGTCATGGCCTGAACATAGTGCATATTGATGAGCGCAAGATGCAAAGTAGAACCGGGCGGGATGGTTGTCGTGGCCGGCTGGCCCGCGTCGGCAACGACAAAATAAGCCACCAGAAAAGTTTCGCTGCCCACGGTGGCTGTCTCGCTTCGCGTGGCGTAGGTGCCCGGTTTGCCCTGCGTGTCCACCAGATCCACCATCTGAAACGCCGAGTCGATCTGGTCGGCCTTCAGCGTAGACGGATAAACCTTGCCGGACAGCAAGCTCGCCAGAGACACGGCAGTATTAGGAGAAGCTGCGCTTATCTTATCTGAGGCCGGGGCGGCAAAGACGGCAGGCCGATGGGCCGTGACGCTCCAAGCTGTAATGGTCAAAAGCAGAACGGCAGCCGAGATACGAGAAAACAAAGAACGTGTCATGGTGTTTTAAGGTGTGCGGTTGTGCCGCGCTCGGTGAGGGGAATGGCGGCAAGCCAGTCGGGAACAGCATCAGGCGCGAACTTTTCCACATTAAGTGTCAATAAAGCTTCTAGGGGAACGCCAAAGTCAATCGTGCCGCCGCTGCGGTCAGCCAGAACACCAATGCCGACCAAGCGCCCTTGATAAGCTTCGATTACCTGCATGGTGTCGCGGATGCTGCCGCCTGTGGTCAAAATGTCGTCCACCAGCAAGACGCGCTCGCCTTCTTTGATCTCAAAGCCGCGCCGCAGCACGCGCCCTTTACCATCGTCGCCACGCTCGGCGAAAATGGCGCGCGTGCCCAGGTGCTTGGCGGTTTCATAGGCCAGCAGGACACCGCCTGTGGTCGGACCGATCACTACGTCGATCTCATAGTCGGCAAAGCGCTCGGCGATTTCTTTGCACAGGCGCTCCACGGACTGAGGAAACTGAAGCACCTGAAACTTTTCCAGATACTGCGCGCTATGGAAGCCGGAAGCCAGCAGAAAATGGCCGTCGAGAAGAGCATTGGCGTCCCGGAAAATTTGCAAAGCCTCGTCATTGGTCAGCATAGATGCGTGTTTCGTCCCTAGTCACCAGTATTCCTGCTTTTGTTCAGCAGACAAACGAAGAGGCTCCTGCCGCCTCAGTTCAGGAAGGCTCTCACTTCCCTCTGGGCTGGCTCCGCCTTTTCTCTCTGCCCGTAACAGTTGTCTTGCAGGGTCAGGATTGGTTCGGGAGAGAAAGCGCATGGCGGGAAATAAGCCGCGTCCGAAGGGACATCAGAAGCGAAGAAAAGAACGCGCTAACCAGGGGGGGATGATGATTTGCCGTTTTTAGGACGGCTGCCCTGCCGCGCCGCTTCGGGGTCGTTGGCGGACGGGCGGCCGGCAGCGACAAAGGCCATGCGCAGAGCGAAGCCGCCGACGAGGCTGGCTGTGCCCGCCATGATGCGCAGGGCGGGACGGAGTTTGGGCGGAGCGGGCACACGCTCTAAAAGTTCAGGGAGGATCAAGGCGGAAAGAATAGCGCCGCCCCAGTATTGGGTTTTGTACTGGCCCTGGGTCAGCGGTTTTGCCAGTGCCCCAGCTTTGCGTATAAAGGCAATCTGAGACGCAGCTTCGGCAATGCGGGCGGCTGTTTCCATGGTATGCAGGGCGTGGGCGGCAGGCGTGGGCGTGCTGTCGGGGGCGAGAGCTTGCCCGCGCGCTTCCAGGGTCAAGCGGATGGCCCCGGCCCCCGCGCTGACGGCAGACGCGCTGAACAGCGTCCCGATATACGGGTTCTTGCTCCAGAGGGGCACTGCCGTCGTGCTGAGCAGGACGCCCGTATAGGCCGCCAACGTCAAGCCGAAGGGGATACCCAATACGTCGGTCGCCAGGCCGACCGTGCTGTCCAGCGTTTTTGTCATGCCTTGCAGCGGCTGGCCTTTGCGGCGCGTGCGTGTCCATTCACGCAGTTCGGCAAGCACGGACATGGCGGTGTAGCCGGTCAAAGCCCAGCTTCCCAGGTTCATTGGGGAGCCGGGTTTCCAGATGCGCAGCATGTGGTGGAAGCGTTTCGGGTCGCCCAGGTCTTTAATCAATAAAGGGGCGCAGGGCAGAGCGGCGAGGGCCGCGATGGCGGTTCCATTGCGGGTCAGGGCGCGGTATTGTGGGCCACCAAAGCGCTCGGCCAGCCGGGACAGGGTAAACGCACCCGCCGACAGCCCCCCCAAAAAGAAGTACACGCCTACTTCCGGGGTCCAGACCGGCGGCTTCAGCATAGAAATGTCGTAATAGGACGGCGCACCATCAGGCGACGATGGGTTGTCGGATGCGCGCTTGCCGTCCCGCGTCTGCAATGGGTCAGGCTGGATGCCGTCCACAACGTTCCATCGCCCTACGCCTTGCTTTGTTTCCACATCACCCGGCATGGGCTGCCTCCTCTTTGCCGCCGCCCTGCGCAAACAAGACCGCAGACAGCATCGCCAGCCCGAAGCCTGTCGCGAGGGAGGCAGCATAGCGGCGCACCATCCCGTGAAACGGCTGCGGAGGTGCCTCGGGCAGGTTGTAGTTGTTGGGATGGTCTTCTAATAGAAAAAAGGAATTCAAGGAGCCGTACTCGTCGGATAAAGGCTTGTCGCCGTACAAATAGGCATCTGTATTGCCTTGCCCGTGCAATTGCTCCACGCGCAAACGGGCTTTCTCGCGCAATTCATCTACGGGGCCGAACTGAATAGATTCGGTCGGGCAGGACTTGGCGCAGGCGGGTGTCATGCCGTCTTTCTGCCGGTCATAGCACAGCGTACACTTGTGCGCATGACCGTCTTCGGACGAGCGGCCCAGCACGCCGAAGGGGCAGGCCGAAACGCAGTAGCCGCAGCCGTTGCAGATGTCCGCCTGCACATACACATCGCCGAACTCGTTGTAGATAATGGCTCCCGTGGGACACGAACGCTGGCAGGGGGCATCCTCGCAATGCTTGCAGACATCACTCATCATCAGCCAGCGGCTTGTTTCGCTGCCCATCTGCTCCTTGAAGGCAACGTGCCGCCAAGTCGTGCCACTCAGGTGCTCGGTGTTGTCATACGAGTTGCCGGTGAACTTGAAGCCGTCGGAAGGCAACTGGTTCCACTGCTTGCAGGCCACTTCGCAGGCCTTACAGCCGATGCACACGCTGGTATCGGTGAAGAAGCCCATCTGCCGCTGCCCATCCGGGCCGGGTGTGGGCACGGCCGTTTGACGGGGAGGAAACGCATTGATAAGGCTGCCTTTCAGCTCGCCCCATTCGCCGCCGATGTCTAGGGGGATCATGGATTGTTGTCCTTGCGATTTGACTGGGGGCCGTCTTTGCGAATGTGCCGCTCCAAGTGGCCTTCGGGCTGGGCGGACGCATCGGTATTGGGGATAGGGCTGCGGTTGGCCCAGGGTTCCATCTTTTTTGTCGGCTGGATGGGCTGATCGGGCATGCGCCCGGCCCGCACACGGCACGCGAACACCTTCGCCTCATGCATGGAGACGTTGGGGTCGGCCACGAGGGAAGTCAGGTCGTTAGCAATGCTGCCCACGGTTTCGCCCGCGTAGCCCCACTGGAACGGAATGCCGATCTGGTGGATAGTCTTGCCGTCGATCACCATGGGCTTCATGCGGCGCGTGACCAGAGCACGGGCTTCAATCGGGCCACGCAGGGATTCGACCGTCAGCCAGCCGCCGTTTTGAATGCCGTGTTCGTCGGCAAGTTCGGGGCTTAACTCGACAAACATCGCGGGCATGAGTTCATTCAGCCACGAATTAAAGCGGCTCATCGGCCCGCTGAGATAGTGCTCCGTCATGCGGAAGGTGCAGCCGACAACGGGATATTCATCGCTCGGCCCATGCGCTAATTTGTTTTCCGGGCCCTCAAAATAGCGCGTGGTTGGGTTATCCTGCACCTTATTATAAAGCAGATTGCGGACGGGTGACTCCACGGGTTCATAGTGGGTTGGGAAGGGGGCATCCTGTGTGCCGCCGGGCGCAAACAGCCATGCCATGCCGTCGGGGTGCATGATAAACGGCTGGTCGCCGCCGATGGCATCCATGCCAACCGCGCCTTCCGGGGCACGATATGACGGGGGCTTGGTCGGCTCAAAGTCCGGCTCGTCCTGCCCGTCCCACTTTTTCTCCTGTTCGTTCCAGAAGATATACTTCTTGCGCTCCGACCAGGGCGTACCGTCAGGCGCGGCGCTCGCGCGGTTGTACAAGATGCGCCGGTTGTGCGGCCAGGCATAGCCCCAGTTCGGCTCCACGGGATTGCCGGGCGTGCGGACACGGTCGCGGGCGCGGTTACGGTCCGGCGCGGGTGTGACCCCGCTGTAGATCCAGCCGCCGCAGGCTGTCGTGCCGTCGTCCTTGCACTTGTCAAAGCCCGTGAGCAGTGTCGGCTTGCCGGTTTGAGGGTCGAGTTTGCTCAGGTCATAGCCATTAATCTCTTGCAGGATTTTCAGCACGTCGGGTTCGCCCTCAATGCGGCTAAGGCTGCCATCGGGCAAGTAGCGTGGCGCATCCGGGTCATAGTCCCACGTCAGGTTCAGGAGGGGCTGGTCTTTGGGGTCGCGGGAGCCAGCGTATAATGCCTTGAGCCGCTTGCCTAGATTGTACAGAAACCAAGAGTCGGAGCGGCAGTCGCCGGGTGGGTCCAGGGCTTTGTCGTGCCACTGGATAAGGCGCTGCGTGTTGGTCAGCGTTCCTTCTTTTTCGGGGGAAGAAGCGGCCGGAATAAAGAACACTTCGGTCTTCACTTCTTCGGGCGGCGGGCCGGTGGGGTCGTTCTTCCAAAAGACGGCGCTTTCGGTCTCGAACCAGTCGGCGCAGACCAGCCAATCTAAGTTTCGCAGGCCCTGACGCACCATGCGGGCATTGACGCTGCCGGCGGCTGGGTTCTGGCCGAACAAAAAGTAGCCGGTCATTTCGCCATGCGCCATTTTGCGGAAGACCGGCAGCATGGAATAGTCGCTGTCAATGCGCGGCAGCCAGTCATAGTGGAAGTCGTTGTCTTTAGTCGCTGCGTCGCCGTAATAGGCTTTCAGCAGGGAAACCGCGAATTTCTTGAAGTTAACCCAGTAGCCCGTGGGCAAGCCCTCGTACTTGACATAGTCGTCCAGAGTTTCGTGGGTGGGCGCAGAGATAGGCTGCGGCAGGTAGCCCGGCAGCAGGTCGTACAAAGTGGGAATGTCCGTGGAGCCTTGAATGCTGGCATGCCCGCGCAGGGCCATAATGCCGCCGCCAGGACGCCCCATATTGCCCAGCAGAAGCTGCAAAACGCCCGCCGCGCGGATAATCTGCACACCCGTTGTGTGCTGTGTCCACCCGACGGCGTAGCAGATAGCGCTGGTGCGCTCACGCCCGCTGTTGTCGCACAAAAGCTGGGCGACACGAATAATCTGTTCGGGCGTACACCCGCAGATCTCCGCCGTCAGTTCAGGCGTGTAGCGGACATAGTGCCTGCGCAGCATCTGCATGACGCAGTGCGGATCCTGCAATGTCGGGTCGCGCTGGATCTGTCCCGCCTTGCTTTCCGTGGAAGCACTGCCGGGCGAAGAATGCACACTGGCTCCGCCGTCCACCGCATGCCCATGGATGCCTTTGCTGCCTGTTTGGCTTTTCGTCTGGCCGCCGCTTTCGGCGTCTTCGCTGCTGCCGTCGCTGTCGCCCTGGGCGCTCTCGGGATGCTTGTAGCTCCAATGCCCAGCGCTTTTGTCGTACTCGCGTTCCTCCGGGTCGTAGCCGCTGAACAGGCCGTCCAGCTCTTCCGTGTCCTCAAAGCGGGAGTCGATGATTGTGGAAGCGTTGGTGTAGGCGACAACATAGTCGTGGAACCAACGCTCATGGGTCAGGACATAGTTGATTAATCCGCCCAAGAATGCAATGTCGCTGCCCGCACGGATTTGCGTGTGGACATCGGCCATCGCCGACGTGCGCGTGTAGCGCGGGTCCACATGGATCAGCTTGGCCCCGTTGGCTTTGGCCTTCATGGGCCAGCGGAAGCCGACCGGGTGGGCCTCGGCCATGTTGGAACCCATGATGAGAATGCAGTCGCTGTTGGCTAAATCTTGTTGGTAGCCGGTGGCCGCGCCACGACCGAATGATGCACCCAGACCGGGCACAGAAGCGGAATGTCAGATGCGGGCTTGGTTTTCTACACTCACCACGCCGAGGCCCGCGCTGAACAGCTTTTTAATCAGATAGTTTTCTTCGTTATCCAATGTCGCGCCGCCCAGGGTGCCGATGCTGCGCACGATGCCGAGGCGGTTGCCATCGTCGTCTTGGGCTGTGTAGCCTGCTTCGCGGGCGTCTTTTACTTTTTGCGCGATCCGCTCCATGGCCCAATCTAACGGCTTTTCTTCCCACTCTTTGGCATAGGGTGCGCGGTACAGAACAGTCTTGACACGGTGCGGGTTGCGGGCCAATTGGAACGTGTTGGCGCCTTTGGGGCACAACGTCCCTTCATTGATAGGGCTATGCGGGTTGCCTTCAATGTCGATAATCTGGCCGCCCTTGGTGTAGATATGCTGCGCGCATCCGACCGCACAATAGGGGCAGACGCCTTCGGTGACGGTGGCACCTTCCAGGCGGGAAGCTTTATGCAGGGTTTGTTCGCTATAGGGCTGCGGGCCGCGCGGCTTGGTGTCCTGTGCGGTGACGGCTTTGCCTGTCTGGAAAAACGGCAGTTTGAACATAGCGATGTGTTCCTTGTGTGGGGGGAAATGCGCTGGGTCGGACCTATCGGCGTAAGTCTTAGTGCGCCTATTGTACCCCGCACATCAGTGGAGGTTAAACATGGAAAACGCAGCAATCAAGCCACGTTGGTGTCGGGCAGGTGTGCCCTGCGGATCAGTCAGGCGGCTTCCGGCGTTTGCATCAGGCGGCGCAGGGCGTCGTTGACGGCCTGCTCTGTGGGGAACGCGGCGGCGACATCGGGAGCTATCAGCACAAGGTTCGTGCCCGCCCGGTACTCCGCAAGGTACTTGCCGCGCACGCCATTCTTCAGGACAGAGATGTCATAACCTGGGCGCAGTTCGTCCTGCATCTCATCCTGTGTTTCTGGCACGGGATTACTGTTCTGTGGCTTCATAAAGGCTCCTTTCGCGCCGCGTGGTCAGCCGCGCGCTGATGATGCGTGTTAGCTCTTCTCGGTAGATGTGGGAGACAATCAACAGCCGCCCTTGTTGAGAAACGCCGATGGTGACAAAGCGGTCTTCGTGGTCTGAATGGTCAGGATCATCGTAGGTAAAGGCGAGCGGGTCGCCGAATATGGTTCCTGCCTCTTGGAACGAGACGCCATGCTTGTTCTGGTTGAGGGCAGCTTTATTCGAGTCCCATGCAAACTTCATAGGGTTTATTATAGCATGGGCCGGGAACCCAATGACGGTGCGTAGGTAGGGCATCTCAGGCAGCTTCCGGCGTCTGCATCAGGCGGCGCAGGGCGTCGTTGACAGCTTGCTCTGTCGGGAAGGCAGCAGCGACATCCGGGGCAAGGGTGACAGTTGTTTGCGGCAGGGCCGTTGGTGCAGCGAAGTGGAGACTTGGCTTCAACCCCGGTCTGAAGACCGGGGCGGCCTGCCCGCATCGGTGCAGCGCCTTGTTCTGTCGCTTATTTTAGGCGTATAACTCAGGTGTGTCGCGATGGTTGAGGAACTTTCCTAAATCGCCCGCCAACTTCAGGTCGTCATTCGCTTTAGCCCACGAATAAGAAAACACTAAACCACAATCAATTCCATTGCCGTAAACCTCGTGTTCCCATGCATCGGGTGTCTGGATAGGAGCTTCAAGTAAGAAGAAGTGCCTCTCAACTTCTCCATTTATGTCTTGCCAGTAGAACTGATATGTTCCCAACTTGCGAACCAAGAATAAACCTGTCAAACCTGCCTCTTCCTTAATCTCTCGAAAAAGAGCGGCAACAACTTCTTCACCTTCATCTACTGTTCCGCCTGGAACTTGAATTGGCACATCAGGATAATCCCGGTGTGTAAAAACTAGCAGTTCATTTTGTAGTGTTCGTCGTCTGAGAATGTAGGCTGCTGTTTTGGTAATCATTATTGGAAACTATCGCACAGGTCAACGCCGCGCGCAAGCGACAGAACGGCCAAGCTTGTATAATAGATTTGGTGCCGGTGATGCACAGGCTAAGCTTGGGCAGAAAGCCCGTGACTGAGATCCGCGCCCGGCACCGATCAGCTTGCCCACGAGGCCGAACAGTATCCTAAGCCACTCCCCCAAGGAGATGAGCTTGCATCCACAAGGATGGCTGACAGGCAAGCAATGACCACCCAGAAATGAGACGTTCGAGAAATGAGACGTTCGAGAAAGGCATCCCTATGACCGTACTCGGCATCGACATCAGCAAAGACAACTTCGACGCCGTACTGCTTGAGACCTCTTCCAGCAAACCCCGCCACAAGGCCTTCCCCAACACCCCCGCCGGCTTCGAGCGCCTGCACGAGTGGCTGGGACAGAACACCGGCCACGCCTGTCTCGAAGCCACCAACACCTACGGAGACGCCCTCGCCCACTTCCTCCACGACAGAGGTCACACTGTCTCTGTCGTCAACCCTGCCCGCATCAAGGCATTCGCCCAGACCCATGCTGCCCGGGCCAAAACAGACAAAGCCGATGCTGCCCTCATCGCTCGCTACTGCCTGTTGCATACCCCCGACGCCTGGACGCCGCCCCTGCCCGAGGTCGCCGCGCTGCAGGCCCTGGTGCGCCGCCTCGATGCCTTGCAGGAGATGCGGCAGATGGAACAAAACCGTCGGGACACCGCCCCCGCCGCCGTTCAGGACTCCATCGAGGCCGTTCTCAGCGTGTTGGAGCAGCAGATCGAGAAGACCCGCAAGGCCATCACTGACCATATCGACACGACGCCCACCCTGAGGAGCCAGGGCGCCCTGCTGGCAAGCATTCCGGGCATCGGAACGACCACCACCGCCGTGCTGCTGTCGGAGATCGGGGACGTCTCGCAGTTCGTCAGTGCCCGTCAGCTAGCGGCCTTCGCGGGCCTCGACCCTCGGGTGCGCCAGTCCGGCAGCAGCGTACGGGGCCACGCTTGCCTGTCTAAGGCTGGCTCGCCTCGCCTGCGGAAGGCGCTGTACTTCCCGGCGCTTGCGGCGCTTCGCTTCAACCCGGCCATTGCCGCGCTGCGGGCACGTTTGCTTGCAGCGGGAAAGGCCAAGAAGTTAATTGTGGGAGCGGCGATGCGCAAGCTGCTGCAGATTGCCTTCGGCGTCCTCAAGTCCGGCGTGCCTTTCGACGCCGCCATCTGCATGGCCGACTTGGAGCAAAAAAGGGAGCAGAAAGAGGAGCAAAAACTGGCTCTCGCCGCTTGACAACCAACACAGTATCTCAGCCGCGCCCGCAGGAGGCTGAAGACTGGAAAGCCCTGCGGAGCCGCCCAAGGCGAGGGCCGTGTGGCGTCAGGTGAATCACCCCGGCCTTAAGCCCGGAGCCTCCAACAGATGATATCTGCAAAACGTTCCCTTGGTTCCCGCGCCGCTGTCGGACTTTTGATGGACTTGTGGTCACTGGCGCTGGTTCTGGATATAAGCCGTCACGACACTGCCTTCCACCACGCCCACCGTCGCCGCGAAGTAGCCGTCGGCCCAAAAACTGTCCCCCCAGAGGAACTCCTCCAACTCTGGGAACTCCTGGCGCAAGACGCGGGCCGTGCCTCCTTTGAGTGTCCGCATGATCTGCGCCACGCTGAAACGCGGCTGGGCTTGGAGCAGCAGGTGGGCGTGGTCGGGCTGGATCGCCAACTCCTCCGGCTCCCATCCGTTCACCGCGCAGGCTTGCCGGATTAGCCCTTCCAGGCGCGCCGCCACCGCTCCTTTGAGGACGCGCTTGCGGTACTTGGGCACGAGAACTAAGTGGTAGCGCAGTTTGTGCGTGGTGTGTGCCCCCGTCCAGTAACGAGGAGCCTGCGCGGGCTGTTTGTCTGCAATATTCCTGTCTGCAATATTCCTGTCTGCAATATTCCTGTCTGCAATATTCCTGTCTGCAACGTCTCTGTCACGGGGTCGCCTGCTGGGTTTCTTCATGGCCGAGTATGGCACACAGCGTCGGTACAAGAAAGGTGTGTGAGAGCGATGCGGCCTAACATGCGTGCATGAGGCCACCCACCCTGAGCGGATGGGTGGAGGCTCGCTTCAACCCCGGACTGAAGTCCGGGGCGGCCTGCTCGCATCGGTGCAGCGCATTGTTAGACCGCAGTCTGTGATGCCTTACGACTGACGGGTTTGACGATATAATTGCCTAACTTCTATCCAGAATGTGAAAGCCAAATAGAAAGACGCCAAACTTAGCACTACATCAAACCATTTATCGCCCGTACTTCGCAGGAAATTGAATGTGCTGCCGATAGCGATAATCGTCCAAAGTATTGCCCATATTATTGTTTTTCGCACCAGCATTTCCTCCCTCGGCTTTGGCCTAAAACACAGCCCTCGCACTGCGGTCGAACGGTTGCACTCACAGGCGCACCTGCAAACGCCCTGCCAAGCGGGAGGAGGCTCAGTGTGCGTCCTGTGCAGTGCTGTGTTAGGCCGCCTTGCTGGTTCCGTGATTGCCTTTGTTCTTCTTCCGTCCCCGCCGCACCCCACCTACGATAAGAATTGTTAGATAGGATAGCGACACCAGCAGACCCAGTAGGTGCTCCCAGTTCAAGCGGTGGTGTTGCCAGTCACGCCATAGCCCGTAAGCGTTACTGCCTATACTCCCTAGAACGACAAGGACAACGAGAACACCGAACGCCCTAGAATTAGGTTGGTATGGTTCGACAGTGTCGCTGTAGCGTATCCACGCCATGTTCTTCCCCCAAGCCACAGGACGGCCTTAGTCAAGCGGCCCAATGGCAAAGCTCAGCCGCGACACCGCTGCACAGCCAACCGATGAGGCACAAGCAACAGCGCGGTGGCGTCGGCTGCAGCGCATTGTTAGACTGCTCCTCGTAAGCCTTGTTTCTCATTCATACCCGATAGCCGCGCGGGCTATGGTACAAGACCTAGAGATGCTCTACCGCTCTCCCCGTCAAAAGGAACCGAGTTATGCTCATGCGTAACCATCCACTTTCCGTCAATCTTGCGATAACAAACGGTCGCGCGCCACCACATATCGAGTTCCGCTCCGTCGGCTTTTGTTGCGCTGACATGATTGAGGCTGTGGGAGAAAGCAACATCTTCGCCTGTCGTGATGCTCACGTCGCGAAGTTCGTAACCAAGTGGGCCTTGAAACGAAGAGAACCACTCGTTCGCGCGTTTTCTAAACGCCTCTGAACCAGTATATTGTAATGGATTGACTACATCGAACGATAGAATGTCGGGCGCGATATTGGACATGGCTCCATGGATGTCTTTAGCGCGGACTGCCTTGATCCGGTCATTGATTAACCCCTGGATATTGGCTTTATCAATTGCTTGGCTGTCTTCTGTTGTCATTACCTTTTCTCTTTCAATTGTGTTCTGCCTACGTTTTGGAATTGCCAGCCTTTTGCTACCGTCACCTATGCAAATGTTGCACTTATGCAAATGACAGGCTGTGTGGAGCGGCCTAACGGCTAAGTTCAGCGGCGGCAGACGGAGCGACGCAGGAGCGCAGTCTGGCGTCCGATGCAACGATTGTTGGGCCGCAAAGGTGGCAAGCCTATGCCTTCCCGCCTGAAATCTCAAGCAGAACGACCATCGGCGCAACTTCACTCGGCTTATCTTTAGCGATGTGGCGCAGTTTGGAACCCGCTGCTGCTTGGGTGGCGTACCGATAGTCCTCACGCGCTAGCCAGAGGGCCGTCACCTGCCGCATGGCGTCAAATTCACTGGAAACGGCGTTCACATCTGCGCCATGATCCAGAAGATACTTTGCCGTCGGGCAGTCATGGTTAATCGCGGCCATCATTAGCGCC
>JAABUO010006262.1_pt1 | contig 13743 bp, 16 predicted proteins | sample 5559291 | NCBI WGS metagenome assembly JAABUO01 (sample SAMN10711878, study PRJNA513372) | rock metagenome | isolation source: Antarctica rocks | place: Antarctica: Victoria Land, Finger Mt sud | reverse complement strand
TGGCCAAGCTCGCCGATCTGGGCGTCCGGGTCCACTGCCTTGCCCTCGGCGGCGTCGATCTGGCAAGCTCGACCGGTAAGCTGACGATGAACGTGATAAATGCGGTCGCCGAGTTCGAGCGGGACCTATTGATCGAGCGCACTCAGGCCGGCCTTAATCGTGCCAAGGCCGAAGGCAAGACGCTCGGTAGGCCCGCAAGCCTCACAGCCGATCAGCGCTTGGAAGTTTCGCAGAAGCTGGAAGCCGGAGCAGGGGTTTCGGCTCTGGCGCGCGAATTCCAGACAACGCGACAGACCATCATGCGCGTGAGAAACGCCGCGTCTTCTGCTGGCCGCTCCTAATCAGAGAGCCAATCACCCTCTCGTGTATTCGAATACATCTTCGTATGTTGTATTATACCATATATATTGTAAGCTTATAATTTCTTGCTTCGTTGTAGATGGAATTGGCGAACATTATTGTGGGGTAATTCGAGACCGCTGATCGCTCTCGCGACGAGCTTGGATCCGCGAGTACCGGCGACTGCAATGCTCTACCGGCAGCGGTCTGTCAATGAGCTTCGAAGGCTGACCCCTGTCCATTCGTAGGTCAACGCCTTGATACCAATCACGAATTCGAACTCCCGGTGGGGTCACGATCGGCGCCGATCGTGACCCCACCGGGAGTTAAGATTGTTCAATCTTGCCAGTACGATAGATCTGATCAAACTGGGGGTCACACTTGGACGCTTTTTCACATCAAAGGCGACTTCAGCAGAGCTGACTGGCTTTCAGAGCGGGGACGGGTTGCGAAAGCGGAATGCACGCTCGACAAGATCGACCATGTGGGCGGCGGCATGGGTCGTCAGTGGGTAGTGCGTGGCACCCGGTCTCGGAGAGATGTAGCGTGCCATCTCACCGGCTTGTTCGAGCTGCTGGTCCGACGCCGTGACCAGCAATGAAATCACCAGGTTCTCCAGCGCGATGATGCGGATGTGCAGCGCCCCCACCTCGGCAGCGTCATTGCTGGGCATGGGAACCTTTTCGACCGTCACCGCTTCCGTCTGGGTGCCATCAGGCTCGGCACCTCCCTTGTTGTTCCATCTGGACAGGGTCCGTTGGCGTAGCAGTTCCGTTCCGCGTTGGAGGGATCGGAGCCTTGTTCGGACCTGCGGTCGCCTCCTTTGAACGGCATTTGGACCAGCTCCCCCAAGAACGCTACGGGGCGCGGTGGAATTCCAGGTAGAAGCGCACCGGTCCGATTGGCTCCACGTGGTGTGGGACCTGTGGCTGGATCACACCGGGTTGGCCTGGCTCCAGAATGCTCTCCGATGCGGGGACTTCGATGCAGTAGCGCAGCTTGCCTTCAGGAACATGGATCAACGCGCAAGCGCCGCCCTTCGTTTCGTGCGCGCTTAAAAGGGCCGGCGGCACCGTGTCCTGCGTGAACTCCGGTGTCCGCCGGGTCACCACATACCCTGCCGGGATCGACATGTCCGCCTCGATCACTGGTACCCGACGTTCATCACATAGTCGCGCAGGAGAGTCTCGTCACTCTCGACCTCGCCCAGCAAGGCTTGCAGGGCATCCCGCGCATAGATGACCCCGACCGGCTTCCCAATCTGATCGACGACCGGGATACGCTGCAGCCCCCGAGCCTTCATCATCGACCAGATGTCCTGCAAAGGTTCGCCAGTCTGGCAGGAGGCCACGTGCCGCGTCATGATCGTGTCCACCCTGGCCGTGCAGCCGTTTCCGACGCACCGGGTGATCTGCCCGACAATGTCGGTTTTCGTGAGCACGCCCACCATCCTGCCATCCTGGCCGCACACGACGACGAGGTCTGTGTGCGGCTTGGCCATGAGTGCGGCCGCGTCTTTCACGGGGGCGGACCCGCTGATGGTCACTAGGCGCTCGCGCGCCCTGGGTAGCATCCGCTCGGCAAGCATTGCTGCCCTCCTTGTTTGCCGCCGGGCGAGCGCCGCCCTCGCGCGGCCGTGCATCAGATCGGCATGCGGTAGCCGTAGAACTCGTGGTCCTCGTTGTAGCCGCCTTGCCCGGCGCCGAGATCGGCAAAGTCGTGCACGAACTCGATCGCTGCAATCCACTTGACCATCTTGAACCCCAGCTCGTTCTCACAGCGCAGCCTCAGCGGCGCCCCGTGCAGGACGCTCACCGGCCCACCGTTCATCTCGTAGGCTAGGATGGTCAGCTCATGGCGCATGTTGTGCATCTTGTGCACGTCGTAATAGCGCCCCCCGTCGCCTCCGTCAGCCAGCGAGTAAAACACGGCGTACCGCGCCTCGGTTGTCGGCTTCACTAGATCGAGGATGTGGCGCATCGGCACGCCGCCCCATTTGGCGACGCCGGACCACCCCTGGATGCAGAAATGGGTCGTGATCTGCTCCTGCTTCGGCATATCCCGCAGGTCCGCGAGCGAGAAGTCCTGTGCGTTCTCGACCAGTCCATCGACCCGGAGCCGATAGTGCTCGAACTGGCCGCCGACCAAGGCGTCGAACTCCGCCGAATGCGGCATCGTCCCATTCGGCCAGAAATATTGCGAAATGTCCTTCTCCGAAAGCTGGGAGCGCGGGTCCCACCACTCGGCAAGGCCCTTGATCCAGCCGATCATGAACTTGCCCGTGTGCTGCACGAGGCGGGCGTGCCGGATGGTTATCGGCGAGGCCACGGCCCAGGCACCCGCAACCACCACCATGGCAAGGAAGAACGGCAGCAACCCGGGCCACGAGCTGCTCTCCACCCCGGCGAACATGTGGTTGGTGTTTGCCCGCAGGCTAGTCACGAACACCATGACCCCGTGCGCCAGGATGAACAGCACGAACCAGGAGAACGAGATGAAGTGGATGGACCGCGCCACCTGCCGGTTCAGCACGCGCCCGGTCCAGCCGAGCCGGTTGGAGATTGCCGGACTTTGCAGCAGGCCCGTGGCGATGGACACGGGTGCCGCCACGAACACCGTAATGAAATAGCTGAGTTGCTGGAGAGAATTGTACCGGGTCCAGCTGTGGTCCACAGGGAAATTCAGCGACGCATACTGAATGGCGGTCGAGAGCGCGTTCGGGAACACGTCCCACGTGACAGGAACTAGGCGAAGCCATTGGCCGGTCGAGAAGATGAGCGCGTAGAAGGCGACCCCGTTCAGCGTCCACAGCAGATTGACCGAGAAGTGCCACCAGCGGGCCAGCCCGATGGAGTGACGCAGGCCCGGGATGCCCAGCCACTTCGGCAGCGTGACCGAGTCGTCTTTAGCGGTCCATATTCGCCCGGTCGGGACCGGACGCTGGAAGCGGAACCAGTCCGTGCCCGGCGTGCAGTCCCGTTTCCAGTATAGCCGCGGGTGGTCGGCCAGGATCTGAATACCCGCGCGGATGATGAACATCATGAAGAACATGTTCAGGAAGTGTTGCGCGCGGAGCCACCACGGGAAGCCGGAATCCACGGACGGCGCGGCCTGCGCGATGCCGGAGTATTCCTTGATGAAGCCCTGGACGCTCGGCAGCTCCCGCAGGCTCTGAGCGGCGGCGATAAGAAAGATGAGCACCGCTGCGCCGATCGGCAGCGCCCACAACGTGCTCACCCAGCGCCAGCCGATACGAATGCGGGGAACAATACCCTCCTGCGGCGGGAGCCAGTGGCTCAGCAGGATGCGATCGTCCGCAGCGCTGAGCTTTGCTGCCAAAGGATCATGGGGCGGGGTCACGCTGGCGGGAGAGGCCATGGACACTGTCCTTTCTGACGCGGCGTGCACGCCGGGTCCTGTTCTGAGCCACGCCCGACCACAACGGTCATCGCGGCAGGATCGCTACGGCCATCAACGGCCCAGGAGAACCTCCCGCAACACGACAGCTTCGTTGTGAGCTTCGTCCCGCGCGCCGAAAATTAGAGTGACTCGACCTAGCCGCGCCAGTGCGCGCAAGGCTTCGACTGCGTCGAGATTGGTTTGCAGCTCTGCTCGATACCTCTTGCTGAACTCCGCCCAGCGGGCAGGGTCATGCCCGAACCATTCTCGCAGTTCGTTGGATGGCGGTACGTCCTTGTTCCAGAACGCCAGCGCCGCGCGTACCTTGCTGACGCCCCTCGGCCATAGCCGATCTACCAGAACACGCATTCCGTCCTCATCGGCGGCCGGCAGATAAGCGCGCTTCAGCCGGACATGATCCACCGGAACACTCGACGTCATCGTACCTCCGGCTTCAAAAGCGGGCTTCGTCACGCCCTGACCTGCGCCGGATTAGGAGTCGGGGACGACCGACGGGTGCTGCGACCAAGCAATTTTTCGCTATCGGGCCGGAGCGTGTAATCTGGGACGACCGACACCATCAGCACGCTCCGATCCGGTTACCGTGACAAAGCCCCTGGAACGCCTCATGGACGTTCGGGCAGAGGCACCGCGCCGAATGGTGGGCAGCAGCACTAGGGTCACCATCGCGACGCCGCCGATCCACACCACGATGGCCAGGACATGCAGGGCGCGGGCGATGCAAGGCCGGTCATCGGCGTGGACCGGACGGGCCGACGAGCGTCATCGGCCTGCGTGCTCTTGAGGCACCGCTCATGTTCTTGGTGCGACAATCTCGCCGCGGCTCGCCGCGATGCCAAGTTCCAGACTGCTGGCGATGCGACTTGCACGTTCGACGAAATGGGACGCGGCTTCAGGCGGGCACACGTCCTTCGCCGTCTGGGTGAAAATCGCGAGCCAGCGCGTGAACTCCGTTTGGCCCAAGGACATCGGTATATGGGCCGACATGGGTGTGCCGTGGTAGCGGCCAGTAAGGAGCGCCACCGAGGACCAGAAATCACACAGCTTGGCGATATGCGCTTCCCAATCATCGATCTGTTCGGCGAAGATCGGACCAAGCACGCGATCCCGCGCGGTCCGGCCATAGAAGGTCCGGACCAGCGTCTCGATCATGGCGTCATCGATACCTGTCCGCGCTGCGATCTCCTGGCTTATCAGCGCGCGACGATCCGGGCCGGCCGGGCGGACCTTGAGATCAGGGTGGGAAGGCATGGGCGGATCCTCAGATATCGACAGCCGTCTTAGCCCGAAAAACCGCTGGCGGTTTGCTCAAACGCAAACACCGCAGATTCTGGAGATCGCGGCTAACGCATCGTCGTATGCAGGACCGACGAGGGCTGCGAGGCATAATAGACGGCCGCCTCGTCAATCTCCTCGGGCGCCATCTGGCGGGCGACGTTGCGCATCTGCTGGCTGATGTCGTTGCGTCGTGTGCCGGATGCGAAGGCCTGTACCTGCGCCTTGATATAGACCGCGGATTGGCCTTCGAGCCACGGGCTGCCAGCCTTGTTGTCGAGACCGCCATGACAGGACCCGCAGGGCGCGACGTTGCGCATGGGCGCCCCATTCACCACGATGCGCGGCGCCGGCTTGTCCTGGTCGGGGTGGTAGCCCGGCAGGCGCGGCAGATAGGCGTAATAGGCCGCAAGGTCGACCATGTCCTGCTCGGACAGGTTGACCGCGAAAGGCGTCATGACTGCATTGACCCGGGCGCCCGTCTTGAAGTCCTTCAGTTCCTTGTAGACGACGTTGGCATATTGGCCGGCGAGGTTGGGGGAATCGGCGCGGCTGACTCCCGTTGGGCCATGGCAGATCGCACATTGCTGCGCCAATGTGGCGCCGTGGCCGATCGACTCCGCGCTGGATCGGCTTAGCATGTCCGATGTCATGATCACGGTGGACGTCTTGAAATCCGGCTCGATCGTCGCCGCAGTCGAGGGCTGACGCGCCACGCCGGCCGCGCTGCAGATCGCGTCCCATACGCCGCCGAGCTTCAGGTCCGGCTGCAGGTAGGGCAGCAGCACGAAGCCGCCGAGCGCGGTGACGACGAAGAGTCCGGCCGTGATGCCGACGCTCCGCGCGACCCACGGATCCTTGGGCGCGGGCTGGCGCTGGGCGTTCATCGCTGGGCTCCGACATAGACGGCGGGCACCGAGGTGTCCTGGCGCAGTGCGAGCTGTGCGATCGGGAAGCCGTAGTTGGTCACCGTCAGGCCGACCATCAACGCCACCCAAAGGCCATGTCCGTTCAGCACCGCCGGGATGGCGACGGGCGGGTGAACCGCCGTGCTGAATCGATAGGCGCCTGCCTCGGCCCGGGGCGCCATCTGACCGCGGATCAGAACGGCAAAGAACAGCACGCCTGACAAGACCAGGATGAACCCGCCGAAGGCCGAGATCGTGACCGACAGGGCTTGGGGCTGCAGCGCCGGGTTGCTGAAGTCGAAATAGGCCATGCGTCGGGGCATGCCGAGGATCCCGACCCAGTGCCAGGGGAAGGTCGTCACGATCATGCCGATGAACCACAGCCACAGCTGCGCGCGCATCAGCCCGAAGCTCGTCAGCACGCGGCCGGTGAGATGCGGCCAGAGATCATAGGCGATGGCGAAATACATGATCACGATCGCGCCGCCGAAGATCAGGTGGAAGTGGCCGGTGATCCACTGCGTGTTGTGGATTGTTGTGTCGAGCTGGTAGCTCATGTTGATGAGCCCGCCGGCGCCCCCGAAGCCGAGCATGACGAACGAAAAAGCGACGGCCAGCATGATCGGGTTGTCCCACGGCAAGGCCGCGATCCAGCCGAACGGCCCCTTGCCGCCACGCAGGCGGCCCGCGATCTCGACCGACGCGCAGATTGTGAACACCGTTAGCAGTGTGGGGAGGGCCACGAGGGCCGTGAAGGCCGAATGGATGAACTTGAACCCGGCCCCGACCTGCGGATCGGCGAAGGTGTGATGCATGCCGATCGGCATGGCGACGACCAGGAACAGGGCAAAGGAAATCCGAGCCATGGTGTCGCTATAGACCTTGCCGCCAATGGCCCGCGGCACGATCGTGTAATAGGCGATATAGGTCGGCATCAGCCAGAAATAGACGATGGCGTGGAGCGTCCAGGAGAAGAAGACCCGGCTCAGCCCTGCATCGATGGTTGACCTGAGGCCGAACGCCACCGGGATGATCTGCAGGAGCAATTCAAGGGCGGCGCCGACAGCGGTCCAGGCCCAGAGATACGAGCCGGCCACATTGGCGAACATCGCCAACGGCACGGGCTTGCCCGGGTTGGCGCGCTTCCAGACCCGGAGGTTGATCGACATCAGGGCGACCCAGATCCAGGAGCCGACCACCACCAGGACCACGCCGACATAATAGAAAGGATTGCCGATCAGCGGCGGGTAGAAGGTGTAGAGCACCGAGGCGAGGCCGAGCGATACCGGCACCATCGCCGTCACGGCGCCGACCACGATGAGCCAGAATCCCGCCCAGGCCCAGCGTCGCCCAACGAGGGGCTGGCCGAGCGACGATTCGCTGATCGCGTAGCCGAAGCCCATGGCGACGAGCGTGGGAAACACATAGCCCATCACGGTGCCGTGCGCGGTCAGCGACCGGTAATACCATTCCGGATTGCTGATCCAGGTATGGAGCGGGCTGCGGATGAACATCTGCCAGGCGCCGAGCAGCAGCGCGAGGCCGAACACTCCGAAGGCAAGCCAGAAATGAGCGAGGACGAGGCGCTTGCTACTCAACACAGGTGAGCCTCCGGCGGTCGGCACTCATGGCCAGAAATTCGGCCTTGTCTATCACCTTGACCTTGGCCCACATGCCCTCGTGGCCGACGCCGCAGAACTCCTGACAGGGCATAAGATGCTCGCCCGGCCTGTCGAAGCGCGCCGGCAGCGCCGAGATATAGCCGGGAACGAGCATCGTGTTGATGTTCGTACCCTGGATCAGGAAGCCGTGGATTACGTCGGGGCTCGTGGCCCTGAAGGTGATGGGCGTGCCCGTCGGCACGACCATACATTGCGGCGTGAAGGAATATTGCTGGCCGATAGCGCGGACCGTCACCGAGCCGCCCGGCTCGACGGCGCTGCCGAGATTGCTTTCGACGAACTCGCCCGCGAGGTGAAGCGTCGTGGGATTGGCGGTCTCGACCCTGGCCTGAGGCATCGTGGCCTGATGGATGCCCGCAAAGGCCGCCAGGAGAGCCAGCACGACGATGATCGCGATCGACAGGACGGCCCATCGCCGCTCGACGCGGGCCGCAACATACGCGCTCTGGTTGGAGATGTCCTGCGCAGTCATGGCGTTGAACGTCTCATTGAGTGACCCCGCGCGGAATGAAGACGAAAAGATAGAACGCAAACCAGAGCGCGACGACGATCAGCGTTGCAATGCCGGCGAGAACGAGGGCACCGCGCGGACCGGCCCCGACAATGGCGTCCACGGCCTGCTGCTCCGGTTCGGCAACTGCGAGCGATGGGGGAACTGAATTGATCATGGGACCTCAGTCGAGCGGTGCGGAACGCAAGGTGTTGGCGTCCTTGGCGCTGATCGCACTGCCGCGATTGCCCCAGGACGTCCGGATGTAGGTCACCACGGCCGCCACCTCGTCGTCCGATAGCGATTGGGCGAAGGGCGGCATGCCAAAGGGCATGGGATTGCCGGCCGTGCCCGGCGGGTAGCCGCCATTCAGCACCATCCGGACGGGATTGACGGCCGAGGTCATCTGGATCGACTGATTTCCCGCGAGCGGGGGATAGTGCGGCGGCTTTCCTTGGCCTTCAGGACCGTGGCAGCTCGCGCATTGCTTGTCATAGACGGTCGTGCCGAGCGCCAGCAACAGGCTGCTTTCGGTGGTCGGGATGGTGGAGATCGCGGGCGCAGGCGGGCTGCCCTGGCTGAGGCTCTTCAGGTAAACCGCCATGGCGCGGGTGTCGTCCTCGTTCAGGTATTGCAGGCTGTTGTAGACGACCTCGGCCATTGGGCCGTAGACCGCGCCGCGGGCCGAGACGCCGGTACGGAGCAGGTCGGAAATGTCCTTGATGCTCCAGCCCCCGAGCCCAGCCTCTTTGTTGGAGGTGAGCGAGGGGGCGTACCAGTTCTGCATGGGGATGAGGCCGCCCTGGAAGGCTTCCGATTCGGAGCTGCCACCCAGCGCGTTAATGGCGGTATGGCACATTCCGCAGTGACCAAGGCCTTCGACCAGATAGGCGCCCCGGTTCCACTCCTCCGACTGCTTCGGATCGGGCTTGTACTCGCCTTCAGTGAAAAACAGCGTGCGCCAGCCCAGGATGAGCGATCGATTGTTGTAGGGGAATTTGAGGTCGTGTGGGCGATCGGCCTGCTTCACGGGCGCGATCGTCTGCAGGTAGGCGAAGATGGCGTCGCTGTCCTGGCGCGTGACCTTGGTGTAGGAGCCGAAAGGCATGGCCGGATAGAGAAGCCCGCCATCGGGCGAACGGCCCGTGTGCATCATCGTGTAGAACTGGTCGGCCGTCCATGTGCCGACCCCCGTCTCGGGATCGGGCGTGATGTTGGACGTGAACAGGGTGCCGAAGGGGGTCGGCATGGGCCGGCCGCCCGAGAAGAGCTTCCCTTCGGGCATTGTGTGGCAGGCCACGCAGTCTCCGCCCCGGGCCAGATATTCGCCCTTTGCCACGAGGGCGGCATCTGGCTTGCCGGCTGATTGGTCCTGAGCCATGGCACCCGGTCCGGCGACCAACAGGGCCGTCAGGGGGAGACCGAACGCGATCAGGCGTTTGAGGCGGGAGTTCAGCACGATGACCCTCTCATTGCGGTTCGCTGCCGCACGCGAAGGGCAGCGTAAAGCTGCCCTTGGGCGCAGAGGATAGGTCCGGCGGTGCGGGCTGCGACGAAAGCCAGGCCGCGACCGCCTTCACGTCGTCCTCTGTCAAATGGCCCGCGACAACCTGCATGCAATCAGGCGCTGCCGCAGTGCGGGTGCCATACCGCCAAGCCCCGAGTTGTGCGCTGATATAGCTGGCCCGCAGTCCGAGAAGGCCCGGGATCGCCGGCTCCATCCCGGTCAGCGATGGTCCATGACAGCTCGAACAGGCTGGGACGCTTCGCGCGTAATCGCCTTGCTTGACCAGGGCTTCCCCGCGCGCCAACACGGCCTCGCTGACGTCCGGAACCGTCGGCGAGGGAAGCGGCGGCTTTTGCTCGGCCAGGTAGCTAGCGATTTGTTTAAGGTAATCATCCGGAAGGAACTCAAGCAGGTAATTCATCGGCGGGTAATGGCGCCGGCCGTTCCGGAATGCGAGCAACTGGTTGTAGAGATAGCCCGCTGGTTTTCCGGCGAGCCGGGGGAAATAGGGATCCTTCGTGCCCTCTCCCTTCGCCCCGTGGCATGGCGCGCAGGCCAGCACTCGGGCCGCCATCGTGTCGGGACCGCGGTCAGCCGATTGGGCCTGCGCCATACCGATCTGACCGGCTAGAGCAACAGCCGCGACGAAGGAATGAAGGCGGGTCGCCACCGGTTCGATCTCCTTATGGTATACGCCAGAAGCTGCGCGGCCTTCCGAATTTAGTCGGCAGGACCGAGTTCGGTGTTTGCGTCAGCGCAAACAGGAGGCTTTTTTTTGTGATCTGAGCCGCCTTTACAACGAAGCACAAGAGGCTGGAGATTGAAGCCGGCGGGGCGGCCGCGATTCGTCTGGTCGCCAGGGTCGCCTGTGATCGCCAGGGACCGGCGGCTGCTATAGTCCCGGACCCGGAGCGGTAGCGCCGCCCACCACGGTAGGGACCAATGAACAGGACCGCGATACGCATCAGTGCACCAACAGATGGTTTGTTGTCCGGACTGGAGGGCGAACCGCTCGAAGCTCTGCTGGGGGCGGCTGCGACGCGGCAGTTCCCCGCAGGCGCAGCGTTGTTTCACCAGGGCGACGCGCCATCGCACCTATTTCAGCTCTGCACGGGGCTCGTGAAGATGACGCAGATAAGCTCAAGCGGCGCGCAGACGATGATCAGACTCATGGGACCGGGCGATGTGGTCGGTTGTGTCGCCGTGTTCCAGCAGTTTCCGTTCCCCGCGACCGCGACGACCAGCCAGGAGGCGACCGCTTTCTCCTGGGGTGCCGGCCCGATTCGTGATCTGATCGCACGCTATCCGGCTATCGCCGCAAATGCGCTGAAGTCAACCGGCGATCGCGCCAAGGAGATGGTCGAGCGCGTTGCGGAGACGACCAACAAGGATGTTGAGCAACGCATCGCAAGCGTGCTTTTGCGCCTCGCCGCCCAGATGGGGCGCGCGGCCCAGTCCTGCATCGATCTCGAGTTGCCGGAGATACGAAAAGATATCGCGGGGATGGCCGGCGTTACCTATTTCACCGTGAGCCGGACCCTGGCGAAGTGGCAGAAGCAGGGCCTCGTCCGCAACGGGCGGGAGCGGATTTTGATCGTCGCCCCCGAGAAGATCGCGGACATTGCTAGATAACCCTTTCCATCCTCGCTGGCTGCCACCGGGTGGATGGTTCCCGGAAGGGCAGGAGCGAGCCAAAGGGAATGCATCAGCACCAGGTTCGCGGCCGGTCAGGAACTTCCTACCGAGTCGGACTGGGCGGAACTGAGCCAGCCAACGAACGGCGGCTTTGGGATGAGGTTGCCAGGCTCCTGAATGACGTACTAAGGCCTGTTGAGATTCAGGATTCCACGGCGGGCTTGGCTGTGATTCAAGCTTTGGATGGAACGATTCGTGCTGACGGACGCCCAATGGGCGAAGATGGAACCGCATTGTCTGGGCAAGCCGACGGACCCTGGGCGAAGCGGGGGCGACAACCGGCTCTTCGTCGAAGCGGTGCTCTGGATCGTGCGCACCGGCAGTCCGTGGCGTGATCTTCCGGCCTGGTTCGGCAAGTGGAACACCGTTTTCAAGCGGTATCGCGACTGGGCCGAAGCGGGTGTTTTCGTTAGGCTTTTCGAGGCCTGTTCGGACGAACCGGACATGGAGTACGCCATGGTCGATGCTACCATCGTCAAGGTCCATCGCCACGGACAGGGCTCAAAAGGGGGACTCAGAGCCAGGCTATTGGCCGCTCCAAAGGCGGCATGACGACCAAGATCCTCGCTCTTGTCGACGCGCTGGGTAATCTCGTGCGCTTCGTCCTGATGCCCGGTCATCGCTTCGACACCGTCGGCGTCCCTCCGCTGATCGAGGGGCTTTGCTTTGGTGGCCTGATCGCCGACAAAGCCTTCGACAGCAACTCCATTATCGCCGATCTCAACGAGCGGGGCGCCAAGATTGTCATCTCGCAACATCCCAGGCGCGCTGTGCCCCTGCCGCTCGACAAGGACCTCTACAAATGGCGTCATCTGATCGAGAACTTCTTCTGCAAGCTCAAGGAGTTCAAACGCATCGCCATGCGCGCCGACAAAACCGATACGAGCTTCGCAGCCATGATCCATCTCGCAGCCGCCGTCATCCATTCCCGATGAATCTCAACAGGCCCTAGGGCGCAGTGCTGCCGGCAACCTGCGATCCGGAACGACCGCTCTCGGGCGCGTGCGAAGTGGCCCGCTACGCCCGGCTCGGGTCGATTGCTGTCGTCCAGGGCCCGTCCGGTGAACGGCAGCTTTCCGTTCGTCGTCACTCCGAAGCCGCGATTCCCCTATCGGCCAGCTTCGGCCGTCCGAGCGGTGATGTAACACCTTTTCGGAAGGGGCTTGGGCGCGGTTCCTGCTCGGCGCTCGCAAAGGCTGTCGCTCCCGCCTCTCCCTCGCTCAGTTTGCCTGTCACATAATCGCTCGTTTGCGTGACACGGTTTGCATAGGCCGTAAGCGGGCCAGGGGAGGGGAACGATGCTGATCGGCTACATGCGCGTATCGAAGGCTGATGGATCCCAGGTCACCGATCTCCAAAAAGATGCCCTCATGGCGGCCGGCGTGGATGACGCACGATTTTACGAGGACCACGCATCAGGCAAGCGCGACAGCCGGCCAGGACTCGACGCCTGCCTGAAAGCGCTGCGCGAGAGCGATACTCTCGTGATCTGGAAGCTTGACCGGCTCGGGCGCGACCTCCGCCATCTCGTCAACACCGTCCACGATCTCACGAAGCGCGGCGTTGGTTTGAAGGTCTTGGCAGGGCAGGGGGCCAACATCGACACGACGACCGCAAATGGTCGGCTCGTGTTCGGGATTTTCGCCGCTCTCGCGGAGTTCGAGCGTGAGCTTATTATAGAACGCACTAAAGCTGGGCTTGCCTCAGCCCGGGCGCGAGGCCGCAATGGCGGGCGCAAGCCAAAAATGACATCTGCCAAGCTCCGTCTCGCCCAGGCTGCCATGGGCAAACCAGAAACAAAGGTAGCAGAACTCTGCGCCGAGCTCGGCGTCACACGTCAGACCTTGTACCGCCACGTCGACGCTCAAGGCGAACTCCGTCCAGATGGATTGAAATTGCTAGCGCGTTGATCATCACTGGTTGTTCCCACTAGGACGGTACGCCAATCCCGAGAAGCTACCGTGCTATCCTGCCCCGTTCTATGGCGTGACCCCAGTATGGCGCGTCGGAGGGTGAGCGGCTGCTCTTCTCCCGGCCGGCTGCACGGCTGCAGCGGAAGCGTTGTCGCCGCTGAACTGGGCACTCCGCTGTTTCTCTTAGAGCCTGACCCAAAAGCATGCTTGTGCTCGCGGCGGTAGAGTGATTCAGGTCTCCTGAGGTGATGGAGGTTGGATCGGGATGTGGACTGAGGAGCAGCGCCGAAGGTACCGGCGGGAAGGCGGCGGGTTTCCGAGCGATCTGACGGATGCGGAATGGCGGGTGCTCGGGCCTTTGGTGCCTCCGGCCCGGCCTGGAGGCCGACCCCGTAAGACCGACATGCGCTCGGCCATGAACGCGATCTTCTACCTTCTGCGGACGGGTTGTCCCTGGCGCTACCTGCCACGAGACGGCTTCCCTGCCCGCTCGACGGTCTACAACATCTTCCGC
>JAABUO010006260.1_pt1 | contig 13745 bp, 12 predicted proteins | sample 5559291 | NCBI WGS metagenome assembly JAABUO01 (sample SAMN10711878, study PRJNA513372) | rock metagenome | isolation source: Antarctica rocks | place: Antarctica: Victoria Land, Finger Mt sud | reverse complement strand
GCGCGCAGCGCGGGCGGTCAGTCGACGGTGAACCTCCTCGGGCACCCGGAGCAGGAGCTGCTTCACCCTACCCATGATATCACTAACGCTGAGCTGATAGCACAGGCTGGCATGCGCGTAACCCTTGCACGTGACAGGCCGTCAGGAGACGTGACGCCTGTGCTTCGCTCGTCGGGCACGACGCCAACGCGCCCATAGTCACGTTTTCGGTCATTAACGTGACTCATGCGCACGGTCTCGTGGCGGTCTGAGCGTAAACGTGACTGGAGCGGAGGTGAGGGCTTTTGAGCTGAACTGTGATCTTCAGCGGTCGGTGGCCGAGAATCTTCGGCGTTACATGGCCGGCTCTGGTCCGACCGGCTGCCTCGTCAGGGCATCGGGTGGCCCTCAAAGACCGGCCAGCTGGCCCGCTCGAGGGCGATCCGATCGGACGCGGAGAGCTTTTTCAGCCGGGCTTGGCGGGCGATGATGGCGGCGAGAACGCCGGTCGGCAGGACGCCCAGGTCGACGCGTTGGCGGTCGGCGGCGCTGTACACGGCGAGCTTGCCGAGGAGGTCTTGAAGCTCGGTCCGCGCGCGGGCGTGTTCGGCGCGCTCATACAGCGACCAGTAGCCCGCGGAGCGTTCACCCGCGAGCCGGACGGCGCGCTGGGCTAAAGGCTCGTCGGGGTCCCACAGCCGCCGGCCCGCCAGCCGGCTGGCGTAGCCGACCTCGTGGCGGCCGGCGAGCTGGTCGCGCGCCCGGCGCCATAGCCGCAGCCCCTCGGCCTCGAACGCCGCCTCCTCCGCCGCGCTGATGAAGTAGCGCAGCATCCCGTCGGCGCCGACGGTCTGGGTCTCGCTGGTCAGCTCGAACCAGTCGGCCCAGCGCTCAAGCGCCGCGCGGAGTTCGTCCCCGAGCGCCAGCTCTGAGAGCTCGGCCATCGCGCCGTCGCTCTCCCACCACGTCGGGTCGGCCGAGTAGTCGCAGGCCAGCCAGAGACGCTCGCCCGTCATGCGGTTGGGGGGCGGGTGAGCAGGTGCACGCGCCGGCAGAGCTCGGCCAGAGTGGCAGGCCGCACCTCGCCGAAGCGCTGGCGCAGACGCTGATGGCTGATCGCGCGGGTCATCTCCGGCATGGCGAAGCAGCGGCGGTGCAGGCCGCCCTCGGGCGGTTCGACGGGTAGGCGCAGGCGCTGGGCACGCTGGGCACGCTGGTAGGCGTGAGAGCGGGGCGTAGCCAGGTCAAGCTCTTATGAGCTGGACCGTAACGGCGAGGTCCAGGCCGGCCCAGGCTCGGTCTGCTGTCAGGGCGGGGAGAGCGCGACGCTGCGCGAGTATCAAGCAGGCGCGGTCTGCCAGCGATAGGCCGTGCTGCCGGGTGGTCAGGCGCAGGCGAGCGATGTCGGGCCCGTCGGCGGCGTCAAGTGAGATGACCTGCAGCGCGTCGCCGAGTAGGCCGTCGCGCTGCAGCTGACCGGCGAGCATGTCGGGGTCGTCGCCGACCTCGGCTGTCTTGGTCAGGACCTCGGCCCAGTTGATGGCGCTGATCACCGCGCCAGCTTCAAGGGCGCGCTCTACCGCGTCGGCTCCGGGCTCATCGCGCACGAAGGCCAGCAGCGCCGAGGCGTCAAGGACGCAGCTGGGGTCAGCGCTCACGCCGCGCTGGTAGAAACGCCGCCTTCGCGGCGGGCTTCCTCGCGGCGCTCAGCGATCAGCTCCTCAGACAAACACCGCTCGGGCACCAGTCCTGCAACGATGCCACGCGTGCGGCGGATCGCTTCGCGGCGGCGCTGGACGACCGACTGGGGAGCGGGCTCGCTGTTCTGACGTTGAGTTGGGCCAGCGTCCATCCCAACCAGCCTACCGTCGGGTGACCCGCGGCATCGGGCGCTGTCAGTCAGAGGAGGCCACCACCACACTTGGCGAGCAGCTCACCCGCGGCCTGGGCGAGCACCCAGCACGCCCAGGCCGCGGTCGACGTCGAGCACCGCCAGCTCGCCGAGCAGACTGAACGGCGCCGACTCCGCGCAGGTTCAGCACAGAAGCAATGCGGTTGGTGTCTGGAAGCCGCGACTCTGGTCGCGGCCCGCCAATCCCGGCCTCGGCTACCAACGACCACCCGACCGCACCAACCCGCGCCGTAGCCTCAGTGCGGCGACTCGACCATGCGCGTCTGCCTGGCCGAGACCACGGCCCCGGCCGCGGCCGAAGGGGAAGCTGCCCCGCGTTTGACGCATCGCAGGGCAGCTGCCCCACTCTCGGGGCAACGGCCCTGTATCAAGCCAGCGGGTTTTGACCTGTCTGCCCCGGCTGAGTCGCAGATGGCCGGGTCTGCGACACGACCGGGGCAGGAGGCATCCGGGGCGACGTCGAAGATGTCACGGCGATGGAGACCTTCACGATCCGCGAGGCCGCCGAACAGTGCGGAGTGACCTACGCGACGCTGCGCAAACGCGTAGACCGCGGCAGTGTCCGCTCCGTCAAGCAGGACGGCATCCGCCTCGTCCCGCGCACGGAGCTTGAGCGCACCGGCCTTTGGCCAGGTTCGGAGCCCGAGGCGGTCAGTAGCACCGAGCTTGAGCAGCTGCGCACCGAGTTAGCCGCTGCCCACCAGGAGCTGAAGTCTCTGCGGAGACTGCCCAAGCAGCTGGACGCCGAGCGTCAGGCCCGCGAAACTGCTGAGTGCGCGATGTACGAGCACCGCTCCCACCGCCAGGTCGCCGAGCAGGCCGCCGCCGCGGCCACCGACGAGCTGACGGTTTTAGAAGCCAATCTCCGGAGTGCTGGGCCAATCCGTGCCTGGAAGCTCGCGCGTGCCCACCGTAAGGCCGCAGACGCCGCCTCAGCGCATTAATGCCTCGTCATTCCCAACCAAGGAGTCAGGGCGGGGAGCTACGGCTTCGACGGGTGTGCTGCGGAATCCACCGAAGTAAGGCTCGCTCGGACCTGGCTGCGGAGCGCTGAGCGTTCCGCCCGTCGCTGCTTGTTCGCGGCGGTCCCTGACGAGCGCCAGGCCGCGCCCTGACGGGCATTGACGCGAGCGCGTGACCCGCTGAGCCGACGGACGGTGAGGCACCAGCCGGCGCGGCGCTCGCACCGGACCAGCTCGTACGCTGGATCGGTGGCCACGATCCTGCGGCCCGCTCGGTCAAGCGCTCGCCGTGCGTCGATGGGACGCGCGTAGCCGGCGACACCAAGCGATTCAAGCGCTGGTGTGCCGAGGCCGATCGCTGTCTCCTGACGCCCGTCGAACGACTCCTGAGGCCAGCGCGCCCATGCTTCAAGCCCGGCCCACACCCTCGATGCCAGTCCCGGGCCGAGCCCTCGAAGTAGATCGAGGTCAAGCCAGGTGCAGCGCCCGGCGTGGACTTGCTGAGCTGGCCACCGTCCGACCTCGACCTTCAGCGAGGTCGAGGCCTTCAACGCTCCCCATTCGCGAGGCGTAGTGAGATCGAGCCGCGTGGTAGCGGCCCATATGTCACCGATTAGCGAGACGCTGCCCTCTGAGATCCGCTCGGCGGCCAGCTCGGGGTCCACGTCGACCGTCCGTACTGTGATCGTTGCCCCCTGGAGCCGTCCGAGTGATCGACGGATCTGGCGGTACTTCTCGCCGCCGTCGTCTCCGCAAACACGCTCGGCAAGCTGATAACCCGTCGTCTCGACCGTCCGCGTGTCGGCGTTGGCGAGGGTTGGATCGTCTGCCGGCAGCTCAGCGGGAAGCTGTGCGCCGAGCTGCCCAAGGAGCGCCGCCCACACTCGAAGGTCGAGCATCGAGAGCTTGCGCTTGCCAGCAACCCAGCCGGCACCGAGGAGGCACCGGGCCACGAACGCCTCGGTGGACGGTTGACCTTCGACCGCGGGCTCCCACACAGGGTGCAAGAGGCTATCCCGCGGGGCCTGCCCGTGATGACGAGACGGCTGCACAGCACAGAAGTCTCTCGGGAGCTCCGGACGGAAAAGCCCGGCTTTTTTGTCACCTGCCTTCGGCTTCCCGACAAAAGCCCGGCTAGCGAGTCACCCCTAAGCCCGGCTAGCGAGTCACCGTTTTCAGCCGAAAAGCCCGGCTAGCGAGTCACCCTAGATAACTCATACGTATAAGTCCTAGGGGATCTGCGCGGGCGCGCGGGCGAAGCGCCTGTTGATAACCCTGCTCAAGCGCGGCTGGTTCTTGCCCCCGCTCGCCCCTTCGGGCCTCGGGGACCATCACCAGCCGCCAAGCGATCGCCTGAACGCTTGAAGGCTGCCGCCCCCACAGATCCCAAGCGACACGAAACGCCGGCACATTCGTGCCTAATCCAAAACGGCAGCATCGAAGAAGAAGGCGACGTTTTGGCACGCTCGGTCATCTCAGAAATCCTCTGCTCACCATAAGTCCGGACCGTACCAGCAAACAGCAACGGTAAGAGCGATACACTCTACGCACCTATGGTGCTAAAGGCCTTCCCCCAGACGCCTCCTGAGGGGTCATGCGCGCCCTCCTGCTCGCCTGGGCGGCGAACCCCCATGGCCCCCTTCCAGGGCCCCTTCCAGGCCGCCTTCTCGCCGGTTATCGAGGCCGTTCTGCGGTGTTGACGGTCGCGAAGATCGCGGCGTCGGGCGCGGGCGCTTACGGCCAGTATTTGGAGGGGCGGACGATCGCCCTGGAGGCGGGGGACTACTACCTGCAGGCCGGGGAGCGCGTCGAGGCCCCGGGGCGCTGGGCGCTCGGTGAGCAGGGCGCCGAGGCGCTGGGGGTGGACGCGTCGCGGGCGGTGGGAGCGGAGCAGTTTCGGGCGTTGATGGCGGTCCGTAACCCAGCCACCGGCGAGCAGCTGCGGGCCGGGGGCGCGGGCGGGGAGGCGGTCGCGGCGATCGACGCCACGTTCTCGGCGCCGAAATCGGTCAGTGCGGTGTGGGCGCTCGGCTCCCCGGAGCTGCGCGCGGCGCTGGAAGCGGCGCAGGAGCGCGCGGTCGACGCCGCCCTGGCGCACGCGACCGAATACGTGCCGATGGTCCGCCGGCGGGTGGACAAGCAGACGGTGCGGCGCGAGACGCCCGCGGAGCTGCTCGCCTCGTCGTGGCGGCATACGACGGCGCGGGCGGTCGCCGGCCGTCCCCCGGACCCGCAGCTGCACTCTCACGTCGTGTTGCACGGCGCGGTCCGGCGAGGGGACAGCAAGGTGGTGGCGATCGAGTCGCGGGCGTGGCTGGTGCACCAGCGCGAGATCGGCGCTGCCTACCGCGCCCAGCTCGCCGCCGAGCTCGGCGGCCTGGGGTTTGAGGTCCAGGCGGGGACGGGGCGCGGCGGGCGCTACTTCGAGCTCGCCGGCGTCCCGGCGGGCTTGCTCGAGGAGTGGTCGGGTCGTCATCACCAGGTCCGCGCCGCGATCGACCAGCGGCTCGCCGAGCGCCTGGGGGAGCTGCGCGCCCGGGTCGACGCCGGCGGCCCGGGCGTCGCCGCGGCCGAGGCGCGGCTGGCGGCGTTGGAGCGCTCAGGGCAGTTGATGCCGGGCGAGCAGCGGGCGGTGGCGATGGCCACCCGGGCCGGGAAGGGGCAGCTGCTCACCGCCGGCGATCTGGATTACGCGTGGTGGCAGGCCGCCCAGGAGCACGACTTTGACGCCCGCAGCGTGCAGGCGTTGCGGGCGCGGGGGCCGGCGGTGGAGGTCGGCGAGCCCGAGCTTGAGCGGCGGATCCTCGGGCGGCTGACCGAGTTCGATGCCACGTTCGCGCCGCGCCAAGCGCGGGCGGTCGCCCTCGAGGCCGGGGCGGGCGGCGACCCCGCCCGCCCGCTCGCGGCGCTTGATCGCCTACACGAGCGCCGGGAGATCCTCGACCTCGCGGACGGTCGTCAGACCACCCGTTTGCACCGCGGGGTAGAGCGCGTCGCGGTCACGGCGGCCGAGCAGCTCGCCGGCGCCGAGGCCGTGGCGATCCCCGAGAAGCTCGTCGACGGTGAGATCGCGGCGCTCGGCGCCGAGCTCGGCGCTCAGGGCGCGCAGCTGGCCGATGAGCAGCGCCAAGCGGTGCGGGTGGCGTGCTCAGAGCGGCGGCTGGTGGTGATCGTCGGGCAGGCCGGGACGGGCAAGAGCACGACGCTGACCGGCGTCGCGCGCGCCCACCAGGCCGCCGGACAGCAGCTGATCGTCACCTCGACTGGCGCGCAGGCCGCCGAGCGGCTGACCGCCGAGCTTTCCGAGGCCGGCGTGGCCGCGCAGGGATACTCGACCCGGGCGCTGGAGGCGGCGGTGGCGCGCGGCGCCGTGACGCTCGGACCCGAGGTGACGGTCGTGCATGATGAGGCGGCGTTGGCGTCCACCCGTGAGCAGGCGTGGCTGCTCAGAGCGGCCGCGGGGTCGGGGGCGCGGGTGATCGAGGTCGGCGACCCCCGCCAATCCGGAGCGGTCGGCGCCGGCGGGCTATGGCCCCAGATCGAACAGGCCGCCCGCCAGGCCGAGGGGCTGGTCGAGCTTTCACGGATCGTCAGAGCCAAAGACGCGGCGGACCGCCGCGACCAGGCGCGGTGGCGCGCCGGGGAGCACGAGCGGGCGCTGGCCGGTTTTGCACGGCGCGGCCGGGTGCTCATCGCCGACACCCAGCCGCAGGCCGAGGATCGGGCGCTCGAAGCCGCGCACTCAGACCGCCAGGCGGGCAAGACCGCCCTCGTCGTGGTGCAGACATCTAACGAGGTCCTCGACGAATTGAACGCGCGGGCCCAAGCGCTGCGCGCCCAGGACGGCCTGTTGGGCGGCGAGCCCGCCGTGCCGCTCGCGGGCCGGCCGTATGGGCTGCGGGCCGGGGATGAGCTGGTGCTCCGTGCCGCCAGCCGCCATCCCGAGCTGGGCGCGGTGCGCAACGGCACCCGCGGTGAGGTCATCGACGTCGCCGACGACGGCCAGAGCGCGACCGTGCGGCTCTCCGACGGCCGGCAGGCGAGCTGGGAGCGCGGTCAGCTTGACGCCGCGTCGGCCCGGTTGGCGTACGTGTCACACACGTTCCCGACCCAGGGGCAGACTGTCGATCGGGCGCACGTGATCGCCGCCCGGCTCGCCGACTCAAACGGCACCTACGTGGCGTTGACCCGGGCCCGGGAGCGCACCCATCTCTACGCCAGCGCCGAACGCCTCGATCAGCCGGCCGGCGAGGGCGCCGGCGATCTTGAGGCCCAGCTGGCTTCACTGGCTGAGCAGCTCGGACGTTCAGAGCCCGAACTCCCGTCGATTGCGGTCGCGCTCGCGCACGAGCAACACGCCGAGCGCGACGCCGAGCAGAGTGAGAGCGTCTCGCCCGGGTCAGGCCAGCGTGATCAGCGCGAGCTGCTTGACCAGGCCCAGGCGCAACGCGACCAGGCCCTGGCCGAGCTTGACCAAGCCCGCGTCCGGCTCGAGCAGGCCCGGGTGGAATGGCGTGAGGCGGCCGCGGTGATGGCCACTGAGCCGCGCGATCACCGCGCTGAGCACGCCCGCGGCCAGGCCGAGCTGGAGGGCGATTTGGCGCGGGCCGCGGCGGGCCGCGGCGAGCAGCTGGAGAGCGAGCGGGCCGAGCTGGGGCGCCTGGCGCGCCTGGGTGAGCACGGACGGACGCTAAAGGCCCAGCTCGCGGCCGAGCGGACCCGGGAACGCGCCGCGCTCGCCGAGCAGCACCGCTACAGCCAGGAGGCCGACGCCCGCGAGTCAGAGCTGGGTGAGCAGCGGCGCGAGTGGGAGGCCCAGCACCCCGGCGTGCGTGAGCGCCACCAGGTGGCCGAGCGTGAGCACCAGCTCGCCGAGCAGGCCCACCAGGCCGCCAAGCAGCACTATGAGATCGCCAACGCCCGTGCGCAGCATGCCATCTCTTTCCCGGCGCGCCTGGTGCCGGGTCGTGCCGAGTCTGAGCCGCTCACTCTGCGCGGCTCAGAGGCCTTCCGTGTGGGGCCGCGCCTGCCCGGGTTCGGGCCGGAACGACACGGCCCGACGATCGAACGCTAGCCCGGATAGGTGGGGCTTCTGGCGCTCGAGCTCAGGCGGCCGGGCGGGCCGGGCTGACCGCGGGCGCGAGGGCCCCTCACTCGGCCTCTAAAAGAGAGCCGGGTCGATCTGCTGGTCATCACGAGACGAACGGCAAACGGCGGGCAGCGAAGAAGAGGCTGGTGATGGCCCCGGCGGCGGGCTCGCTCTGAGCCTGCGGTGTGGCCCGTAAAGGGATCCTGCTGTGGATGACGACCCTGCGGATCGGGCGGCGGCTCATAAGCGCCCGAGCGGCGTTCTGGAGGGTCCTGGGGCGATCCCCGGGCCGGTCTGAGCTACAGACCGAACTACAGACCAAACTACGGAGCGTGGGTCTGTAGCTAAAGGCGTCCGCGCCCCCGCCAGCACTGGGTGTTCCCGCCGGCCTCGAGCCCGACTACCCGCCCCCCACGTACACAGACTGATCGAGGGGTGCGGGTAGTCGGGCTCGAGGCTGTGGTGGGTGTCCGGGGGGCTGGCGGGGGCAGGCAAAACGGTGAGAAGGAGACAGTCTTGAGAGGGCAGGGTGTGACCAAGGACCGGTAGGGGGTCATCAGCGTCTCAAAGGGCCATCAGCTGACCGGAAAGGCGGCGGAGTGACGCCAGGTCGTGGGGCGGGGTCGCCCGCGTCGATGAGCACCGGCAGCTCGTGCGCGGCGGTCTGAGCGCCGCTGAGGTCTCGGTTATCAGTGGCCGGGCAGGCCCGGGCGGGCCAAATCGTCCGATCCGGGGCTGTTCGGGCCCACCTTCACGCGCTCAGACGCGCTGTGAGGCGATCTAAGGCCCTGCGCGAGATGACCGCGACCTTCCCGGCGCTGGGAATGGCCGGTCGCGGCCAGGTCGCTACGCGCCCTCCCAGCGCCGGGCGCGGATCGTGTCGATCACGTGCATCGGCGCGACGTCGCGCAGGTAGCGGTCAGTCACCGCCAGGCTGGTGTGCCCCAGCGCCCCGCATTGCGCAAAGACCGGTCCCGGCAAGCCCGGTGGGGGCAAGCCCGGCCGTGACTCGGTGCGGATCTACTACGCCGATCACCGGACCGCGCGGCTGCTCAAGACCGGGCGGATTACCGCAGCTCAGGCACCAAGGGCGGCGGCGGCCAACGGCGGCTTCTTCCACACATGTCTCTTGCGCTTCGTCGCAAGTCGACCCCCGCTGACAACGGGGCCAAGAACTTTGACTGGAACGGCGAAATAGGCTGCAATGTCCGGGTGCGAATGGACTTCAGAGCGCGGCTCGTCGTGTACAAGCACGACAATGTGGTGATCCAGTATGGCCCTGCCATCCGCGGCACCTACAGAAAGCGCTACAGCGGGACGGTCACCAGAGCCTACGGTCGCGTGGTCGCCTACCTGACCGGGACGTTCGGATTCCCCGCCGATCCCAACGGCGCCTTCGGGATCGCATCCGACCCCAACAGCGTCAACCGCAACACCGACAGCAACTCCTACTGCCGACGTATCGGGCGCACCTTCTCCGTCGAATGCCACAACATCCGCAGCATCTCGTTCAACTAGACGATGACCGATCGTCCCTCCCCCCGCCGCCGAGCTCAGGATCGTCGCCTGGCCGCGCGCGCAGGGGGCGTGGCCGCAGTAGCACTGCTGGCGAGCTTGGTACTTGCCGCCGGGCTGCTGTCGGCGTCGCCCGGCCGTCACGGTCCGCCCCCCCACGTCACAGAGGGCGTGCTCAAGGATGGTCCCTATGCGGGTGTGGTCATTGAGATCGACCCGGGGCAGCACACGATCGGGCCACTGGAGCCACTCGTGAGCTTCGGGGCGGGTCCGCCGCCCAAGCGGGCGGTGTACGTGTACTCAGGACGCGAAGACGCCGCCCACCGCGCCGCCTTCGTCCTCAGCGGCGGGCGCAAGCCGCGGTCGAAGGGCTGAAGCGGCAGCGGGAAGCGTCGTCGCGCTGATCAACGGCGCCAAGCCGAGCGTCGCGGATCACGTTGATCGGGGTGCGCTCCCGGGCCAGTTCAGACGCGTAGGTGTGCCTGAGCCCGTGGGCGTGCACGCGACGATCCAGCCCCGCCTTGGCCGCCAGGCGCGGCAGCAGATGCCGAACATAGGAAGCTCCATGCGGCTACCGGCCAGCGTGCAGAAGATGGGCGCTCGGGCGCTGGGTGAGAGTTTGCGCCGGCGGTCGATCCAGCGCGCTGAGCATGGCGGCGGTCTGCTCATCGACACCGACCGTGCGGGACTTGTCGCCCTTGCCGTGACGCACCCGCAGGCTGCCGGCCTGCAGGTCGACGTCGCGCAGCTCAAGCGCCAGGGCCTCTGAGATCCGCAGCCCCGAGCGCCACAGCACCGCGATCAACGCCCGGTTACGAACCCCGGTCGGCGCCCGGGTCGAGCAGGCACGGATCAGCGCGATCGCTTCGGGCTCGGTCAGCACCTCGGGCGGACGCCGGCGAGGCCTCGCAGAGGAGGGAGACGAGGGCCCCGCCGCCGGCGGCTCAACGATCGCCAACAGCGCGTTGAGTCACGAAAAGCATCCCTTTCGTGACCATATGACCGGGCTCGGACAGAAGCCTCGACGAACCGTCCTGTGGGTTCATCCACCCGCGAGCGGCCTCCGTACGGCCGTGCACACGTGCGTGTCTGCCTGACGGCTCATCCCGACCGCACGACGCTTGAGTCACGTTTTTGTGCATTAACGTGACCCTATGAGCGGGTCCGGACGGGCCCCCGTCGGAATTCCCCTCCGGACCTCCTGCCGACTCAGTGACGGCGCAGCACCGAATCCCGGAGTTAGCGAGTTAGCCGAGTTCAGCGCGCCGGGTCAGGCGATGTGGTCGTCCGGTCACCGGGTCGACGAGCCTTTGTCCTCGGTAGGGCGCCTTGAGGTGAACTGGTACGAAGAACGGCCCTACGAGATTAGCCGGGCAGCTGAACGGCTGGGCTTCCGGGTCGGGCTCCAGCAGCTCGATGCGGATGACATCTGAGGTCTGCTTGATGACGCGGGTGGTGTATCGGATAAAGCAGCGACTGGACCTGTCGGCGGTGTCTTGCGGGACATCCATGAGCAGTGTGGTCGAGTTTCTCCCCCGAGTTATCCCGTCCCACGGCTCGCGCACGAGCTTGGGATGGTGTCTGGTGGGACGGGCGGAGCCGCTCGCGCTCCCGCACGCTGTCACCAGGAGGAAGCTGCAGCCGAGCAGCAGCACGAGGAGCCGATGAGTCGTGCATGACGTAAGGCTCCTGCTGGGTGATCCCCAGTCGAGGTTCGTGTGCTCAGCGACTGGGGATCACCCAGCTGGAGCTGCCGTAGATGTCGGACATGTGCTTGGCTTTGCTGCTGTTGCCCTTGTTATCGGTGACGAGAGCCAATAGCACGCCATTGCTAGTGACCGGGGCGCCGCTGTCTCCACTTTGGACACTGGCCCCGTGCGCGTAGTTGACCTTGATCATGTCGTTGACCGTATAGTTGTCTACTTGTTGGTCGACGACGTGTGCGTCAGTGACCCTGCCGCAGATCCGCTGCCCATACTTGTGGTATTCGAAGACGCCGCTCTCACAGGCCATGGGATTGTGGATGAAGTACTTGTTGCTGAAGGCGACGCCCCGGAGGGCGAAGACTCTGTTGTTGTTCCCGAGTTCGCTGCCCGAGGAGCGAGAAGCGCTGATCGGACCGATCGCCTCGCAGTCACAGCTCGTCGTCGCGCCGTTATGGATCGGAGTGTGCAGGGTCCGGCCGATGCTCTTAGCCTGCGTGTAGCGGCTGGGGAGGGGATTGTTGTTGCCGTTCTGGCTGACCGAGTCGTTCTTGCCAAAGCAGTGTCCGGCGGTCATCACGTAATAGCGTCCTGCCGGATCCCTGATCGAGAGGTCGGAGGTGCACCGGCTGAACAGCACCCGCTTCCCGATGGTCTTCTGACTGGTGATCTCCTGGCCGCCATAGACCTTGCTTCGCGGTGGATTGTAGCGTACGTTTACCGCCTGGGTCGGTGGCGCGGGTGAGGCGAACTCGAGGCCTTGAGAGCCGTAGCGCATTGTCAGGAGCGCCTGGGCGCCTGGCACGCTTGAGGGGTCTAGCGTCACGAGGACCTGGTCGCTGGAGGTGTCGATCTCAGTCCGGTTGATGATCACGCCGAGGCTGCGGAGCATCTTGTTGTTGCCGTTCACAGCGGCGTCCAGGGCGTTCAGCCGAGTCTCGGTCGCGTTGTTGGCGGCGGCGACCGCAACGGTCCTGATGCCGGCGATCTGAGCGAGTTGGGAGAGTAGGGTCGGGCTTGGGCAGGCTTGCGAGGTGAAGGAGACGTAGATCGTCCCGCCGTTGCCGTACTCATACCAGGCGCCGGCGAAGGAGTCGGGAAGCGCGGCCTGGGCCGCTTGCGAGACCGCTTCGAGGTTAAGCCCCGTCCGGTTTGCCGCGAGGAGTTGCGCGTTTTCCGCGGGCGTCAGCGGGGTAGCCAGCTCGTCGCTGGTCGCGGCGGGGTCTGCGGCTGCTGCCGCGATGCTCTGCGGGCTGGTGGGCAGCCCGAACATGGTCCGCTCGGCGAGGGCGTACTGCCGGTGCCACGCGGGAGTTTTCGGACGGGCGGTGATCGACGGAACTGCTGGCTCGGCCGGCGCCGTGCCCAAGTGACACGTCGGTGGAGGCGGTGGAGGCGGTGGAGGCGGTGGAGGCGGCGGAGGTGGTGGAGGTGGAGGCGGCGGAGGTGGTGGAGGCGGGGGTGGTGGCGGTGGCGGTGGGCTTGCGGTTGGGGCGTTGATCGTGTCGCCGATCAGGGTGACGGCCCCGTTGCGCGCCAACGCGCGGCCGTTCAGCGTGACGCCCGAGTTGATCGAGATCGATGTCAGCGCGAGGATGCTGCCGGCAAACGTCGAGGACGTCCCGAGCGTCGCGGAGCTGCCGATCTGCCAGAACACGTTGCTTGCCTGCGCACCGCCGATCAGGTTCACGCGGCTGTTGACCGCGGTGGTCAGCGTCGAGCCGACCTGGAGCACGAACACGGCGCCCGGGTCGCCCTGGCCGTCGAGCGTGAGCGTGCCGGTCACCCCCAACGCGGGCGTGGCGCCGGTCTTGTACACGCCCGGGGCGAGCGTTCTGCCGCCGACATCCGCGGGCAGCGCTTGCGGCGGCTGGCGTGAAGCGGCGTCGTTGTAGGCGGCCGTGAGGTCACCCTGCGCCGCCATCGCGAACGGATCGCCCGCGTGGACCGTCCCGGTCACCCTGCCGGGTGGAAACCCGGTCAGCGAGGTTCCCGGCCACACCCCAAGGTCACCGTTGAGCGTGGTGGGCCCCGTGCTCGTGACCGTCGAGCCCGCCAGCGCCGCATAGCTGCTCGCCGCCCCGAGGGAAACCGGCAGCTGACCCGCGAGCGCGTCACCCGCGAAGAGCGCCAACGTCAGCGCGCAGCTGAGGGCCAGCAGCCCCACGCGCCACGCCCTCGCTCGAAGCCTTCCGACTCCAGTTGCGCGTTGCGAGCACAGCAGCCGGCTGAACCTATCGCCAAGCATTGTGAGATCTCCTCAGATCGGTGCGGAGAAGATCTGCAAAGGTCCGCTCACGCTGATCCGCATAAACGGCTAGCGGCTCAGCCGAGCCTACAAGATCGCTGGCCGCCTTGGTGTGATCTCTTGTGATCGACGTCCAAGAGAACCGCTGGGCGCCGCCGAGACACCGAGGTCACGTTTTGGTGCATTAACGTGACTCTATGACGGGGTCTCGGGGCGGGTTGAGCGTAAACGTGACTGAACAGGCTGAGAGGGCTCGCTCTACGCCGCGCGCTCGGCGCCGGCGAGCGAGACGGGCGACCGGTCGCCGTGGAGCACGTCGGGGTCGGCGTCCAGGCCG
>JAABUO010006258.1_pt1 | contig 13750 bp, 9 predicted proteins | sample 5559291 | NCBI WGS metagenome assembly JAABUO01 (sample SAMN10711878, study PRJNA513372) | rock metagenome | isolation source: Antarctica rocks | place: Antarctica: Victoria Land, Finger Mt sud | reverse complement strand
TACCATCGACCGCATCTCGCCTTTGAGCCGATGCGACCGCCTCTCATCAGGGGCTAAAACGAAAAATGCCACTGCGGGATTTCTACGGAAACATTGCGGTAAATCTTTTACTGCTTGACTGCGGAACGAAGCCTTTGTCTGCCTGAAACGGGCAGCAACAAAACTGACTGACTTAGCCTTGACGGGCGACCGGATGCCGCCGGTGAGTCAGACTCAGACAGAAAGCCCGCTCTTGTTCACCTGCCCGAACGAGCGCGGGCTTTTTGCGCTCTGAGTTCTTAGCTTAGGAGGCTGACTTTCGCCATGACATCACACGACGTAGACCTTGCAGGTCTCACCCGCAGCTATCGGCTGCAATTTCTTGACTATCTGGAGTCCGATCTTCGGCGCACCATCATTGCCTTTTGCAAGACCCTGACCGATCCCAGCCGCGACTTCAATGACCGCTTGGAGGCTGTTCAGTTTATGCTGACCGAGGCCAAACGGCTGCGGAACGCTCCACAGGTTCCTGGAGTCGATGAGAGGGATGGGCATCATGCGCTCCTGGCTTTTCTCGCTAAACTAGACGGCATGATTGAGGGTATCTATTTCCTGATGACCCTCTTGCCCGAACAGCACGACCAGTTGCAGGCTGTGTACGACACTCTGGAAAACATGAATAAGCCGCAGCGCACTAGCAAGGGGGTCAAGTAAATGACTCACACGACTAAAAACGCGCAACAGCAGGCGCGGGAGTTGATTGGGCGCAATAACGCTTGCGTTCCAACCCCGCCGGGCCGGAAGGGAGCCGTGATTGACAACTGGCAGAACCTAAAAATCCCGGTAGACAAGGTGGAAGACTACTTTGGCCCTCACTCGAACATCCTGCGGCTCAACGGAGAGTCGTCAGGCGGGCGCATTGACGTAGACTGCGACTGGGATAAGGCAGTGGTTGGGGCGGATCATTTCCTGCCTCTAACTTCCTGGGTTGACGGCCATGTAGGAAACCCGGCGTCTCACCGCACATACATCTGCCCTGATGCCAAAACAACTAAGTTCATTGACCCCACCAAGAAGGCAGTGAAAGCTGTCAGCAAGGCCGAGAAGCAGCGGGCCAAGAGCATTCTGCTTCGGACAGAGGAAGACGAGGAAGTGCCGGAGGGCGTTCGGGAAGTTGCCGCCGCCGAAGACCCGAATGCTATGATTGTGGAAATCCGTGGCACTGGTTCCGGGACAATGATGCGTGGGTCTGTTCACCCCAGCGGCCATCTTTACCAGGGGTACAAGAACGGCAAGCCTGTTGGAATTGACCTGCCCGCAGAGGAGCCGACGCAGATCAGCCGCGAGGATTTGGAACGAGGTGTCGCTAAGATCGCGTCAGCTTGCTTACTTGCCGACCACTGGCACGAAGGGATGCGAAACGATCTCACCATGCACACTTCTGGCTGGCTGTTGCACCAGGGGATGCCTGACGCTGAAATGCTGCACTTCATTGAGGGTATCTGTAAGTGCGCTAACGACGAGGAGATCGAGAGCCGCTTGGCAACGGCGCGGGCGACGACGGAGAAGTTCGCAGCCGGGGAGAAGGTGACAGGCTATCACAACCTCATCGAGTTCATCACTGATAGCACTATTGTCAAGCAAGTCGGCAAGTGGCTGGGCCTGGGCGCAGAGCGCAAGGACGCCAGCGGGTGGGTGACGGTCATTCTTACTGGCGACTTCGATTGCGACATCGAGAACACGCACAAGGCAGTCGTGGCCGCGAATATGCCCGCGCAGTATTTCAGCAATGAGAGGCGGCTGACGACTGTGAGCGTGGACGGAGAGGGCAAAGCGGTTTTGCAGCAGGCCGACGCGGATTCAGGGCGAGAACTCCTTGCAGGTATCATCAAGTTCAAGAAGCTCACAGAAAAAGAGGACGATGATGGCGACCCCATCATGGCTTCTACTTACCCGCCGCAGCCGCTCGTCACGACCTACATCAAGTCCGAGCGCGTCAAGACCAGCCTGCCAACCCTGCGCGGCGTCAGCTATGGGCCTGTGTTGGCGAAGTCCGGTCACTTGCACGTCGCGCCAGGCTACGACGCTGAGACACAAAAGTTCCTCGCGCAGTCTGGCCTAGACAAGACCATCCAGAAGGAGGCAGTCTACACCTTCGACGACGCTCAACGCGCCCTTAACTACTTTCTGAAGGGGCCGCTAGAGGAGTTCATGTTCGACAGCGACGCCAGCCTTGCTAACGCTCTGTGTCTGCTCTGGGAGCCGTTCGTGCGGCCCATTATTGATGGCGTGACGCCACTCTATCTTGTAGATGCGCCGACGCGAGGCTCCGGGAAAAGTACCCTGGCCCGTCTCCTGATCGGTGTTCATTCACCCCATTTCGCGGATGTGGAACTGGCGCAGGACGAGAAGGAGGTCTCCAAAAGTCTTCTCGCCTGGCTTAAAGACGGCCCGCCCGCAATCCTGATGGATAACGTAGGCCATACAGTTTACAGCCCATCCCTAGAAGGTGTTCTGACCAAGACCACAGCTACGGGGCGTGTCTTAGGTGTAACTGGCACGATCACAGTCCCGAATGCTGCAAGTTGGGTGGCGACAGCCAACAATGGCGTTTTTGGGGGCGACTTGCCCTCACGCATGTTGCGGATCGGCTTGGACACCGGCAGAGAGCGCCCAGAAGACTACGACTACAAGTTGGCAAACCTGGATGCTTGGCTTCGGGACAACCGAGAGGATTGCCTGCGTAATGCCCTAATTCCGCTGCTGTATTGGCGGCAGGAGGGTATGCCCCGGTACAAGGGTAGCAAACATCACCGTGCAAAAAGCTGGGTTCCAGTCATGGGCGGCATTTGTGAGACCCTAGCCTTACCGGGATTCCTTGACAACCTGGACGAGTTGGAGGATAGCACCGACGGGGAGCGTCAGAAGTGGACACGCTTCGTCAAGGCATGGGCCGCAGACAAACATCTCAACGCAAAAGCCTGTCGGGCGGCTGAACTTGTGGACTTAGCGTTTGGCGATCACTTCAACATGTCGTTTGATGAACGGAGGACAGAAGCTATTGAGCCTGGCCCGCTTTATGTCTATGCTCTCGATGATTTGACAGGGGCGGGTCGTGTCAAAAAACTTTCGGGAATGCTGAAAAAGCACCGTAAGACTCCCTTCGGTGGGTTTCGCATCATGCACGAAAGAGATGAAACGAACGATAGGGACTTGTTCAAGTTGGAGCCAGTCAAATAACAGAAGGCAACAAACTAAAGCTCACGCCTAACCCGCGTGAGCTTATCTTTTTTTACAACGCTCGGAACTCCCGAATGTCGGGGAAGTCTTCCACGGTCGCTCACTTTTTTGCCGGGTTGTTATTCTATTCTCGATGGCTTTAATAATAGAGTATAACATCCAGGACATCCATGACTTCCCGGTGCAAAACCCCGATATTGGTTGGTCAAGAACAACTATTGCCTTTGATAAGTTGCGCGTTTAGCGAAAACTGATGCACAAAATCGGGCATTAAGGTACTTCTTGTTGTCATAAAAATCACGATAAGATTTTATTTACTCTCACAAGTTACACAATATAATATAGGCCACTCGACTGACCGTATCTGCCTGATCTATGTCACCCCAGGCCATAGTTCGTGATGTTTTTCACAAATGCGTTCCAATTTACCCACTCACTTTTCGCCATAGAGCGTCGAGTAGACCCACCGATCCTAGCTACCGGCCCTGCGGTGAACAGGCCCCGGCAAGGGGAATGGGAGGGGGGGGCACAATGTTTGCCGCTGCTGCCGTCGCTGCTGTGTTGAGCTACGGGGCCATGACCTTTTGTGAACATGAAGATAAAAGCTAAGAAGGATAGGCGTGTTAGAACGGCGTAATAGGATCCTGTCGGGTGACAACTGATTGCCTGAACTGATTCATTTGTGCCTCACGCGGAACTCACAGTGCAGCAAAACGATTCGAATTAGCAAGACCATGACCAACCCGCTATACCCATCCAATTTGCGGCATGTCCGTGAAGAGCGGGCCATGATAACGCGGGCGCAGCTTATGACCCGATGTGAGCAGTTGTTCGAGGCCGACAGCGCCCGGTACGCGAAAGTTGGCAAAACCACTCTGCATGATCTCGAAGCTGGCCTGCGTCGGCCCCGGCCCAACACAGCGGCCACACTTGCTGCTGCATTGGAGACCAGCGCCAGCGAGCTTTTTCCTGCGGGCTTCGATGACACCCCGCGTAATCCGAAGGGCAATATAGACCACATTCGCCCGGAGCATCGAACAGGACGCCCGCGTAAGACTTCAACCGATCCCCCGTAAAAACACCCGATTACGCTGCTTTATGTTCTTTTTATGTTCTTTTATACAACTTATGAGGTATAATAGGTTATCGCTGGGCAGCCTCTACGAAGAAATCAATTAGCCAAGCGTACCGACAGGAACTCATAATGGCTACGCTCCCGGATTTTCTCATCGTAGATTATAAACTCACGCCGACCGATGTTTCGCAGTTTCTTCGTCTGGAAGAATGTGAGCGCTACCTTCGGCTGCGGCTTTACCAGAAAGCCCACGGCGATGGCTTCCTTTACGACTTTGATGTGGCTCCCCAAGCCATCACACCGTTGCTGACGGCGGCGGGCCTAGACTTCGAGCGGCGCGTTGAAAAAGCGGCTGCCGAGGTCTTTCCTGTGCTGGACTGCGCTGAGGCTGATGAGGAAGGCGAGAGGGCTGATACAGACAATGCACGGGTGTCCGACCGCGCCCGTCGCCTGCGCCCTGGGAAGACGCTGCTTCTGTTCCAGCCTCGCCTTGCTGCTGTCCTCGGCGTCTGGTCGGTCATTGGGGACGTGGATGTTCTGCGCCTACACCGGGACGAGGAGGGCCAGCTTCATATCCTTATTGTAGACATCAAAGCAACCACCATGCCCAAGACCGAACACCGGCTGCAAGTGGCCTGCTACGCGGAGATGATCGCCGTAGTGCTGGCCGAAGCTGCCGTTCCCGTGGAGGCCGTGGACATTGGCATTCTGTACCGTGGCCCCGCAGATGGCGGCAATGTTCGTGATCTGCCGCCCCTGCGTGAAACGGCTCAAAGAAGGCTGGCGAAGCGGCTGCTGGGTGTCCCGGACGCACTGCTTGAGGTAATCCACGACAAGCATAACTACACCGCCGAAGTGCGTGATCTTCTTGTTGGCACAGACGCCATGACCGTGCGGATCGCGGAGAAGTCGTTCCACGAAGTTTCCTACCGCCTGGGCCTCAAATGTGACGGCTGCTTGTTCAACGAGTTCTGCATGAAAGACAGCTACGAGCAGAACGACTTGTCGCTGATCCCTTATATCACAGACGCTCAGAAAAGCTGCTTGCAGGCTGAGGGCGTTCGCACCGTACAAGTTGTCGCCGAACTGATGCAATTTGCGGGCAAGGAAAATGCAGGCAAAGACGCCCTGGTGACGCCCATGCAGCATAAATCCCTGGTGCGCCGCTTGCAGGCGGGCGGCATTGGCTCCCGGCTGGAAGAGTTGGTGCTGCGGGCGCGGCAAGTTATCGCGGCGAACCAGCGTCAGCAAGTTTCAGCGGGCGAAGACTTGGCGGAAGGGGAGGCTACGAGATGACAGCGAAAACAGACGCCACGAACATGAAGACCTTGAGCTATATTCCCGGCAAAGGACGTGGCACACTGCCTGTCTGCGATCCCCGGACGCACCCAAACTTGATTATGATCTTTCTTGATGCCCAGCATGACTACATTCACGACCGGCTGTACCTGCTTTCGGCGCGGGTAACGGCGGCACGGGATGGGGAACAGAACGGCGCAAGGACGCTGGCCCGCATCAGCGACGGCCCGCCAGAAACCGGCGTGGCCGAAAAGGAACTGCTGACTGAGTTCGCGCAGAGCGTCCTGGCAGCCGTCAAAGACAAAGCTGTGCTGGATGCGGACGGTGAGCATCGAGCGCCGCTGCACATCGTCGTCGGGAACCGCTACGTCTGGCGTCTCTTGCTGGACGGGCTGGCCCGCCACTGCGACAGCCTTGTGGACGCCGTACCCGCCCTGTACGACCTGCTGACCCAGAAGGCTGCGTTCTCCTCACCGAGCGTCACTTTTCTGGACGAAGAACTACGGCGCAAAAACTTTCCGATCCTCTGCCCGTCACTCCAAAATATCGCTACTTTTGTGGGCTTCGAGTGGAAGACGAAAGCCGGGGACGATCTGCGCGGCATCTTCCGCATCCGCTTCTTCGACGGAACAGGACGGGCCAAGACTAAGGCCGGCGTTGGCTTTTACACCGCCCGCGCCCGCTTCAATTCGCAACTGCCGCTGGAATATGTCTATGCTGCCTGGGATGCGCTGCCATCCCCGGACGACCGGGATGAGCCGCAGCGAGACCCCTACCAGCCTTACCGCCAGGCGACGCCTGAACTGCTGATGGAGTTAATGAAGGCCCGCGTTCGGGCGCTAGACTGCATCGCACAGAGTTTCTACACCGGCGCATTCCGTGGCAACCACAAGATTATCAAGGCATCCTTCGATCTGGAAACCATCACGGACTACCGTGAGGAAGCAAGGACGCTGGCGCAGGCCGTGGACGACTTTCTTTATATTGACCGCCATGCCGAGCTTTCGACCTGGAAGAATGAGCGCCTGCCCGAACCGGAACAGCGTATCTTGGCCGGAGATACCTTGATTGTCACCTACTACGATGCTGACCAGCCTTCGGAAAATGGGGAAGACGATAATGACGCTCCGGCAGAAAATCAGACGAATCAGTTGAAGGCCAATACGGAACTTCGTCTGCGGGTCGAGACCCAGATGAATGGCATGAATGCGGGGAACGCGCTCGACCTGTTCGGCGTCCAGATCGGCGACCGGCTGATCATTGCGCCGCGCCGGGTCGAAAATACATGGCGGGCCGAAGAAGCGGAACTACCGAAGATGGCTACTCCGACGCCGGATCAGCTTCTTCACGCGGCCCGCGTTCAGGTCACGCAAATCAAGAATGCTCCTCGCATCATTGGTCAGCCTTTGTTCATCACCGCTGAGGTCAGGCCCAGTTTTCAGGGCGACGGCTGCTTTTTGTTTAATGCGGGACTTGCCAGGCCGTTGGGCGATGGTGAGACCTACACGCTCGAACCTGATCCCAATTCGCCGTTGGGCAAATGGGAGTCCGATCTAACCCAACAGATTTGCCGACTGGGACGGGCCACGTCAGAGCGCGGCGCGGATGCCCCGCATCGCCATATCTTCTATGACCGCCTGGCCGGGGTGGATGCTGGCAGGCGCGAGCGGGAAAGTCACTGGGACGAAAACGCGCAAGCAGGCCAAGTCCAATTCATGCGTGGACTGACCGCGTTGCGGAAATCGGGGCTGTTGCCTGATCTGCTTGGCGAGGAGATGGAGCCTGCCAAGCGCAAGCTGATCGGGCGCTCCGGGGATGCCCCGCTGCTGCTGGTGCAGGGGCCTCCGGGAACGGGCAAGACGACGGCGACTGCGCTTGCGATCCTCGCCCGCGTTCATGGTGCGTTTGCTGCTGGGCTGCCGTGCCGTGTTATGGTGTCCTGCAAAACTCATGCCGCAACGGACGTACTCTTGGGCAAAGTCCTCGAATTGCAGGATCGATTCTGGGCCGTGCGTGATCGTCATCCAGAGCTATTCACCCGCTACTTCAACTCGTCACTGCTGAACCTGCCGCTGCTGCGTCTTGCGCCGCCGACTGATCCTGCGCCGGGCATTCAGCCGCTCACCAAAGAAGCCAATAAGCGGCGCGGAAGAAGACCCTGCAACTGGGACGCGATGCACGGACACCGCTGCTGCGTTGTGGGCGGGACTCCTGGTGGGGTTTATCAAATGGTCAAAGGGCGCTGGGGAAACGACCTGCTTGAAAAAGGCTTGTGTGATCTGCTGGTGCTGGATGAGGCCAGTCAGCTTTCGCTTCCAGAGGCACTGCTGGCTGGGCTGCCGCTGCGCCGAAGCGGACAGGTCATCGTCGTGGGCGATCCCCGCCAGATGCCGCCTATCGTCGCACATGATTGGGAAGATGAGCCGCGCCGCGCCTGCCAGAAGTTCAAGGCGTTCCGGTCGCTGTACGAGTTTCTGTCATCAAAAGATGTGCCGGAAATCAAGTTCGAGCGCTCTTTTCGGATTCATCAGGACATGGCCGAGTTCCTGCGCCGTGAGGTCTACCAGCATGACGACATCGCTTACTACTCCACCAACGTGGGGTTGCTCTCGCTACCGACGCAGACCAATCCGTTCCTGGCCGCAGTGCTTGATCCGGCACAGCCGCTTGTGATCGTGGAGCATGACGAAGCGGCAAGCCAGACCAGCAACCCGTTCGAGCAGCGCTTGATGTCGCCAATCATCACGACACTGACCGACCCATTCGGCGGCAGGCGGGACGCAGATCATGGATTAGGCGTGGTCGTGCCGCACCGCGCACAACGGGCCGCACTGCGCTCTGAGTTCCCCGGCATCGCTTCTGCGATTGACACTGTGGAGCGTTACCAGGGCGGGGCGCGGGACGTGATCTTAGTAGGCGCGACAGAAAGTGATCCCGCCTATATTAAAACGCGGGCCGAGTTCCTGCTGAATCCGAACCGGGCCGTGGTCGCCTTGAGCCGCGCAAAGAAGAAAACTATTGTCGTCGCGTCGCGCTCCGTGTTCCCGCTGCACACACTGGACGAGGAGCTTTTTCAGGCAGCGTGTTTGTGGAAAAATCTGCGGCGCGTGGCTTGCCCAGAAATGCTTTGGCGCGGCGAAGTAGACAGGCATTGGGTGACGGTTTGGGGCAAAAAACCGGGGGAGGCACAAGAGAATGGTTAATTAGTTGTTTCCGCTGGGCCGTATCGTCGCCACGCCCAGCGTACTTGAAGTCCTGGCGGCTGCGGGCGTTGACCCGGCAATGCTGCTCGACCAGCACATTGCCGGCGACTGGGGCGAGTTGTGCGAAGGAGACTAGCGCGAAAACGAGTTCAGTCTGAACCGTGGTTTTCGCTTGTTGAGCAGTTATCCTTCGCCGGATGGTCAGCAAGTCTGGGTCATCACCGAAGCTGACCGGAGCGCTACGACGCTGCTGCTGCCGTCAGAGTATTGATGGTCGCGTACCAGGTGAGCAGAAATGAGACAGGTCCAGTTTCGCAAACGTCTGATACACTGTCTGTATAGCCCAAGCGCGGACTAAAATCAAATTTTAGGAATAGCAGACGTGCCACGAACGAAGCCAAACATATATATTGAATCGGTAGAGAATGAAGCTGAAATGACGGAGAGCGATTTGCGACAGTGGGTGCGGGCGACCCAGATTTTAATGCGGGCAAAAGCGCGACGTGACGCACGGCTGGCTGCTCAGGCAGGACAAGTACGCCGCACACTATTGTCTGTATCTTTTCACATTGATGAACCCGAAATGTTCCGCGCTGTGGTTGCTGCGGTTTAGTAAAGCTACAAGAATAATTTTAATGAGAAAACAATGAAGAGGACAACAAATCAGAATCAGAAGCGGTATGTCATCTACCTGCGGTGCAGTAGTGATGACCAGAAGCAAGGTGACTTCACGACGATTGATGTTCAGCGTGAGCTTAACACTAAGCGCATTGCGGAACTTGGCTATTCGTTGGTGAAAGAATATGCCGATGAAGGCAAAACTGGAACTAACCTCCGGCGGAAGGGCTGGCTTCAATTGCTGGCTGACGCACAAGCAGGTTTGTTCGATACCGTACTCGTTACTTACATGAGCCGCATAGGGCGCGGCGACGCTTACACTATCGCTGAGTATGAGTTAAACAAATGTGGTGTCAAGGTGGAGATGGTCAAGGAAGCATTCACCCAAGACCTCAGCGGACACATTAACAAAAAAATGACCAACATGATGGACGGGATTTATCCTGTCATGGTCAGTGGGTGGACGAAGACCAAGCAGCAGGAGATGGTAGCGAACGGCTTCTTCTGTGGAAGTCAGCCCGCATTTGGCTATCAGACGGAACTTGTCGCGGAGATGGCTATTTCAGCGAATGGCAAGGAACCTCCCAAGCGCCTTATTTGCGATCCAGAAAACGCAGAAATCGTGGCCTTTTGTTACGACATGTTTATCGAGAAGCGCAAAATCGCATCGGTCAGGAACCATTTGACGGCAATCACTGGGCGAAACTGGACTACGACTAAAACTAAGCACCTGCTGACGAATGAAGTCTATATCGGCAATTACCTTTTCGGCGAATCGCGCAAAGACGGAGCGCACCCAGCCATTGTGGACACCGCTGTTTGGCAGGAGGCTCAAGACATTCTGAACTTCGCCGCGAACCACCGTACCAGCCGCGAGCCTGTCTCAGATGCTTATACCTACTATCTGCGCGGCTTGCTGGTCTGCCCATACTGTGATTGTTCCTTCACCAACAGCGTTGCAAAGGGTGGGGCCGTGCGCTACTACGAGTGTCTTTACCATGCCAAGCGGAAGACTAAATGCCCGGTGCAGCGCATCAATGCGGATGCCCTTCATGCCTCCGTTCTGCGCGAGATAAGGCGAGCGACTTCTCATCATACAGTTCTGCACAGGCTGATTGCTGAGTCTGGCGGCTGGCAGAACGCGAGTGATGCACAAAAATCCTTGCGTGGTCAACTCTCAAAGCAGAAGCAAGCTCTTGAAATGCGGATTGCAAATTATATCAAGGCAATTGGCGATGGGCGAGACAGCTTGGCTCTTTTCTCTGCATTGGAGAAAGTGGAAGCCGAAAAGGAGTTGGTCAGTCAGCAGCTTGCTCAGGCCGACAAGGAAATCGAAGTCTCGACCGTGAAGCGGCCCACGGCGTCTCAGGTTCAGGAGGTATGGTCAGAGATGTTGGACGTGTGGGATGATGTGACAGATGAAGAGCGTCAAGAGGTCATGGCGAGCTTCGTGACGCGGGTGGAAATCAAAGAAAAAGACCGCGCCTCGATGGAATTGTTGCCAATGCCAGAAGGCTACGGTCTAAAGTTCGTAACAAGGTCTCAATTGGGAGCGGGGGTGGGACTTGAACCCACGACCTTCGGGTTATGCATACCACTACAGCTTTCGCTGCCCTGATGGTTTGTGGTCTGGACTTTCTCTTCATCCTTGCTTTTTAAGCAAGGAGCCTGCCATTAAGTCTCTACACCTTCCTTCAAATACGTTTCCGCATTAAGCGGTCTCGCAGTGAAGGCTTGGCTCGGGATTACCCCGCCAGGGGCTTCCCCGAATTTGACAGGTGAACTCACGCAAGTTACCTCGCGTGCTGCCCATTGCGAAATCAACGTCAAGCACTATGGAAAGCGGCGGTCTTCCAAAGCTGGTTGACTCCGCGAATTGAGCCCGACGAGCTACCGGACTGCTCCACCCCGCGTCGTTTACGGAAATGAGTATACCCGGCGATGTTCGCTTTGTCAAGAGGAACGCAGAAGTTTGCGGCTCAAAAGATTTCAGCTAAAGCGTGACGACGGTCTGATGGACCTGGCGGTCTAAGAGGTCGCTGTAGAGGACGACGAAGTCAACGCTTGCACCGTGCGGCCGCGCCGCCATTGCCTGGTCATAGTCCTGTCTGGTGGTAATGATCCGATGCCCGATTTTCTGGATCACCGCCCGCCTCAGCGGCGCAGCCGCCGCCTCGGCAGGACTGCCGGGCGCAATGCCGGTAATCAAAACGCCGCGCACCGTGGGAGAGAACCCCAGGGAAACGCGGTCCGCCGCCGTCAAAGTGCGGACGGTTAGACCCAAAGCGGCAGTCTGCGCCGGGGCCGGCGGGAACGCTGACCCCGCAGCCGGCGGGGAAGCCGCGCCAAGCGTGACCGAAGTGGTGCCGGCTCGCCCGTCGCGCACATAGTTCAATAGAACCGTCCGGCCGGGCGGGGTCACGCCGATTGTCTCGCGCAGGCTGACCTCGCCGGAAATCCGCTTGCCGTCGTACCCGGTCACAATGTCGCCGGCCTGGATACCGGACTTTCCGGCGGGACTGTCTTCTTTCACGTCCCGCACCAGCGCTCCGTCTTTCTGGCCGTACTCAACTTGAAGCGCCGGGGTCAAATCTTCCGGCGCAATGCCAAGATACCCCCGCGTGACTTTGCCGGAAGTGATCAACGCGTTCATCACGGTCTGGGCAATGCCGCTGGGAATCGCAAAGCCAACGCCCGCGCTGCCTTCTACGGGGGACTCGATGGCGACGTTGATGCCGACGACCTTGCCGTCCATGTTGAACAGCGGGCCGCCGGAGTTGCCCGGATTGATCGCGGCGTCGGTCTGAATCAGGTCCGGGTAGTACCGGGACGTTGACTCGCCTGCAATGCTTTGATGCCGCCCGATAGCGCTGATGACGCCCACGGTCATCGTGTTCTGAAGGTCAAACGGACTGCCGACGGCAATGGCCCACTGGCCGGGCCGGACGGCGGCATCGTCGGCAAACCCGGCGACCGGGAGCGGGGTGGGGCCGGGATTGATTTTCACGACGGCCAAATCACTGCTGTAATCGGGGAAAACTTTGCCGGGAAACACGCGCCCGTCGGCAAGCGTGACCGTGACTGTCCCGCCGCTGGCTTCCTCCACGACATGATCGTTGGTCAAAATATAGCCGTCGGCGCGGACAATGACGCCGGACCCGGTCGCTTCCAGATGGCGCGGCATCAGGCCGGACTTCGCCGGCGCTTCGGAGTCGTCCGCAGAGGCCGAGCGAAAGCGCTCAGCCTTGATGTTGACGACGGTTGGCTCGACGGTCTGGGCGATGCTGGTAAACGCATCCTGCATCTGAAGCAGCGCCGACTTTTGCTGCGGCGTCGTGGGTGCGGGCAGGTTCCCCGGCGTCTGCGGGTCGGCCCATGCCTGAGCCGCCGCGAGCGTCAGCCCCGCCAAGAGAAGCGGACGGTAAAACGATGGCATGAATTTTCTCACGGGATTTTAGTGGTTAGCGCGGTTTGTATTCGGCGAACTGGACACTGCCGAACGGGGCGTCACGCGGCGTCATTTCCATGCCGGATTTCATTTCCATGCCGGAGCCGAGCGGCAGCGTGTTCATTTCCGTTAAGGAAAGAGCGCCGGCAGCAGGACCGGAAGCTTCCGCTGGGGAAAGATGCGTCAGGTCATCCGCAGGAATAAGTGTGACCCGCTCCGGCACCTTGCCGGAAAACAGAGCATCCGACTCCCAAGGAACCCCAAAGGCTGAGCTGCCGACGCCGAGACTGGAGCCGAACATCGCTGACGAAGACCGAGCCGCCTGCCCCGCTTCCGGCGCGAACGGCAGCGCAAATGAGACGACGGTGAAACAGGACAGCACCAGCGCCCCCGCCAGCCGCCGTCCCCGCTGAGGCCTCGGCACAGTTAGATTGGGCCTCGGCAAGCCCAGGCTAAGAAGGCATAGCAAACGCCGGTTCCGGGCTTCCGTCTTTTCCAGCCGGAGGGCGACAGCATGGGGGAAACCACGCGGCGGCCCCGGCTCCCGCAGTCCGCGCAGCAGGGCTTTGACCTGCCGGATGGAGTGCATCTCACGCTCACAGGAAGCGCAGCCGCAAAAATGCTCTTGAAGCGCCAGCATCTCGCGCCCGGTGAGCTGCTGGTCCAAATACGGAGAAATTAATTGTCGTGCATGATGGCAGTTCAAACCAAAACGGCCTCCAAGAAGTTATGCATCCGAAGTTTACGCATTCAGAGACGCCCCGTCGGCAGCAGGCCATCCCGCAGGAGGCCATCCTGCTCGAAGACCGCGATTTTGGAGCGCAGCAGCTTCCGTCCCCGGTGCAGCCGCGACCGCACGGTCCCCAGCGAGCAATTCATCGCCGTGCT
>JAABUO010006255.1_pt1 | contig 13751 bp, 15 predicted proteins | sample 5559291 | NCBI WGS metagenome assembly JAABUO01 (sample SAMN10711878, study PRJNA513372) | rock metagenome | isolation source: Antarctica rocks | place: Antarctica: Victoria Land, Finger Mt sud | reverse complement strand
CCTAACCTCTTGCCTACAGACAGGGCACAGCCCAGACTGCTGCATGACAGCCTTGCTGCATGACTTGCACATTGCTACATGTCCACATGGAATGCAGACTACATCCTTCTCATGTGCCCAGCAAACTACACAATCATCACCCTCTGGACCGGCTGACTCTTTCACAGCAGGCTTTTGGCTCCTTTGAGACTGAGCAACATTGCTGTTGGCTGCGGAAGCTGCACCACCACCAGGCACTCGATCTGGGTTGTAGCCTGGGTTGTAGCCAGCATTTGCAGCAGCACCTGGATTGCGTGGAGCAGTGCCTTTACGTGGAGGGTTTGCGGGATTGGCATGGCCACGCTGGTGCTTCCCACCCAGCGCTTCAGCAAACTCCTGTGGTACCTGGCGTCCATTGCGAGCCTCAGTCAGAGGGGCATGTTGGCGATGGGGCTCATACTGCGGGTGTGGCTGCTGTGGTACATACTGCTGCTGCCTAGGCTCTGCATGAGGCCTTGCCTCAGGGTGCTGCTGCCTGGGGTCACCGTGCTGGCGTGAGTCAGGGCGGATGCGTGCCTCAGGCCCGCGCTTGGGCTCACCACGTGGGTGCCTGAGTTCACCACGCTGTGGGCGAGCATCTGGATGCTGGCGTGCATCAGGGTGCTGCTGCCTGGGATCATATGGTCTGCTTTCAGACTGCTGCCTTGATGCAGTGGAGTGAGCTGCTGCCTCAGGGTTGGCCTTGGCCCTGATGTTCCTCAGCTTGGAGTCAGCTGCCATGAGCAGGCCTCTGTGCAGCAGCTTGCACTCCCTGCCTGCCTCACAGGCAATCTGCAGAGCCAAAGCATTGACAGGGCGAGCAGAAACGGCTGCCTGCAGTTGAGCTCGCGCACCCTGCACAGCCACACACAGAAAGCTCAATACATATCTGAACACGATGCTATTTGGAGGTAGCTGTTCAGCAACAGGAAGCACCAAGCAATCGCACAAGAGCAATCAAGGCATGAGCTACAGACTACAGACAACTGGGATGACTTCTATGAACCAAACAGAGGAGATGTGACAGTGTGCGGCTCAAAGCATATGAGACAGACCCAAACCCACAAAAGATCTGTATAAATATGTCTACACATGTACTGACAATGGGAAAGGATGCCAGCTGTGAGACTCACCAGTGTTGCAGTGAGCTCACGAGCAGCCATATCAGCCTCAACTGGGAGAGATATACCCTGCTTGGCAGCAGAGCTCTGGACCTTCTTGATCTCTCTCAGCAGGAACTGCAGTCCAAACTCCTGTTCTGGGTCTTCCTTCATAGCAGGCACTTGCAGAAGCAGTGCATTCAGCTGCTGCTTAGGGCCAGCAACCACAGTGCCAAAGGCGAGGGGGTCTGGGTTGGCCCTGTCATGGGCCACCCGAAGTGCTGAGCTGGCAGGCATGGCTAGACCAGGTATGAAGGCACGGGGGTCGACTGCAGCTGACTCTGGCTGTGGTGCAATTCTGGGGGCTTGTCCCCTGCCACCACGCTCTGCACAATCACAGACACAATGTCAAAGCACTGAGGCCAGCGAGAAATTGCTCAGCAAATACTGAAGGAGGGATGAAGCACACATTCACTGAAATGAATCTCAAAGCCGCACAGACCTGGGCTGAATATAGAAGGAGAAACCAGCAAACAACTTGCACTCCAGTCAAGCTAGCATTATGCAGCTGAATGTGCCGATGGACCTTCTGGAGCTGCAATGGCTGACATGTCATGCAGCCTGTGCAGGTTCTCACATGTATGCATGCGCATGCCTGTCTCGGCAGGAAAATGCAGCCTTGTCCTGATGCAAGTAGACGGTAGACTTGCAAAAGCATGCGCTCGCAATGACAATATGCAACTTGATGGATGCGTGTATAATCTAAATACCTGACAGACAATGCAGGCATCACACCAAAAGCCCAGCAAGCAGAAACAGAACACGAGGAAAACGCACCTTGTGAGGATGGACCTCTACCGCCACGACCCCTGACTGCAGCTCCACGTCCTCGTGCAGCACCACGCCCACCGCGTGCGGGTACATAGTCATAGCCCTCAGAACCAGCACCATAGTCTGAGCCAGGTCCAGGAGAGTGGTCATATTCAGAGCCAGAGCCACCAGTGTACTCAGGGCGGCCATTGTGGTGCTCTAGAGCTGCTGCACGATGAGCTGGATGGGCAGGCACATGTCTGACGCCTTGTGCTGGGTATGACTTGGGGGCTTGCTGAGATGGACCTTCATCATAGTCCCTGCGCTCCTCTCTGGAAGCAGGACCACCCCTAAGGGCTGCTCCCCTGTTGCTAGAAGGACCCTGGAAAGGGCCAGCAATGGATCTGCCAGCAAGGGCTTCCTTCTCAGCCTTCTCTCTGCGTTGCCTAGCCTTTGCCTCAGCTCTGGCAGCATGCTCCTCCTGCTGACGGCGATCCTGCTCAGCTATCTCTTTGGCTCGCCGCTTTGCAGCTCGCGCCTTGCTAGCCAGGTGCTTTGCTTCTTGCTCTCGCTGCTGCTTCTGTTCCCTTGCCAGCCGCTCGGCAACAGCAGCCTTGGACATGTCTAGGGGCTGGCCATTGCCTGTGAGCTGAGACGCCTGTGAGCCATCATCTGAGGCTGACTCTGACAGTGCCTCAGACCAGGTGGTTCCTGATAAGGGGGCAGGCTGACTAGGCTGTGCAGGGTGCGAGGCTGCAACTGCCTTAGTGGGGCTGCGAGGATTGCTGGCGGTATCACTCTTGCTGCTGACATGGTCTGCCCATCTATCGCTGCTGACGGCAGCATCATCCAGGTCTGCACTATCTTGGCCTGACAGGTGGGTGACTGGGGAAGGGAGACCAGGGGGCTTCCTGACTGGGGTGGTCACAGGAGGGGATGAGGGCACTGCTGACTCCTCTGCTGGACTGGCTGGGGCCTCTGTGCCAACTGAGATAGCCTTGATGGCTGCTGGTGGTGCCTTGTGGGCAGCAGCCGGTGCAGCGCGCAGGCCAGTGATTGCTGCCATGGCAGCTTGAGCAGCTTGCTCAGCTGCTGAGGGAGCCCTGTTGGGCTTGACAAGAGAGGCTTGAGAGGCAGGTGCACTGGTAGGGCGAGGGGACTGAGGCAGAGACTGTGTTGCTGACCTAGCTGGCGTGGCGGTGCCGCTGACTGGCACCTCAGTGACATGCACATTGGGTTGGTACTGCTGGCTGCCAGCAGAGGCAGGGCGGGAGCTGGCAGCAGAGGCAACACTGCCTGACAGCTGCGGGGAAACTTGGCCTGACTTGGAAGCTGGTGAAGCAGAGGACGGGCGAGACATGGCAGCAATCATGTCTGACATTGCTGATGCTACTGGTGAGGCAGCAGCTGAGCTTGGGCATGATGCAGGAGCCCTTGAAGGGGAGCTGACAAGTCTATTGGGCTGTGATGCATGTGACTGCATAGGGGGCTTGGCAGTTGGAGACAGGGCATTGTGCAGCCTGGCTTCATAAGCTTGTTGGCCTGGGGAGCTCTGGGAGGACCTGGTCTGCATTGATGGCGACTGGGCTCTTGAGGAGTGAAGAGACGCAGCAACTGCAGATGGCGATGATGGGTCTTGCACTGAGTCAGCCTCAGATGCAGCAGATCTTGGTCTAGGACTCTGCATTGGACTGGATGCTGAGCTGGATCCCGCGGAAGACTTGAGCTCCTGAGCTGCATAGTGTACAGGGATCTGGGATGCAGTTAAGGGTGGACTGGCATCAGATACTGGGGACTGGGGACATGAGGATAGACGCTCCGTGTGTGAGGCATCCAGGGAGTGGGAATCCTTGTTGACAAAGTCAGAAGGACCAGGTTGTACAGTAGATGCGCCATCTGATGTCTCAATGGTGGATGCTTGAGGTGCAGCTGATTGCTGCTCGGTGTCAGGGGACTCAGTGTTGGTTTGTCCAGTTCTGTGGTGCGCCTGATCTGGAGATAACTGAGTTTCTGTAGCAGAGGGTACTGTGACCTTTGGAGCAGCATCAGCAGCTGCTGGCAGGTTGTCAACTACAGGAGCAGAGACTGACGCAGCCTTGCCCTTGCCTGCAGCAGCATCAGTGTATGTAAGATAGGGGCAAACACAGGGCTAAGCACACTGTTGTATCACTGGTGGACCCCAGACCACAAGATGTCTGAATGTGCTAAATTGCGACAGTGCATACAACAGCGCAACAGTGCACGTCAACAGCACATGATCACCGCCTGTATGCATCTGCTGATCATACAGTTATGACCTCACACATGCAGGACCAAGCTCAATGATGCACAAGGAGGGTAAACAGTTGTTACTGCTCATTAACAATTGCGCTGTCTTCCCAGGGTGGGCAATCTTGATGCACGACAAGCATTGCGCTTGCAGACAATTACCTTTGGCTTTAGCCTTCTTTGCCTTGAGTTTCTGACTTTGTCCCCTCTCCTTCTCAGCAGCATCTTCTGCTAGAAGGGCCTGCATTCACCAATTGTGCTTAATGAAAAATCGAAATTTGCTGTTGAATTCAGCACTTCCAGCAAAGAATGAAATGACTTATTTATGGATAAATTTCCTTTCTGACACCTGCATCTCCAGCAGAAAGCATTGCATGCATCAGTACTCTGCCAGCCTACAGAAGCAACTGCGAAACCCCACCGCAAAAGCCTACATCCAAGGGTTCAGCAACATCCATGATGATGCTCCATCTGGGCAGAATCATGCATCTTTGCAGAGAGCAGGAGGACTGGCTGTTTGTTGAGTCTTCAAAGTGCACTATGAAATGCAGCAACAATAGAGTAGAATGAGTCACCTCTGCAAAAGCATCTGCCTTTGCCTTACGCTCAGCAATCTGTTCCGCAGTGAGTTCTGCCTGTTGTTGAGTTGCATCCTTCTGTCTTTTCTTCTCACATCTCATGCGCATTGTCTGGAGCTGCAGCAGCACATCAGCCCAGTCAAAACCAAGTCACACAGAACCTGTCTGCAAGCAGCGCATCAATACATGTTGCCAGGCAGAACCCACCAGACATGCATCATTCACCACCAGACAACAAAGGCATCAGCAGGCAATCAAGGCACCAACAGGCAACCAAGGCAACTTTGGACAACTGAATAAGTGAGCCAAGCACAACAGTGTCATTGACAATACATTGTAGTGAATGATGCACTGACCTGCTGCCATTTCTTCAGAGCAAGAACAGCCTCAGATCGAGATGAGGCCTCAGCAATCTGTAGTGGTGTTTTGCCCTCTCTGTCCTTGTGAAACACGTCAGCATGAGCGTTGCCCAATAGATTAAGACAGTCCACACTTCCATACTTGGCAGCATGAGACACTGCGGTGCGCCCAATATCATCCTCTGCCTCCAGATCAGCCTTGCCGTGCTTGATCAACACCTCAGCAGCTTGCGCGCGATCTGCAGAAAACTGACATACTTTCGAACGTGTGAAACAAATGCAAGACATGTTCAGGATATAGGGTGGTTAGTAATCACAGCTGGGCTTACAGAGGAGGCTTTGACAAGAATAGCTGTACTGAAGGTTTCATACCTGAAAACACCGCAACCATCAAGGCTGTTTGTCCTGCATTGTCCATGTCATCTATATCTGCATTCGCCTGCATTGACCATGAAGAGCAGGATTCGTCAGGCTCAACATACGTAGCCACCCAGCAAGAGGCAGAAGAACATAGAAGCAAGGGATGACTACCTCAAGCAAAGCTGCTACGGTGGACGCATGTCCATTGTTTGCAGCGTGCATGAGCGGTGGACCTCCTCTGTGAAAATCGGGTCTGTCAAATTGTGCTCCATTGTCAGCCAAGATGGGGACGATACTTGCATGACCACGCTGAGCAGCAAGCAACGCCAGGATATCTGCTATTTCTGCTGCAATTACATTGTCAACAACCTGATTGCTGAGAAGCTCGCCAAGCTGCACAGGATCGGCTTGCTCAATTGCAGCTTGACAAATTGCTTCGGCAAGCTCCTGGCTTCGATCGTCAGGAGCAGAGGTTTGTATTGTTGTAGTGCCTTGTGTAAACAGCTCTTCAGCAGCAGCAGCTGTGAAATCAGGATCAAGACGAGCCAAGCAGCGAGCCACATCGTTGACAGCCTCCCTGCGGACATAGCAGACGTCTGCTCAACAAAGAAAGTGACAGGACAAAGAAGGAGTCAAAGCTCCAAGCAAGCAGATCGCACAGGTCAGGGCCAGACACTGCCACAAGGTGCAGCCTGCCGCGAACACAGGACCTGTCTGGAGTTCTTGTTTTTGCCAAGTCAAGCCAGGCCATGTAACAGGCCGGTGAATAAGACATGTAGTTGGCTCTTTTGAAACTTAACGAGCAATAAGGAAGCTCTTACCGATAGTCCGATGTGAAGGGCGCGCTTTTCCTCAAACATCGAGCGCAAGAACACAAGCCATCACTGGTACCAAAGCCGCGCGAATAGGCCGAGGCATCGACGGACACTGGGGATGTATCACTGTTCTCGCTTACGTGTCCCTCTCTCATGGTTGCACCAGAGCCTAACACCCCGTCTGCTGCCGCCACGAAGGTACTTTTGAGGTCAAGTGCAGCAGAGAGGGGCTTGCTCTTGGAAGCGCGGGGCACAACGAAACGAAAACCTTCAATCTGGAGGCATTGGCTGTTAGGCCAAACTAGCTTTCATAACGCCCCTCGCGATACAGGAGAGTCCAATTCGATCTGCCACGGTGCTGCAGGAAGTGCGGCAATGTGCACCTGGTGGTGCTGCCGCACAACGTTGTAGACAGATGAGTTGTGCTGTGGGCTTTCTTCCAATATAATTTTTGCCAGGGAAACGGAAATTGCCAAATTGTCAGAACCTGCTTCACAACACTGAACGGGGTGCGCATCCGTCATTGTGCTTGACAGCGTTGCCCTTGCCAAACCGTTGCATTGTTCGTGACACTGCAGATCGTCACAACATAGTGTCACCCCAGGCCCGGTTGCCTGGCCTGTCGCAACTACAGATTGCCGCCATGTCTTGTGCCGGACCTACACGAGCTAGCCCGCACAGCAGATTGAGAAGGCTATTCCGTCGTGTTATTTCGTAGAAAATCCACCTGACATTGCTCAGCTGTGAACCATGCAGCTTACGGAAGACGTATTAAGGACTTTTGGCATGGGGAGGGTGTTCAAGGTATTGCACGTGCAGACTTTAGACAAGTGCTCGTTCAACGGGACAATGCGACTCACAGCAATGATGCTTGCGACAGAACTACCAAGGGCGGGTGAACTCCATCGACTTCCACAGGTCTGAGGATCTGCTAGTCACTGCTGGTGAAGACGATGCCATCCGTTTGTATAACACTCAGACCGGCATGGAAATCAAACACTTGTTCAGCAAAAAGCACGGCGTTTGCAATCTTTGTTATACCCATGCCCCTCAAGCTGTTGTACATGCTTCAAACAAGGTATGCTTCAGGGTTGTTTGCACTGCATTTATTTTGCAATTTGACACATGGGGTTGCCATGCCCTGTTGTTCTGGTGGTTCATGCTACATCTGCACATCCATTGTTGCTTATTGCAGGGGATGGACCACACCCTTCGTTACTTGTCACTACATGACAACCGATACCTTCGGTATTTTAAAGGGCACACACAGCAAGTGACAACGCTGTGTTTGTCTCCCAAGAATGACTTGTTCATGTCAGCGGCACAGGTGACTGCCTATATGCTGCCTGTCTGTCTGCAATACCATCTCCACCATCATTCCCTTGCATGCTGCTCATGTAAAGCACGTTAAAGTTTTGCGCTGTGCCTCTTCAATCATCAGCTCTCAGAACATACCATTATGAGGTCACCTGTGTGTCATCATGCATGCTCTGGAGGTTTCCTTTCATGCAGGACAGGCAAGTGAGATTGTGGGACCTGCGAACAAACATCTGTCAAGGGCTCTTGACGGTTCCAGGTCAGCAGCCTTGCGCCGCATTTGATCAGCAGGTGCTCTTTCTTTTGCACACCGCTCTTTGCTTTGCTGTTATAAGGCCTGCATTGGGATAATGGGGCCTTTAAGACTCCATGCAGCATATTCTTTATATACTGCAATGTTTGCCTGCAAGTTGAAGTGTTATGTTATCGATGTCATTACCCTTTGCGTTACTGATTCACTGTGACCATTGCGACATCAGCAGCAAGCTGGCAACAGCTTGTGTCCCCAACTTGAAATTGCTGTCCCTGCTGCTGGTCATGCAATCATGCCTTTGTTGAACAGGGCCTAGTGTTTGGAGTGGGTACTGACAAGGGAGTGATCAAGCTGTTCGATGTGCGCTCCTATGCACAAGGACCCTTTGATGCTTTCACAGTAAGCTCTTGCTTTATTTCTGGACTGGAGTGGCAAAACATGATTGCGACTGAGGCCAGCGGCATGCTGGTCTTGCTATAGCAGAAGTGTGTAATTTCACATCAATCCAGCTATGCATGCTGTTGATTGCACAAAGCGTTCTCACAGCTGGCAGCTCTTTGGATGTCAAGCATGCTGTCAGGCCTGGAAGACATTATGGTTGCTGGTACATTTATCACCACTGGTGCCTACATAGCAGGCAATGTTACTAGTAGTGTCTTTACAGCAGGCTATGGTAGAGTACCGAGTTATCCTCATGTGAGCACAATGAAGACAGCAGCATTTTACGATGCCTGTGTTGCACGCTGAAAGAACAAGTGAAATGTACTATTGTCATGATGCCTCTGTCACATCGTCAGTCTGACTGCCAACAGCACATGCCTCATGCTTACGCATGTCTCTTGTGTTCTGTAGGTTGCGCCAGAGCTACACACTACTCCCCCTTTCTCCCATATTCAGTTCAGTGCAGATGGCAAGCTAATGCTGTGTGTGGCTGAGGGGCACATCTACCAGCTCGATGCGTTCAATGGCACCCTTCTGCAGACCTACAACACAGGAGTTCATGCAGGCTCTCCAGGCTTGAGCGCAATTTTTAGCCCAGACAGCAACTACATTCTGTCAGGTATGTGTGTGCCTGCATCTACATGACCATTGCATCAGTATATGGCCTGTAACCTGTAAATCTTCAGCTGTGGCTTCATGTATGAGCTTGGTCCTGCCCATTGCTATTGCTGCAAGTTGAACAGCATGCTTCAGTGTCCCAAGCATCGACTGTATCTTTGCTACACTGACAAAGCTTGGCTGTGTGGGCTGCCATGAAGGAACACTTGCCACATCAGACCTGATTTACTGATTCCAAATTCGTCCTGCCAGCCTCCCTTGCTAAGAGCATAAGTGAATCCCATCCGGCACAGCAGCAGGACTGATTCAGGCGCCATGCATTTACCTGTTGCTCATGTAGCTGTCTTAGCTTGTTATGCTTTTGCTTACAGGCTGTGCTGACAGGAGTGTCAGCATATGGAGCACAAGGACGGGTCAGCTGGTTCATTTGCTGAGCGGTCATGCTGGAGTGCCGACCACAGTCCAGTGGCACCCCAGGAGAATGCTGCTTGCTACTGCATGCAATGCGCTGGCCTTCTGGGTGCCTGACCCAAAAACAGTGGCCCCACCCAAATATGCATTCCCCATGCAATGACTCATAGCCTTCTGCAGCTCACTGTTGATATGAAAGGATCTTCAGCTGCAATTTTACTCTGTTTGAACGCTGTAGTGAGACCTCTGTTACGCAGGATGCCTTGGCACCTGATAGGCGTGAATGTGTAACAACGCCAGGTACTGTGGGCTGTAGAGTCTTTTTACTACTGGCTCAGGCAAGTGCTCTGCAGCTGTCCATGAGTAAACGACAATCGTGACCAGCTATTGTGGCTTGAACGCACATGTCATTTTGGTTGGGATTTATCAACATCTTACGCAGTGACAGAGGCTTACTTTATCTCTATTGTGCATACTGTATCTAGGTATTTTATCATGCTCTGCACATTAGTGTATTCTCGGCAACGTATCTGACATCCAACTTATCAAGGATATTCTATTGGACAACTTAGTGTACATGCTTGCAAATTTGTTGTAGCATAGCATGCTTGTAAGAACAGAAAGTGAGGCGGACGCAGATTGCATTGGTCATCCCTATAAGAGTTTGTTACACACTCTGATTCAGAAGCAAAAAACGTCGATCAAAGTTATTGCCTGACTTGCTGTCTTTGCCACACGGGCATAAAAATGCTGCCTGACAGTAACCATGGACATCTTCATGAACAGTGATAAAAGGACATCAGACAAGGACACCTGGACCAAGCAGAAAGCTCCTGTGACTTCTCAAAAACATGCGTCACTAAAGCGAGACAGTGCAGGACAAGCAAAGGGGGTCTGAACTCCTAGATATTCATTTGGGCAGTTGAATTAAGCTATACTACACACTTAGTCAACCTCCTCAACAGTTGGGCCGCCAGCACCGCCGGCGCCACCCATGTCAGGCATGCCACCAGCACCACCCATGTCAGGCATGCCCTCACCTGCAGTGTACACTGAGCTTCACCAGTTCCTAGACCAGATTCAACTAAAAAAGCATACTATTCTGTAAGTGGCATTGAAATCACTTGACAAACAACACACGCCCAGTTCCTGGCTGTCAATTGCTGCTACGCGAGTGGGACATGCATGCCTGAGCACCGTACACATTTGGCTGGTGAGTGGCTGTCCAGTGAAACTCACCAGCCATAAACAATAAGCTGCCTGCTGACGCTACCACACGCAAACAGCAAGGGAGAAGCACCAGGGTGCATAACAGCGCTACAAACCCAGCTACAAACCCAGTGCCCACAATGTATATGAGTGCATTCAAGAAGGTATGCCAGCCAGAGAGCAGATATGTACCTGGGGCTCCACCACCCTGGTACATCTTGGAGATGATGGGACTGCAGGTGCCCTCCAGCTCCTTCAGCTTGTGCTCAAGCTCATCTTTCTCCGCCAGCTGGTTCTGGTCCAACCAGCTGATGGCAGCCTCCACCTCCTTCTCAATCTTCTCCTTGTCAGCTGAATCAAGCTTGCCAGCCACCTAAGACAGCAATCACACCATGGTCAGCATTGCCCAACAGAAAGCCCATGTGTTGTACACGGACACGGAATGTATTTTTATGCAACCACAGCACTGCTTGTAACTGCACTGCATATGGTTGCACTGTGAATGCATGGCACTATGCATTCATAGGGCAGGTAAAGTTGGCATGCAAGCACCGTGGATGTCAACGCAAGACAAAAAGTTGCTCAGAGCAGCAGCGAAGTTGCCAAAAGCAATTATGTTTTGTTTACATGCAGACAAACTGTGCTGCCACAAGAGAGGGCAAAAAGGAGCGTTAACAGTACCTTCTCATCCCTTATGGTATTCCTCATATTGAAGGCGTAGTTCTCTAGGGAGTTCTTGGCCTCTATTCGCTCTTTGTGAGCCTCGTCCTCACTCTTGTACTTCTCTGCCTCCTGGACCATGCGCTCAATTTCGTCCTTGCTGAGTCGGCCCTTGTCGTTGGTGATTGTGATCTTGTTCTTGTTACCTGCAATGCAAGAAAGCATCAGCAGCTGTGTGGATGGGAAATCAAGGGACCCAAACAAAGATTCAGCTCTTGTGCAGTGCTCAGGAATAAAGTTCATGAACAGTTGATGCAAAGTATGTCCCTTGAGCAAATGAGCAATGTCCACATACAAGCAGCTTCCAATGCCTGCAGATATTCAGTGCCTGCAAATAAAGTGGACAACAGTGATGCAAACAGGCAATAAGTGTAGCAAAAGACTGGGAAGCTGTGGTGTCATAATCAAGCTATGCCCACCATAAAAGATGCAAGCAGGCTCATGCAGCTCGGAACAGAGAAGTACCAGTGGTCTTGTCCTCAGCAGACACGTTGAGAATGCCATTGGCATCAATGTCAAAGATGACATTGATCTGGGGGACACCACGAGGTGCAGGAGGGATTCCTGACAGCTCAAACTTGCCCAGCAAGTTGTTGTCCTTGGTGCGCGATCGCTCTCCCTCATACACTTGGATGAGCACTCCAAGTTGGTTGTCAGAATATGTTGAGAAGACCTGCTCCTTCTTTGTAGGGATGGTGGTGTTTCTGCTGATCAGAGTGGTCTGCAGCAAACATTCACCCCAATGGGAAAATAGACCAAATGGAATGTAAGGTGGTGGTTTACAGAGATGATTGCAAGATTGAGAAGTCAAGCAAGAGATGTGAAGTCAAGGTAAGCCAGGTGAAATACACGTATCAGGGCTCAGAAATGCAGTGTGCGTGTGCACACCCTCAAAACTGCTTATGAGATGAATGCATGTTGTCAGCATGAAACACACTACATAGCTACAAGAGACAATAACAGCAGCAATGCACAAGACTCATGTGCACTGTGCTGATGGACCTACCATGACACCACCAGCAGTTTCCAGACCCAATGACAAGGGTGCCACATCCAGCAGTAGAAGGTCCTGAACCTTCTCGCTGCCCTCTCCTGACAGGATGGCTGCCTACACGAAGCACATTCAGACAATCAGACAATCTACAGCGCAATGACTCAAAGTGTCAAAATGAGGTGCTTAATAGAAGCACCTGCCTTTCTAATGCAAAGTATATATATATAATGTCCGACCATGACTCACACATGTCCATTGATGTAGCACAAGTGAAACAATCAAGAGCTGCAAATTGTAAACTACATTGCTGTGTCAATGTCTTGTCAGTAACTGAAATGCACCAATGCAAGTCAAATCTGAGAATAAATCTGCATTGGTGCATTGCATAGCTAGAATATTCCATAAGTGCTGAAAGTAAAGACGACAAGCACACAATGCAACAAGAGCCAGGCATCATGCATGCAAAAGCAGCAGATGAGCAGACAGCGTCCTTACTTGCACAGCAGCGCCATATGCTACGGCTTCATCTGGATTGATGGACTTGCACAGCTCCTTGCCATTGAAGAAGTCTTGTAGCATAGACTGGACCTTGGGGATACGGGTGGAGCCACCCACAAGGACAACCTCATGAACAGTGCTCTTGTCCATTTTTGCATCACGCAGGCACTTCTCAACAGGCTCCATGCACTTTCTGAACAAGTCCATGTTCAACTCCTCAAATCTGGCCCTGGTGATGCTGCTGTAGAAGTCGACACCCTCGTAGAGGGCATCGATCTCAATGGAGGTCTGTGTACCAGAAGACAGAGTGCGCTTGGCACGCTCGCATGACGTCCTGAGACGTCGCAGGGCACGAGGGTTACCGGTGATGTCCTTCTTGTTCTTGCGCTTGAACTCCTGAGTGAAATGGTTGACCAGCCTGTTGTCAAAGTCCTCACCACCCAAGTGGGTGTCACCAGCTGTGGACTTGACCTCGAAGATACCCTCTTCAATAGTCAGCAAAGACACATCAAAGGTGCCTCCACCGAGGTCAAAGATTAGAACATTGCGCTCGCCGACGGCTGTGTCCTTCTTGTCCAGACCATACGCGATAGCTGCTGCTGTTGGCTCGTTGATAATACGCATGCACTCAAGACCAGCAATGACAGCTGCATCTTTCGTTGCCTGACGCTGAGAGTCATTGAAGTAAGCTGGAACAGTGACAACTGCACGCTTGACTTCCTTGTCAGCTCCCAAAAATTGCTGCGCTGTCTCCTTCATCTTGACAAGTACCATAGAGCTGACCTCCTCTGCTGAAAATTGCTTGGCCTCGCCCTTGTACAACACTGCAACATAGCCAACAAGAGGTGAGTAAAGACGTCGATGTGATCTGGAACAAGCAGGTGCAGCTGGTGTAAGTTAACACAGTTGGGTAACAGATCATACCTTCAATCATAGGCTTGTCTCCTGGGCCTGGCTTGACAGTGAAGGGCCAGTGCTTGAT